>Ga0308168_1000163_pt1 | contig 102866 bp, 86 predicted proteins | sample PhyCR2_FD_202133 | JGI IMG/M metagenome (GOLD analysis project Ga0308168, IMG submission 202133) | Phyllosphere microbial communities from UC Gill Tract Community Farm, Albany, California, United States - DLSLRC.R2 | ecosystem: Host-associated > Plants > Phyllosphere > Unclassified | place...
GCATATTGCAGACATCATGCGTGCCGCCGCTGCTTTTCGTATTCAGCGCATTATTACGCATGCGTGATTCCTGAATGGAATGTGCCATCAGGAGACGCGGATCAATACCGAAATCCTGACCGGCTTTAGTGAAACACATTTCCGGCGCAGCCTGCGCGCTGAATACAGCGGCAAGCGCGAAAGCAGCAAATATTTTCAATTGATAATCTCACGTACGTGCGCGTAAAGCGCCAGGCGGGTTCGTGTGGAAAATACTCGCTCAGATCATTGCTTGCAAGATAATTCGTTACAGACGCGCACGTTGCGCTGGCGGGCTGGAGATAAACCCGGTTAGGGATATAAAGAATTCAGCAGGATAGCGTTATTTACCTAGCCGCTCTTCGGGGGTAAGATTTCATCACACCCCACGCAAGATTACATCTTGCAGTTTATTTATTTAAAATCATTGGGTTATTGTGAATATGGCATTGGGTTTAACTCGTATGCCCCTGTTTTATCGTAGGTTACTACGACAGTTTAGTGTCACTTCCTACGACATAATATCGTAGGTTTCTACTACCTGTTGTCGTAGCTTGCTACGATGTTATATCGTAGGAGTGTTGATAATGATTTAAATCATAGTATTACATATCGTACAGTGTCACACCCTACGACATGATGGTGTCGCTTACGACTACCTGTATAAGACTTAAATTGGATGCACATTAGTGCTACATATCGCTGAAAAGCGATGAAGGGTTGGAGAGGAGAACCTGCCACAAGTAGGTAAAGTCTTTATAAAAAGTAAATAATACGTTCAGGAGAAGAATAGATGGGAAGAATGGGTATCTACGTCAAAGATAAAATTGAAAAGGAAATCAGAGATATTTATCTTCTGGACATACAGAATGGAGCAAGTCCTGCTGAGGTCAGTCTTTCTTCCACGTGTAACGAACTTCTCAGGTTAGGCCTGATTATGCACAAAGCTAAAAACACAGAAGATACGTTTAATCAGCGAGAGTTTAATCGTGAATTGCTTCGTAAAGTCAGCGGCAGTAAAGAAGGAATTATGATATTACTGACGATGATGACTGAGCTTTATGTCAACTCAACAGGAGGAGGCGGGACTGAGCGTATTGATTCCCTGCTTAGCCAGTACCTCACTGAAACAGACAACTCAGAAAGCGATGCAGATAACAGGCACTTCGTTAAACCAGACCAGAGCGAGTAATGGAAAAGAAGTCCGGGTGTGGCGGACTTCTTAAAGGATATTCAAGAATCTTTTTTAATTACGGTCACTGGTATTCTGACCATAAAAGTTGAGCCTTAATTAATTTTAGAACGTGCACTTATGCTCCCCTTCATTGCTTTAAGATAGCTTTTAACAATTGACAGACCCAGACCCAGACCCAGGCCTTGTCAGGTTTCACTCTCGACGCCCTGATTAAATGGCTGGAAAAGAAGATTGAGTTTCTTAGTATCATACCCGCAACCTGTGTCACTGACTCTTAAAAATAAGTTCGACTTAGCCACTCTTAGTCGTACTTTAATCAACCCGGAATGTGTGTTTTTATTTGCGTTGTCCGTGATGTTATGAATTATAGATATAATTTTTTGTTTGTCAGCATTGGTGAGCGTGGTCTGTGGATAGACGCTACATTCTATCTTATTAGCATTGCTTTCATTATAGAGAGATAAGCCAGTATTTAAAGCATCTTCAGTATAAAAACTAATATTGTTAACGCCAATGTTACCAATCTCTATTTTAGAAAATTCAAGAATGTGGCGTATGGCGGACTGAAGGCAGGCTAAGGTCCGTTATGAGCGAAGAGCGGACCTTGTTTATGCTTATACTTTTTGAATTAGAACCCCTGCTACATGACCTACATAATTGATATGCTGACTGATGCCGCACGCAAGCTTGACCGGCAGGCGAAGGTGAGCCTGCCACCGGCAGTGCGGGGGCGTGAGCAGGAAAGAGAGCTTCCCGCCCCGGAGATTACCCGTCACATCCAAAAAGAACGTTAAAACTCTGCGCGGCCGTATTCAGTGCGGCCGCCTCACCTTCAGTCCGCCCTGCGCAGGCATAGGGGTCTGATGCTCAGTGGAACGAAAACTCACGTTTGTGTTTCACAAATACTGTCATGGATCATCAGTGGCAGATTGTTCAGATAGGGTTCTGGCTTAGAGCCCCAAAGGGCCATATCGTAGGAGGCTTCAGATACCGTCGAGAAGAAAATCAATAGCAGCTTTAATCTCTGTACGATAGAGAGAGGCATCGCAGAACACAGCCCCCAAAGCACGAGCGGGAATACTCGCCATTTCATGCGTCATTACGGCATATTCTTTGTCATCAGTCAGTCTGATAAGCGGAACCAGCCGTTCAGGGCGCGTGCTGCTCGGGTACTTTTCAACAGGCAGCAAGGGGATCACAATCCTGCGGTTTAACTGCCCGATAATATCGCTGGTAACATCGAGCAGCAGGGGATAGACGGCGCTTTTCCCGGTATTACTGTATACAGTGAACTGCATTCTTAAAATGTCCTGTACTCATCGCTGAAACAACCGTGTTCATCGTGAAAACGGTTCAGAGCTTCCAGCGCTTCGCTGTTTTCCTCCTGCCATTTTTTTGCCTCGTACTGACGAAGTTCAGCGTCGAGGGCCGTGGTCAGGGTAGCACTGAGATTAATTCCGGCCTCACGCGCACGACTGAGTAAGTCACGTTCTACGGTCATGGTAACGCTTTGCGTTGCTCGTTTTGTTATAGCCATAAATACCCCACTTTAAATCCCGTGTAATTAACACTGGAAATTACACGGAGTGTAACACAGGAAAATGATTTTGGGGGAGTAGTAGCTTAACGTGAGTTTTCGTTCCACTGCGCGTCAGCCCCCTTTTAATGCAGAAGTGTTGATGGAAATACAGGAACTACTGACGTAGATGCGCGGGTAGGGGGTAATGCTCACAACGATTACCCAGTCAGCCGATATGTTTAAGGTTCCTGTCCAAAGGCTCTGCCCTTTAAGCCAGATGCGGTCTAGTGATAGCATGGCCACTCCAATCATATCGCGCGTGGCCTGCGTCGGAATAGTGAGGCTCTCACCGGCGCTATTGCCATAAAATATCTCACCCTGCGAATGCGGCGAGGTTCGAATAAAGACGCTGATGCGCTGGCAGAACTGGCGTTCATTTCTGAGCTTCTCCGCGGCCCGGGTTGCTTACTGACACAGCGCCTCCTGCATCAGCACTTTTGACGTAATCCTCTCGCCAAAGGACCGGCTGCAGACGATTGACCTGCTTCCCGTTGATTAGTACACACCAATGTTAGTAATGTCTTCATAAGCCACATGAGAACATCCCCACGAAGAAGCGTTTTTCTGACGAACAGATCATCAGTATCCTCCGCGAGACTGAAGCCGCACCTTCCGCGGAAGATCGTTCTCCGGCCACGCATTTTTCCTGAGTCTCTGTTAACGGGCGCTATTCCGACAAACACGCTGATTTACCTGCGCGTCAGGCTGTCGAGCTCCGGCAGTTCTGCCAAAAGAGTGGTTGCGGTGATTTCCGCCACACCCTTCACGCTGATCAGCAGCCGGGCCTGCTCAGGGAAATGCTGCCGCAGCTGACGGTTCATCTGGCGGGTCACAAGGGCAAGATCTTCTTCCAGCGCTGAAATAATCCGGCTGATACTTTCAAGTCCACCGGGGTGGGAGGGGTAAAACCGGTTGCGTTCCGCGACCAGCATCTGATTCAGTTGTTGGCGTCTTACCACCAGCGCCGTTAGTGCCTGCAGGGTCGTGTCTGGCATCACCCTGACATAGCGGCTGCGGTCAGGGAGGTGGTCAATCACGCGCGTAAACTATACCTACGCTCTGCAAAATCCGCGTTCGTGGGCTATCAGCATGAAAATACGTACTTGCTGGCCAAGGAAGGGTGACCGGGTGATGTTTTCAGAAGCAGCGTCCAGAACTGGAAGAGAGTGTTGCGGTGTCAGTGCTTAATAGCACATAAAAATCACAGTTTCAGAAAGTTACAGCATATAGAATCGGCCAGGAATCTATCCGCAAAACTAATAAGATATTCTCCCCGTCCAGAGAACTGACGGGGAAGATTTTTTAATTATGCACTTTGACTGGCGTGCATTTCGGTGTTGTTACTACAGGTTCCTGCCCCAGAATCCCTGGAATCATCTGGGACTGACAATCAAATGTACGGCCTTTGTCCGTTGTTGCACGATAAGATAACATTTGCGAGCCCAGCGTATCCGGATTAGTAGCTGATACATTTGTTACAGTGATTTCATCAGAAGAACCAAGACCCAGCATTTTTGCCGTCTCAGCCTGCAATGGAGGAATTGCTTCATTAGAAGACATGGTGCTACAGCCACTCAACACAAGCAGAGAAAAAACAACAAACATCTTTTGTTTCATGATTTTTTCCTAGGAATTTAAAGAAAGGGTTTAAAACGAAGAGAGCTGATCAAATACTGCACAATAGTTTTAAACCGTAACGGCTCTGAAAAGCAACAAATTATGCGGGCCCGGTAATATCTATCTCTTTGAAAAAGCAGCCGGTGCTTGATATAAACACATAACCATTCCCGCAAATAAGCCCCTTTTTAGGGCATCGCTTAACCTGCGTCACAGGTGTTGAGGCAGGCATCGCTGGATAAGTATCGTACTGGCTGAAGAGTATTACGCGGCAGGGTTACGAAGACTGCTCAGCTCGAACGGTTCGGTCAGCATAAATACTTTCAGCCGGGCCGCTGCTCAAACTGGAGCCACGAAGCTGACCTCGTCTGTCCGGCCAGCTTGAAAGCCGATCTCCGTGATGCATGCGCAGGCCGATAGCGAAGCGGTGATTCTGATTCAGCACATGCAGGAGGTCTTCATGGTCGGCGATCTACGTTTTCAGGCAGGGTGGTGCACAATTCGATTAAATGCTCCATGACTGCACGAACAGCCGGTGACTGCCTCACGTCTGCGTGGACCGACATCCAGAGCTTTCGACTCGGCGGTTCAGGATGAGTCTTGACGTGGACCAAGCCAGGATCAGCATCTCCTGGAAGTCGAGGGAGCAAAGCAACACCTAAACCTGCACGCGCTCCTTGTGCTTGAGTGACCACATCGTTGGATCTAAGTGTAAACGGACGGCCCGCAGCAAATGTGTTCAACCAGCGCTGCTGAGGAATGTCCCCAAGCGATGATTCGAAGCCGATGAACATCCAGTGCTCCGGTGGCTGGACGATGTAGTCATGGTCGGCGTAAAGGGCAAGCGATAGATGGCTTACACTGTGCTCAAAGTTTGTGGCGCGGTCTACCTGAGCTGGCTGGGCTTACAACTGCTGATACGTCCTCGATCTTCTTTCAGTGATGGTGATGACAACAACGTTTCTCAGGGGAGCTGGTTTATCAGAGGAATGCTGGGAAACGTGCTCAATCCCAAAATGGGCATTTTCTATGTCTCTTTTTTGCCGCAGTTCATACCAGCCGGTCACTCACCTTTAATATGGACTTTTATCCTGGTCAGCATCCACGTAGCGATTGGGACTATATGGTCAGTCACTCTCATTTTATCCACGCATTTTGCGTCAGCCGTATTGAAGAAAAGTCGCGTTATGCGGGTGATGGACAGAGCAACAGGGGGCTTATTCTTATGCTTTGCGGCTAAACTTGCTATTAGCACGAAATAGCTTTGGACTGGCTGGCGTTGTCCGTTCTGGCACAAAGCGAGCATATCAGCATAGTGACGTCCGCTAAGAGCGAAAAGCTGACGTTAAAATGAAAGCTACAGGGAAATCCTGCCACGCTAAACATAACATCTCGATCCCGAACCAGTTAAGCAGACTCCGCTGTGCGAAATCAGCTAACTTCAGATATGTTACTCATGACTACCATCCCGCTCACGGAGTACACCATGCCGGAGTCATCATCATGAGCAATGCTCTCGTGCCAGAATTTTCCGTATCTGACTGGCTTACTTCAAAAAATTTTTACTGCAATATTCTAGGCTTTAAGTGCTTATATGAGCGCCCTGAAGAAGGGTTTTGTTACCTGCAGCTGGGTGAAGCAGAACTGATGATTGACCAGATAGGGCAAGGCAGGACGTTTGATGAAGGACATCAACCAGACAGCTACCCATTTGGAAAAGGGCTGAATGTTCAGATACGGGTCCCCTCAGTTGCTTCCCTGTTAGATTCACTGTCGCAGCATGGGATTAGACTTTACCTCCCAGTAGAGGATCGCTGGTATCGGGTGGGAGCCGAGGAAAGCGGTAATCGTCAGTTTATCGTTGCCGATCCGGATGGCTATCTGCTTCGTTTTTATCAAAACCTTGGAAAACAGAAAACAGAAAACAGAAAACGGAAAATTAGAAATATAGAAAATCCTGTTTTTAATTTATAGCATGAGTCTTACCTGAATTTGCCATAGCATCCCAGTACCGAACCGCGTCAGAAAGGCTCCACTGTACAAAATTAGGCTGGTTCAGATATGTTACTCCCTAGTGCAACCCTATTCACGGAGTACACCATGCCGGAGTTCTGTTTTTTTAAAAAGGGCAAGCATATCGCCGCCCTGGAAAGAACTGACGCGGAAAAATCTGCTCAACTGGCCAGTGACGGCTGGGAAAAGCAGTTTGAAGAGGTTCGCGCTGCCGATGCTGAAAGTGCGCTCACCAGGCTAGCGGACATGCGGAAAGAGGAAGTCACGACGGAGCGAGCTTTCGTAACGGGTTCTGTATTCAGCAGTCTCCTAACGGCCATTCTCAAGTAACGACCAGCTGGCAGCCTTGTATGACTCTGCCAGCCCCTTGCTTTTAACATAAAGTTATTATGCCTCTTCTGTTTCTGGCACAGAACGGACTGTCTACCTCGGCTAAAGGTCCGCTTTGAGCGAACAGCGGACATACTATCTTCAGGCAACTCACGTTTCTGGTAAATCTATGATAACCAGTGTGCCAAAACTGCCGGTTTCCACAGTATGAGGAATCCCAGCTTTGGCTACGTAAAGCTGGCCAGAAGTTACAGAGATTTTTTTTCCTTTCACGCTCAGTTCAAGAAGTCCGTCAATGACTAGTAATCCCTCATCATACTCATGTACCTCTTCAGTTACAGAGCGTTCATCCATTCTTAAAACTTTGAGATTTGCTGTGCCAATGTGGCCTAATACTTGAGAGTACCAAGCTTCTGGTAATGCATGTGATTCGGTTCTAAGGTCATAAAGCGACATAACGTCACTCCCTTTGGATCTATTATAATGCTCTTATGACATATAAATTACCTGCCGTCATATAACAAATATGTGAAAAAAAATCGAATAAGAGGCTATACCATCCCTTTTTATGCTCTTACTTCTGAAGTGCCAAATTCTGCAATCTGGCCTGGTCAGAACCCTGTTTATCAACTGGCCGATAGGTAAATCGCGTCAGCTAATGAACTGTGAGTTCAACCGATGGATGCAACACATTGGTTAAAACGGGCGTAATGCCTCATTGATACCGGCCGCAGGCTTTGGCTATTCCGAAGCAGCACTTATAGTACGATTTTCCATCAAGTGATAAGGTCAGGTTTCCCAAAACTTTATAAGCAGGTGCGTACGTGTTCATTACAGAGAAGCATGAGTGGCATAAGGATAACTACCTGGTAAGCACAGACAAGGAAAACCTGAATGTTCAGGCTAACCATCGCTATCCATAGAATGCGTACTGCTAAGCGAATCAGGCGAGACCTGACTTCACAATTCAGCTATGGAAATACGGTTATATTGCCTGTGAGATGTGGCGTGCAGAGCCGGCGCGGAACTGGAAAAAATAGTTGCCACTGCGCAGATGAGCAATTTTAATTCATGCAGCTACTGCCTCTATAGTTCCTTTAGTCAGTTAAAACTGAACAGGGCTCCCCATTTTTTGCTGCAGCACTGTCGCTCTGCCCGAAACAGAATGTCCGTAGGCTACATCAGAAAACTTCAGCTACACCAGATTACAGCCCGGAAGTTTACTGTTCAGATCTATGTTAAACAAAGCCAGGTCCTGTACTTTTTCTTCCAGCTCAAGTCGGATGCGAATGCCCCAGATATGAAATACCTGAATAGACGGCTTTTCCGCAAACTCAATTGCTGGCGCGTTCGGCAATGCGTTTTTCGTTCAGTAAAAATAGCGAATTTACGATGATTGCACTCAGTGTTCCGGCAGCCATTCCGTTACCCAGAACCATCTGTACGATCGATGGGAAATGCTGATACAGGCCGGGGACAAGGATCGGCAACATTCCCATTGCCAGCCCGCTAGCTAGCGCATAAGTTTTTCCTGCCGTATGTAGCGGCTCACGGGCAATCATATCAATCCCTATCACTCCTATAATGCTGAAAACGATGACTGCCGTTCCGCACACTACCGGGCCGGGCAGACAGGTCGCGAGACGCACCAGTGGCGCAAACCATGCTATCAGGATCAACAGCAGGCCAGCTATCGCTGTGACGTGGCGAGACTTTACATTGGTGGTCCGCACAACACCGATATTTTCGCCGGAAGTGATAATGAGAGACGTACCGAACGCGCCGCCAAGTAACGATATGAGCGCATCGGCACGAATAGTACGTTGGATCGTCTTATGAATATTTTGCTTTGAATTAACGATTTCGGCTGTTGCAATCGTTTGTCCGGCAGCTTCAGCCATAGAGATCACTGCATATATCAGTAATGGCAACGATGCTGAAACGCTGAATACTGGCCAGCCGAACGGGAATAACTGCGGAACGCTGAGCATAGGACCGTGGCTTACACCACTGAAATCTGAGATGCCCATCACTATCCCGAGCAGAGTTCCGGCCAGTAAGCCGAACATCACCGCAAGCTGGCGCAGGATCCCCGTGAAGGCGAGCGCGGAAATCAGTGTTACCAGAATAGTGAACAGCGCCATGAGAATGCTGGAAGATGGCGCGAAGTTCGCACTGCCTGGTTGCCCGGTAATGAGTCCGCCATAGAGGCGAATCAGATTAATGGAAACCAGCAGCAGCATGATTCCGATAATAAATGGTGGGAAATGATGCAAGATGCGGCGGAAAACCGGCAGGGCAATAAAGTAAAACAGCGAGGTTAATATCACCGCGCCAATAGCTGTCTGGATATTGGTCTGCAAAGCGATTGCGATAAAAATTGCAATGGGTGCGCCGCCCGGCACCATGATGAAAGGCAGACGCGCGCCGAAATTCCCTATGCCGAGGCTTTGCAGGATCGCCCCCAGACCACACATAAGAAACGTCGCACTCAATAGTGAAACGGTGACCGGGTCGGTAAAATGAAGTGCGTTAGCGATGAGAAAAACGGCGGTAATTGGCGTGGCTGTAACCACCATTACATGCTGGACCGCCATTAACAATTTGATTTGCCACGATAATGCTTCGTTATTCGTTGCTGTGCAATCAGGTAACGTCATCATTGCCTCTCCAGACATTCGAAAATAACCGCCAGTATCGGCTGGCGAAGAAGATTTATTTCAGCCACGGAATAGCATCAGCACTGTAGCGGTGGGCGCGAAAGGCGCTATTGTGCTTACCGGGAATAACACCATTACTGAGATGTGTCGGATATTCATTGAAATACGGGATGACGTATTCCCACACGGTCTCTCCCTGTGGGGTCACCTCAAACAACCGACCGAAAGCTGACTCACAGATAAACGTGTTGCCATTCGCGAGGCGTTGTGCGCTCCCCATATACGGAGAGAAAAAAGCGGGTGGGAAAATATCGCGGTATAACCAGGTGATGGTTTTCGTCAAGGGATCGAACTCCAGCACTGTTGAATGAGGCGAGGTTACGCCAGGACGCAGGTTGCCATTATCGAAAACCAGAATCGATCCATTGTTCAGCTCAATCGGAGTGTGCTGTTGAGCGACAACGTCCGGGCCTGCATGCCATACCACCCCTCCATTAGCTTTAGACACCGCAATAATGCCAGAGGTAGTACGAAGACTCATCAGCACAAGGCCACTGCGGGTAACAGACAGACCATTTATCATCGGCCAGTGACGGCGGTCAAAAATGTCATGTAATGGATAATCTTCGGGTGCCAGATGCTCCCAGGCGCGCCATTCCCAGACCACTTCACCGTTGCGATTAACCTCTTTTACCACATCGCTCTGAATGATGCCGTCCGGCGCATCGCGGCGTGGATCACCGCCAGTTACACGCGCCGCAATCTCTGCTGGTAAGGGCGCTGCTGTGGTATAGAGCAGATTGCCGTTCGCCAGCCACTGCGCGTCATGATGATGAAAAATATCCTCGTAATGCCACACCACATCGTTTTCAGGGGTGACTTCATAGAAATCTCCGCCATGCCAGAGATCCCATGCCGGATATAGGTTCGCCGAAGTACGGTGGCTCCCGTTATAACCCAGATTGCCATTGGGCAGCAGGACCGCATCCCGTCCGGCACGAACCGGTAATTGCCACTGATGCGCTACGTTTCCATCTTCATCAATCAGATAAACCTTGCCTCCAGACGTTTGGGGAGTGAAGAGAGTATATCCACCAAAGCTTTTGGCTTTGTTAGCGAGAGTCAGGCCTGCCGGGCGACGACCGAGGGTGAAATATGGATCCGGGGTTGGGTATGTCACGTAACCTCCATTTAGAATGAAATGTCGACATAACACTTCATTAAAACGTTTTAATAAGACTTTATTAGACATGAAGACCTGCTTAAGGGCTACGTTTATACGTGATTTGTTAATATGATTTTGTTATGTAATAGCGCAAAAATTCATACCTGAGAAATGTGCTACCCTGAGCTAAAAATTCCAGGAAACGTAAGATATATGTCTGCAAAAGATAAAAAACGCGCCAGGTTAATTGATGTTGCCCGGCATGCCAGAGTGTCGCCAGGCACAGTATCTAATGCGTTACATAACACTCGTTTCGTTGAACCCGCGACTCGACGGCGTATTGAAGCGGCAATTCAGGAATTGAACTACACGCCGAATATTCGTGCCCGCCAGCTGCGCACCGGTAAAACCAGTACTATCGTGCTCCTCTCTTCTTTACCGCTGACCATTGCTTCCGGGGCGTCAAGACTGGGTTTTATGATGGAAATAGCACTAACGGTGGCGATTCTGGCGCTGGAAAAGCAGCATGCGCTGATTCTGGTTCCACCGGGTACAAGTCCGCTGGATATGGTGACTTTTGATGCTGCAATTTTGCTTGAGCCTGCAGAAAACGATCCGCAGCTTCAGGCACTGAAACAGGCTGATATACCCTGTGTCACTATTGGCCGTACACCGGGAACGGACACGCCAGTACCCTGGGTAGACCTTCATTCCGCTGCGGCAGCTGAGTTATTGTTGACACATCTGAAGGCAGCAGGTGCCAGTCAATGCGCGCTGTTCATCGGTAATACCCGCCGTACTTCCACAATAGAGACGGAAGCGACCTATCGTCACTGGTGTGAAGGACATCAGAAGCCGGTTGTGTATTACCTCAATGAAGAGGAGGGGGAGGATGCTGGTTATAAGGCTGCTCATCAGTTATTGAAGGAAAATCCTAATGTAAATGGTGTACTGGTGCTGGTTGATACCTTTGCCAGCGGTGCCGTCCGCGCCTTTCACGAAACGGCGACAACCATACCGCATCAGATGCGATTAGTGACCCGCTATGATGGCATTCGGGCGCGAGAATCCCATCCGCCACTGACGGCGGTGAATATGCATCTTGATGAGATCGCCCGTCAGGCAATAACGCTGTTATTTGAGGTTATGTCGGGACATAACGTTAGCGGAAGTCGTGGGCAGATGCCTGAACTGGTGATCAGGTCATCAACCCATTCTTGAATATGGATGCACCAACAGACTTCTGAGTCTGGTAGTGCATAACTAAAAATACTTATTCCTCAGAGCAAGCTGTCATTTATCTGAAGATTAAAGGTTTTATTACTCTTCGTTTACCCAGACCCTCATCTCACCTTCCCCTCTGTTAGCCCAGCAAAACCAGGGAACAAAGATTAGGGTCTGTGGCTGCCGTATTGATGGGGAAGAATCATAACTCCAGAGCGCCTGTTTTGTTGGGGTACTGGAAGAACGCTTATTACCATCAGCCTGTATCAGTATTTTCTGGGAGAACAGGCCCTTGCCCTCAAAGATTCTGAATGACGCATTTTGTGGCAACCATAGATTGTGCAGCTCTTCACCGTTATCTGCCTGCTCAAGACAGTACACCAGTGGCCCTCGCTGAATTGCCACTTTTCCTGCAACTTGCCGCACCAGTGAGTTACCATAAATACGACGCACCGGCATGGGTAAAGTAAGGGTAACGATATCTCCTTCCTGCCAGATCCGGTTAATATGCAGGTAGCCTTTGAGCACTCTTCTTTCCACTTCAACTCCGTTGAAGGTTACATGTGGCGTATCGCACCAGTCAGGTATCCGTAAAGCCAGCGTATGCTTTACCGGAAACGCCGAATCAATAGTAATAGTGACCTTTTCCTGCCAGGGGAAATTACCACTTATACACAGTTGCAACGTCTGCTCACCGACCTGGACCTCAAGGTTATTACCGACATAAAGATTGATATACAACGCATCTTCGCGCGGCGTATAGATGTAATGACCAAGAGATGTGAGCACACGCGCAATGTTGGGTGGACAACAGGCGCAGCCGAACCAGCGCTGGCGAATTGGTTTTATGTGATCATAGATGTGATTAAAACCAAGCGTTTTCGGATGTACCTCAAGCGGATTAACGTAAAAAAAGTGTTTGCCATCCAGCGACATACCGCCCAGCACGGTATTATATAACGCCCGCTCCATCACATCAGCGTACTGACTGTCGGCTTCCATCTCCAGCATTCGGCGGGCAAACATCATCAAACCAATCGACGCACAGCTTTCTGCATACACACTATCATTTGGCAAATCGTAGTCGCTGCTAAAGGCTTCACCACTACTTTGCGAACCGATACCGCCGGTAATATACAATTGTCTCTGGGCCATATTATGCCACAGTCGCAGACAGTCCTGACGCTTCGCCTCATCATGACTGAGCCTGGCCAGATGCGCTACTCCGGCCATCAGGTAGACAAAACGCACTGCATGGCCGACGGCAGTTTGTTGCTCGGCAATCGGTTGATGAGCCTGGCTGTAAGCTTTGTCTTTTATCATCCATGCCGGACCATATGTAGTCCAGTAAGAGGTTTTACCTCGCTTTTCATATTCACTGTCATAAAAATGCGGGTGCGTGCCGCGCTGTTCTATGAAGTAGTTCACTAGTTCCCGGTAACGTAACTCCTCTGTCACCTCATGCAAGCGCATCAGCGCCAGTTCAATTTCCGGGTGCCCCGGATAACCGTGCAACTGCGTATCGTTTGGTCCAAATATGCTATCGATATGGTCAGCAAGTTTACACACCACTTCCAGTAAGCGGCGCTTACCGGTAGCCTGGAAGAAAGCAACACCGGCCTCAATCATATGTCCGGCACAATATAACTCATGGCATTCCGCGAGGTTGGTCCAGCGCTCGCCAGGGGCTTTAACGGTGAAATAAGTGTTGAGATAGCCGTCGTTACATTGGGCGGCCGCTATCAGTTCAATTACTTCATCAGCGGTTTTCTCCAGCTCGGCGTCCGGCTGCTGACATAACGACCAGGCCACAGCTTCCAGCCACTTTGCCACATCGCTGTCCTGAAATACCATGCCGTAAAATTCACCGCTCTGTAACCCGGCTGCGATACGGAAATTTTCAATCGCATGACTGGGATCCGCTTCCGGAATGCGATCGTTCAGCGCATCCCATTGATAGGGGATCACTACCTCGCGCACAAGGCGCTGATACTGACCAAGGAATGGATCGTTAATTTTAATCTTATGTAAGTCGACTTCCATCACAGACATAATATTTTCCTCAGGAAGGAACATGGCGAATACGCAGATCGCTGGCAATGCGTGCCATTAATGGATTGTTGAGCTTGCAGGCGAGAATGGTAAACGCCAGCAGCAGGTGGAATAAAGCGGGCAGCAATGTTTCCATGCTGGCGATGCCATGCAGGGATGCATCCGTCTGGTTGCCTGCGCCAGGTTGATAAGCGACGAAGATAAATATCAGGCTGATAATCCCTGCACTGGAGGCCCAGGCAAGCTTGATGCAAAATAGGTTAAATGCGAAGTTCATACCCGAAGAGCGAACGTTGGTTTTCCATTCGCCGTAATCATCGGCAAAGGCCATCAGTGCAAAATGCAGTGGCAGCGTAAAGCCGAGAATGATGCCATTGCCGAAGATCACCGCCAGCCACAGGTATTGCCACGATGGGCCGGCAGGCAGGAACCACATCAATACTGCCAGCGCCGCCAGTACTATGTTGGTCCAGTAGTAAAGTTTTACGGTATCAATGCTCTTTGATAGTGGGCTGACCAGTACCGAACCAGTGATCGAGGCAAAAGTCACCATGGTAAAAAACAGCGAGGTGTAAGCGGCATTACCGTGCAATACGTAGGTGATAAAGTACATATACCCACCACCCCGAATGTTGAAAACGTTGATCAGCAGAAACGACATCAATAACATCAGTAGTAACTGGTCATTTTTTCGTAATCCTGCAAGATGCTGACGCAGGGTAAATTTTCCCATGCTGTCGAGTGGTACGCGTTCACGGACCCATAAGAAACAGCAAAGAAACATGACAACTGCCAATATGCACAGGATCGCTACACCAAATTGATACCCCTGTGCGGCATTGCCTTTCCCCAGTGTAGATACTAACCACGGCAGGCCCACCGACACCAGAAAACCTGCCACACCGCACAATACAAAACGCCATGACTGGCAGGAAATTACTTCGCTATGGCGGCTTGTCATAGTATTGATTAGAGCGCAGTAAGGCACGTTAATCGCTGTGTAGCTTACAGAAAGCAACAAATAGGTGCCGAATGCCCATAAAATCTTCATATTCGCACTGACATCAGGGACGGTAAATGTCAGTACGCCGATAATGCCAATGGGTAATGCACCCCACAGCTGCCATGGACGAAAACGTCCCCAGCGGCTCTGTGTTCGGTCTGCCAGCACACCCATAACAGGATCAGATATCGCATCGAACACACGTAGTGCGATAAATAACGTTCCGACCAGCGCAGGTGTCAGGCCAAACACATCAGTATAAAAAAATGTCAGAAAATTCATAATAAGGCAGGTGATCACCGTACCACCGGCGTCCCCCAGCCCATAACCGATTTTCTCACGCAAGGAGAGCGCATCACTCGTAGTCTGCTTCACCATTTCGGTTTGGCTAATCGGGGTAGAAGTCATTGCAAACTCCTCATCAGGATCAAAATCCATTGCCCGCATCTCGGCGGACTTATAACGGGGTACGGATTTATTTTGCCCGGATTACCAGTTACAACAAGATAAGGGGAAAGTATAAAAAGAGGGTAATTCCGACCATGTTTGTAGAATGTGAACTGGATCGAGCAGTAAGTTACTTAATCTCTAAAAATCAATGATAAAATCAATGTCATGCTGTTGAATAAGCAAAAGAGTGAATATTAATGTTCAACTTATCCATAGCATTTCCGATTCAGGTACAAAATGGCGGGTTGTTTATTTCCCGCGGAGTGGGAAGCCATCCTGCGCGCACCCTGACTTCCTGGGAATTGATTTTTGTAGAGCGTGGACAACTGCAAATTCGCGAAGATGATCGCCTGTTTACCGTGCAGACCGGCGAGAGTCTGCTGCTGCGGCCAGGACATCGCCATGTGGGTGAAGGCGCGTTTCCTGCTGACCTCAAATTCTACTGGCTGCACTTTGACTGGATTCAAGCCATGGGTGAAACAGGATTACATCCGGTGCACCTCGACATCCCTCAGTACACGCGAGTTAGCGATCCTCAATACATTGTTTCGCTCTTTCGCCAGTTTCTTAGTGAACAGGAAAACATTCAACGCAGCATCGCGCTGGAATGTATTTTGTTGTTAATCCTGCAAAAGATTACCGCTCCCGGTCTTCAGGACAACACCAGTAATAGTCCCGGCCTGGCGCTGGCGTGGAAAGCACACCAGATCATCCGCACGCAATTTCACCTGCCGATTTCCACATCCTCACTGTCAAAAGAGTTGCACTGTAGCGCCGATTATCTCGGGCGCGTTTATCGTCGGATCTTTCGCCTTACACTTACGGAATCCCTCCATCGTCAACGGGTACTGATGGCAGAAAAACTGCTGATAAATAATTCGCTTTCGTTAACTGAAGTGGGTCGACAATGCGGATTCAACGATACCAGCTATTTTCGTCATGTTTTTCGTAAACAGACCGGCCTGACTCCTGCCAGCTGGAAGCGGCGCTACTGCAGAGAGCATGTGAATTCTTAATCACGGAGACTACATAAGCCAATCTGATTTGAGCTCAACATAAGTTGTCGGGCGCAGACTACAACTAAGGCTGTTTTCCCTGGGGGAGGCCGAATGCCCCTAAGGGAGTACGCAGGCGTAGTATTCCTCCTTCGTGAAAAACTTCTAAAACTCTGCTCATGTGAACAATATTATTCGAAAATACGCTAACACTCAGATAATCGCTTTCGTTCAACTGCTTAAAAATGAAATCAGCCTGAATTTTAAGAGTTTGTGTCTTTAGAAGTATGTCTTTTACTTTTGAATGGTTTTTTCAGCACATTTTTTAAATAGTAATTTCATACTTTGAAGGCCTCTACTATATTTCGCATGTGATCTAACCCGGCATCAGATACAACACTCACTTAGTAATGTCGGATTTTTTACTATCAGAATTACCCTTTATCCAGCCCGCCGAAAATTAAGATGGCGTCTGATAATTTAGTGATGAAGGTGGGCGACACTCGTTATAATCCTGCTGCCAGTCGTTAATAATTTTCCGGGCATGGGCGCATTATGCTCCCCGGCATGCCTGACTGTGCTAACCGGCAGGCCGGTAACGGGGTGAAGAGACCCCGGAAAACCGTGCCTTTACGCAGTGGCTCGTACAGCTGCGTGACGAGGCAGAACTGACAGATACCTGTGGCTGGCCACCGGTATCCGCAGCCGGGCGTAGGATGTGCAGGCAAAGACAGTGATGGACGGCCTGTTGAAGCGTAAGCACTCCAACTGGTCAGGCGTGAGCGGGGGCAGCTTGAGTGAATTCTGGAGCCGCACGGGTGACAGCAGTGCTGGTGCAGACGGTGCGTCTGATTTTGACATGCGCCTGCTGCTGCCTACCCGTCTCGATGTGGAAGTCATCGGCTTCAGCGGTGGCCTGCTGGACGGGATTCCGGGCGGCTATGAGTTTTATATCCCGCAGTACAACGTGAAGTGGCCGGAGGGTTAAGCACCGGAGGCAGAGGACGGTGAGTCGGACTTTCTGGGCTAAGCCTTTGACAACCTGGTCTCCGCCGGACATCGTTGTGATGCCGGATCAGAAGGCCATGCCAGACAACATCACCGTCATTCCGGGCGTGGTCAGCGAACAGGTTATGCAGCAGGCCATTGCCCGTGCAGAAAAAGGATAAAAAAAACCCGGTGCCAGAGGACACAGGGTGGGGTAAATCATTACACAACGTAATAAGGCCATCGGATGTACTTACAATCGCGCCGACAGTATTAATGAATATCGGTCATACCTTAAAAACCTTTACCGCATAACGCCATAAAAAATCCCGGCACGTGTGCCGCGAAGATAAAGCATATCAGTCTGCCAGTTAGCGCCAACCAATGGGCATTGTCAGGGATATCGGCTTTTCTGCCAGAACCTTTACCCCCATTACGCCCACGCCGGTGAGACTGTTCGTTCCTCGCTGTGCTGCGGTACGCCTCAGCCAGACCGTCCTGCCCGTCGCCTGCACTGCGAACGTCGCGCCGAACGGAAAGCATTACCCCTTCCTGTGAGCTTTATTTCCGTCTCAATATCCCGCAAGACGCTGAGTTGAATTAAGTACGCCCGCAGATGTGAAGACCCTCACGCTAAGGTTTATCGATGAAGTTTTTTTATCAGTACAATTTATGCTATGAACAAACTGTGCTGGATTTAAACGGTTGAGATGGGTATTCTTTTCAGAATTCGCCGGGCGGCGATCTTTATTTGATCCTTATCGATTACTGTGGTGGTTAACGATAAGGTGTGCAGAAAACCTGTGGCCGGACATGCGCGGCGCGGGGAAGAATTAACCGGATGGGACGTATCCGTAAAACGTCCAGGGTATGGAGTCCGCGTTTCACCGGGCTCTGAATGCAAAAACCCCCTGATTCTGTCTCAACTTGGCGGAAGGTTCAGAAGTCAGGGGGTCCAAAAGCAGGCGCAGGCCTGTAAAGGATTATAACGCATGCTTTTCATAAGACAACCCCTGTCCGCCATAAGTTCGGGACAGGGTGAATGACCAGATTTTAATCGGGTTAAACCGCCCGAACCTCAAAAACAACGGACGCCATCGCGGCGATCATTCTGCTGTCAGCAAATACTCCGTACCGCTGTTCACGCCCCCGACGGCCGTCATCCGGCCGCGGTTCTGTGGCCAGCTGGTGAAGAACGTCCGGATTCTGACGTCCGGTAGTGACTTCACGTGGAGGGTGTTTTGTGCCAGGGCGATGGGTAAGTTAAAAAAAAGGATGCCCCGGAAGGAACGCCTCACGTCCATAGGGGTGCTGCTGGAATGGCTGTGTTTTTATTACGATCCTGTCACGAATTCTGTTCAGCGCTTCCCCAGAGAAATGGTTAAGGAGTGCGCGTTCACCAGTCGCCGGCAGGCCAGTCAGGCGCTTCAGACGCTGGAAGATATTGAATATATCTTGCGCGGGAGTAATGCCGACGGGTCTTTACACATTTATTTCACCCCCGCCCTGTTTAAGGCCCTCAGGATCAGGCCTGACCATCTCCGGGCTGCCCGCCTTAAAGCTGAGCGTGTTCAGCGGCAAAGGGGGACGCCGTCATGAAACAACGCACCCCGATCCGTCACTGGAGTCAGCTCAGTACGGAAGAACAGATACGTTTCTGGCAGGGCGTTGATGCCGGTGAAACGGCTTCGTTTCTCATCCCCGCCGAGCCTCGTAAAACCCGCCGTGTAAGGGGCGAACACTCCACGCGGGCTAAGTGCGAAAACCCACGTTGGTTCCGGCCGGCGCGCTACAAGCCGGTAGGTGGCCAGATTGGCTACCTTTACAACCGCCTGGTAAAAACCGATCCGGAAACTGGCCTCAGTGAACTGCGCATGCGGATGTCGCTGCACCCCTACTACATGATGAACCGCCAGAAGGCGGGGCGTAAAAACCATTTCAAACCGGAAAAAGCCCGGCTGCTGGATAGCACCTGGCCGGTTATGCTCAGTTTCTGCGACAAGGGCAAGCATTCGGTCGGCATGCACACGTCCCGGCTGGCTTATGAGCTGAGCCCGAAGGATGAGCAGGGTAACGTCATTTCTGAGACGGCCGTAACGGTGAGCCGTATGTCGCGGCTGCTGAGCGAGCAGGTCCGCTATGGCGTGCTCGCAGAGTCGGAAGAGAAAATGTGGGACCGCGAGTCCGGGCAGTGGCTGCCGAAGTACGTCTGGATAACTGATGCCGGCTTCCGGATGCTGGGCGCGGACATGGCCAGACTGGCAAAGGAGCAGGAAAAGGCGCTGCGCAGGAGCGAGGAACGACGGCAGCTGATAGCAGAAGGGCTGATGAGTGAGGATGAAGACATCTCGCCCCTGGCCGCCCGCCGTCGCTGGTACGACCGTAAAAGGACCGAGGCGCTGAAATACCGTCGCCAGCAGGGGGCGATGCGCAAGCGGGCTAACCGGCTGAGCAACCATCCACGGGATGTCCAGGTGTTTGAGATGATGAAACACCTGCGTAAAACGCTGCCCGCAGGCGAGCTGCTGTACTGCACGGATGATCGTCTTGAGAAACTGGCCATCGGGCAGCTTTTCCAGATGCAGCTGTTTGAGGCACACGACACCCACGTCTGACGCGTAAAACCTGACATACCGACCATGCCCCTTAACCGGGGCTTTTGCCGTGGTTTTTTTCAGGCTCCGGCGCCGTTTTCGCCATTATTCCCGTTTCATGCCGGCCGCGACGTCGCTTATCTGCCTGCCGTACGCGCAGAACCCTGCTGCCGGCGTTTTATTCACAAAAATCCGCAATGAGATAACCTCAGAGAGCAGCATACGGATATCAGATAATCTGCAAAACAGTCTTAAATACTGTTTTAAGATCTTCCGGATAAACCCGGAATGATCTTTATCACCCGCAACATTGTGGATAAGTAAATAAACAAAAAGCACTTCGCTTGAAGCGGCTGCAGGCGTCCGTGCTGCTCAGAATTTTAAAATAGCTCCCGCTCACGCGGGCCCCAAATAGTGCAGTTAGTTACAACAATCAAAATTCAGTATAGTTAAACACAGCGCAGACCTGAAACATCGAGCCCCTCTCAGCCAGAACCCGAGCAGTCCTGAAACTCCGAGTGCCCCTTAACAGGCCGCCCCCGCCCCGGCCCGAAGGGCCGGAACAGAAGTGGCTGTAATGGATGGTGTAACTAATTCTCTAAGTTTTACTGTTCATAGTGAACAGTAAACCTAAGACCCCGGAAATCACGCCCTGTACGTCGCTCTGCGCCGTCCAGCCCGCTCACCGGGGCTTCGGGATTAGATAACCGTTATTATCGCTTTGAGGCCGTCTGGCTTAGCAGGAAGGGGTTGGGTAGCGCCATATATCAGGCCGCAACCGGCTGCGCCGGGCGTACGGCGCCGTCTGACCACTGTACCCTGCACTGACAACATCTGGCGCCTCCATGCCGCAAGGCGGCATACGAACGGCACGCTATGCACACTCGCCAGCTTATCGGGTTCAGCGAGAGAGTATAATTTCCACGTCTTGCAGAAAAATGCATTCATTTAATTGAGGTCTTTTCAGTAAGCGATGCGGGGTATTCGTATTTTGCTGTATGAGTTCGTATCCGTATCTCTGATTACACCTGGAACTTCAATAATGCCTAATCACCTATAAATTCACAAAGGCTGAATTACAGGTTCTTAGCAACATAATAAACGCAGAGTTACATTAACGTAAGGGTTATGATTCATATCGCCCTATAAATTAATATGATGTGCTGCTGTAATCTTATCAATTAATCATCTTTTTAGTATTTAACAAATTACGTAAGATAATGGACCAGAAAACTCTGCGCAACTTAACAGTTACCTTACAATTTGTTATTATTTTTCGCCATATAATATCCTTCATGTCAGATAATTCAAAGTCGCCATAGATAGTAGATGTCTTGTATAACTCGCTATTTAAGTAAGGAGGGTGAGATATCACAGGCGGAATGATGCAGTTTATATTACATATGCCGTTATCCCGGATAAATTGCCATCGATCGCTTATCAGCCAGACCGGGTATAAAAATTCAATTAATCTTTTAGCAGCCAGATTGTTGACAATATAACCATAGGCTCCGGTGCCTTCGATGAGAGTATGCATAGTAAAAGAGGCCGTCAGGTGAGTTAATGGCCTGGCAACATATTCACTTACGGGTGTCAGCAAAGTTACAGACGGTTTGTTCTGCGGTTCCTGAATTATTTTACGCATTAATAAGGGTAAATAACCTGAGAGAATGGCATCGTCTTCAATTATAAGAGCGAACTCTAAGTTTTCAGAAACTATCTTACGGTATATTGATATATGACTCAGTGAACAACCGATTTCTCCCGGTTCAACGGCATAGTTAAGAGATTTTGTTTCTTTCTCGATATCGGAGATTGATAGCCCTGAGCCATCGACTGCTTCGACTATTTCATAGTCGAGATTCAGGATAGAGAGCTGTTTCTCCATGAATTGCCGACGCTCAGTAGAGCGTGCCAGGTTAATGACGAATACCTTTATCACATGAAATCCTCTGAATGAATATTATTGTGTATCAACCTAAAAATATCTGTTAAAAAGACCCGCCGTCCAAGATTTCGAAGGCAGCCTTGAAGCTCAGAATAAAAAGGAATGCCGCGAAACGCCGCTGATATTCCGATACAACATAAAATTCAGGCTAAAAAAATGTAATAGCTGGTCGTCGAAAAATATCGGTGTAATTAACAAAAGGCTATTACCGCTGTGTCGGGATGTCGCTCCTGCTGACGGGATTATACTGCATATAAAGGCAATCGCAGTTAAACAAGCATTTTTTACATGTCAGACTGCAGCTCTTGATACTATTTCGTATTTTCCATAATTATGCTTCAATAGAGTGTTAATCGATAATAATTTCGGACTGTTATATATCTATAAATACTTATCCTTCGCACATATGAAAATCCCTTTCCCCCGGAAAGGTTGGTGTGAGACGAATGGACTGCGCAGTGCCAGTGCACATGTTGTGCTATGACCGGGCGTATTAACCATTACACTATCGGGTCACGAAAGAAACGTCACACCTGCCCTTTACGGAATATATCATCCCTAGTGGACTTTCTGCCTTTTTTATTAAAAAAACAATAAAATCAGTTGCACGTAATAGTCACGACCATTTTTCCCGTGTAAGTCCCTGCAGCCAGATCGCCAGATGGTCTAAGTTCAATTGCGTGGGGTGCAACTATATTTTGTGTTTCATATGCGTGTAGAGTCGGGTCCCAGTCCAGACCGACCACGATGTATTCCATCCCAGATTGCCCATTCACGATCGTCCCCCCTCCACTCGTATAGTGGTCCGGCTGATATGTTATGGTACCTTGTCCTTGACCATTGTCAGTGAGAGGTTTTTCGATGATTTCACCTTTCTTAACCCTGCCGAAGGAGATTGCTGAGGGGACATTCACGCTGCAGGTCGTGCCCGGGTCTCCGGAGACCGTAATAGGTGGAGAGGCATAATTTTTTATCCAGGTACCCCAGCCGTCGCCCGCGACAAGTTGGAACGTATGGGTCTTTGTGTCCTTGTAGTGTACGTGTCCCCTTATCCATAGCGGGTGATGGTGGGCAGGATGGAACGATTCTATCTGGGACGCACCATATCTTGGATCGCAACCGTACGTTTCGCCTTCATCTCCGTCGCTGTCAGACCATAGTACTGTCATTTTGTCATGACTTATTCGAGAGTCATTCGTTAGGCACCCTAGGTAGTAGACTCTGTCTTCCAACGCTCCGTTATTTGTGACGGTGACTATTTGGTCATTGCCGGTGGAGTTATGGATTGTTTTACCGTGGGCAACGGCGGTAGTTATTACCCACAGCGCCGTGGCAGCAATTTTTTTTGACGTAATCATGTTATCTCTGAATATATTAAATTAACGGGCCCACGACTTTCTGCATACTTTCAGCAGCCTGTCTGCCCACGTTCCCCACCGTTCATCGTACGCCCGCACCCGCTCAGAAGCCTCTTCACAGGAAAGACCTCTGCGCCGGGCCTGCTCATAAAGCCGCACGCGCCGTTCACGGTGGTTATTCAATGCCCGCGGTGCGATGGTGGCCCGGTCTGATGTGAACCATATCCCCGTCCAGTCAAATCCGCGGTCAATTTTTCCTGTCTGCGTTTTATCCGGGTGCCGCACAAAACCGCTGAGATTAAAATAATTTGCCAGCCGGGAAATACCTCGCCGCAGCTGCCAGCGTGTCCGGGTGAAGAGTAAAAAATCATCCATGTATCGGACATAAAAATAATCCTCAGAGCGCAGGCTGGCAAAATCGCTGTCTATGTGATGCAGCAGGCTGCCGCCGATGAGCGGACTCAGGGCGCAACCGCGCGGTATACCGTTTGGAGGTGTGTGTATATTTCCGCCGTACTCCACGCTGTAATGTGCGTATTGCGAAATCAGATCCAGGCAGACCGGGTCTGTAACGTAACGACTGACGTGAGCAATCAGCTGAGATGTCCGGATGTGTTCGTAGTATCCCCTGATGTCAGTACGGTGCACATAACCGTAACGCCTGCTGTTCAGGGCGTCAGTGACGCTCTCAAGGCTGTAAAGTACGCCTTTCCCCTTCAGATGATGGCAGGCGTCAGGTTTCGGCAATAAGCCTTCCACTCTGAGGGTTACCCACTTCAGCACAAGAGCGTCTGCCGCAGACCACATGGCCAGATACTCCCCCCTCTGTCCATATACCTGCATCGGGGAAAGTCGGTATTTGCCGGCAAAAACTCGTTGAAAAAGAACAGACCCCTGTTCAGTCCAGCGCCAGCGAAGATCCCAGACATCAGCATTAGCCGGAGCATGCTTACGTTGCCTGCAAAGCCAAGCGTATGCCAGCGTCCACATAGCATATTCGTCGGTATAATCGGCCTGCCGAAAGCGGGTACGCATATTTATTCCGGCTCGATCATGATGGTTATGTTGCTTGTATATGTGCCTGCTTTAGGTGTAGCACCACCCATCGCAGCAAAGAACTGGAGATCCTCATTGTGCCCTGTCGACAAATCAGCACTCTCAATTTCCCTCGTCACTGATTGTGTATCGTCACTAAATGGCTCGACTGTATCAGCGATTTTTAATCCGAACCGCAGCACATCGCCCTCCGGCATCACCTTTCCATCAGCAACTCTGCTTCCGGATTTTATGGTCATTCTGGCCTTACTGGCTCCGGCGCAGGTACTTGTGACTGTGACCGTTTTACTCATGCCTTCCAGAGCCGTATTGATTGCTTTTCCCTGTAACGTGCTGGCAGAGACGCTGCCCAGATCCAGCGTTGACGGGTTTACCGATACCGTACAGTCTGCCATTACTGTGGCTTTTATGGTCACGGTCGCAGTCGCATCATCGTCTGCGAGAGTAGCGAAGGGATAACCTGACCCGGCAATCAACACAGCGCTAAGCATGGTCATCCACCCTGTTGGCCATTTTGGAGATGTTATTAGCATGGGGATATTCCTTTCATTCTTCTGCATCTTTCACTCATAGTTCAGTTTAAAATTCACCACTGATCTGAAATTACCAGCAGTTGCTTTCTCTTTAGTGCCGGTGTAGGCGGCTTTGAAGTTCAGTACATTATCCGCGCTGGCGTTGAGCGGCTGGCTTGCCCCGGCCTCGGAGCCATCCGGTTTCATCAGCTTCTCAGTCGATCCATTCACATTATAAAAATGCAATGCCACTCCGGAAGCAGCATCTCCGCCTGTCGCCGCGTTTATGAAGGCATCGGCTACGTCAGAATCGGCTTCACCTGAGGTTACGATATCCACCTGTGTTGCATCAGCGCCACAGTCTTTTAATCCTACTGTGAATGCCTTTTTAGCCGTATCAGCACCCTTGCTGATATCGCCTGCGCTGACTGTGTCCAGCGTAACCGGTGTGTCGGTTTTATCCAGGGTGCAGGTATTTTCTATAACCCTGCCGGTCACTGTTACGCTGCCGGCCCACACCGATGGTATAAATAACGGAATGTTCAGCAGCAGGCCTGCGAGAATGGTTTTGATGCGTGTATGCTTCATATCATTTTCCTTTTTTCCAGTTTTATGGCTGTTTCATATGCCAGCGGCCAGCTCAGTTACACGATACTGACAGACGAACGACATCCTGCTTCAGTGGTCCGGGCAGAACATAGTGTCCCCGGCATTGCATGTCGGGGCCATCACCCCATGCGGCGTGAAGAAGTCCCGATGGCGCCAGACCTGACAGAAAAACCTCACCATTGTCACCTACGATACTGCCGTTATCCCCGACACTGACCGATGTGCCAAACGGCAGTGGTTTTCCTTTATGTATCAGACTGATAAGTGCGCGGGCACCAGTGTGCGTGATGAATTTAGCCCTGACTACGGCACCACGGGTAGGCACAACACGAGTAACGGTATTGTCCAGATCGGTATTTCCATCAAGGCCCGTTGCATCAAGCGCAACCCGGTTCTCAATATAGTCAGAAGCCCACGGGATAATTGCATAACCCCGCCAGTCGGTCTGTACGCTGGTGTGGTTTTCCAGAGGGACATCTGAAGCACCCGGTGCTGCTACCAGAATGCTTGTTTCGCCTAAGGGTTGACCAAGCGTCAGCCCGTTCCGGTGCAGAATCGCCCCCCCCGAGAAGCCGTAGCTGGTCTGGCGGTAGTTACTGCTGTAGCTGTAGCCGAGACTGGCGTTGCCAAACTCGCTCTGCAAGCCCAGACTGGCATCTCCGCTGTCACCTCCTCCGCGGGTATGACCCTGAGACAGACTCCAGTCCAGATTGTCATCATCAAGCGCGGTGCCACTCAGCCCGCTCTGCCAGGAAGCGTTATTCCGGTTGTCCTGACTGCTGTGGAATGTGGCATAAACCGTATGGCTGTCCGCCATGCTGTCATCGTGAGATGACCACGCGTCAAGTGGTACGGACAGTGACAGGTAGAGCGCGCGGTCTGTTTCTGACAGGGATGCGTCGTGCGTCAGGCTGTAGGACAAGCTGTAATTTACATGCCAGAGCGTGCTGCTGAAGCCGGCCTGCAGCGAGTCAGTACTGTGATTATCGTTCCAGTAGGTCTGATGAGTGCCGGTGGCATACACCGAGCCGATTTCGCCCAGCCGCTGAGAAAGGCTCGCCTGGAGCCGTTCTCGCTTATTGTTATAGAGGTTGTAATAATCGGTGACGGCATGCCGCACCGGACGACCTTCTGCGTCAACCGTATTCACATCTGTTCGCCAGCCCTGCATGCCCTTCAGCGCTGTCTCATCCAGCGTGTGAAAACCCTTAGTGGAATAACGGTAGCCCGTCAGCTGAAAGTTGGTGCCGAGGGACGTAAGGGAACGGGCGTAGAGAAAGCGGACGGATTGCCCCTGGTGGTGTGTTCCGTCCGCGAGGCAGCTATCCGCCTGCGTTACGTCAGCGGAGAGTGCACCGGCATCGCCCATGTTAATACCGAGCCCCGCCAGCGCCGCATGGTAGTGGTCGGCATACTGTATACCGCTGTATGCCGTCAGGTCATGGGGCAGTCCCAATAACAGGGTACCCTGCGCCATTGCCGGACTGCTGTACCGATCACCGGACGCGCGGTAACGACCTGCCGCCAGGTTATACTTCATCATTCCCTGTCGCTGAAGCAGGGGCAGAGACGAGTAGGGCATTGTGTAGGTGCGGATATGGCCATCAGCCTCCGTCACCGTCACGTCAAGGTCTCCGCCTGCATATACCGGGCTGAGGTCGCTGATAACAAATGCTCCCGGCGACACGCTCGTCTGATAAACAACATAGCCATTCTGGCGCACGGTTACCTGCGCATTACTTCGGGCGGTGCCTCTTATCACTGGTGCGTAGCCGCGCATGCTGTCAGGATACATCGCGTCGTCTGTTGAAAGTAAAAAACCTCTTATAGTCATAGGGTTAAATACGTCATTGCTGGTATACGTATCTCCGGCTGTAAATTCACTGTGCCAGGGAATAATGGTGCGCTCGGCATAGGTGCTCTGATGCTCCCAGCGGCGGTAGCGGTAAGGACCGCTGCTGTAATCCGTCCATTCGCTGTCATCGCGCAGGCGCCATGCACCAAGGTTAACTCCGCTGTTCACACCGAGATATTGACTGCTGCTGTCGCCGTAGCGTCCCTGACTGGAGCTCCCGTTAAACCGGTATGTCAGCAGGCCTGCATTTATGCCTTCGTCCCAGCGCTCCGGCGCTATCCATCCCCTGACAGTCTGTATCATGTCAGCCTGCGGTACGCTTATTTCCAGACGCATATTCTGAAAATCAAACTTTGCAGAGGCCTGCGGAATGCGCTCTCCGGGGGAGAGACACTGTCCCGTCTGTTCATGCGCATTCGACTGTGCCATCAGCACCGATGCCCGTACGCCCAGCTCTTTCAGCTCACTGACGGACAGACACGGCATGAGTCCGGTTTCATCTTGAATGGATTTTGCTGAGGCTGAGCGGGTTACAAAGCGAACTTTGCGGCTGTCAGCGTGTTTTCCGTTAACCCAGATATCGACCTGATAACTACCGGGGATTTGCGCACCGGTCTGCTGCAAATACGACAGGCTGGCCACCATTTCCGGGTTATCTGAAATAAATGCAGGGTCGAACCACAGAGTGTTATCCGCATGGCACGCTGACGAAATCATCAGAGCCAGAGCCGTTACCGACCCACAGGTTGCTAACCATCTTTTATTCATTTCCACAGGATTATTCCATTACCTTCTGCACTACAGACCTTTTCCGGCAGGGCATTAACCCTGCTTTACGGACGCATGATGGGAGGGGGTAACGGCTCCGAAATCATTGATGGTGTGGTAGTCAACTGAGGTAACAGTACCGTGTGACAGCGGCTCACTTACCGCTCCGAATGGCGGAACCATAGCGTCCTGCAGCCGGTTACCGCCGGAGCTGACGCCTGTCAGTGTCAGGTAATAAGGCGTCGGGTTCGTGATAATGAGATGATTTGCCTTCTGGCTGAAGGCAAGCTTAGCCTGCGCATCGCCCACGGATGGCGTAAGCCCGGAAGGGCGCACAAACAGCTTTATGCGGGTAATCGCTGCAAACAGCAGTAAGTTTTTCCCCTCCGCCTGCGCTTTATCAACCGACGGAATGGCTTTCGCATTAAAGTAATAGAGGGTCTCCCTGTCCGACGGGAGTGACTGGCCAGTATGCATCAGGCGCAGTAAGTTTTCATTCCCGGGAGCGCTGACATACAGCGGCGGTGTAACGATGAAGTCACTGCTTTTTTCTCCCTTTTCATCTTCTACCCACGACTGGACAAGGTAGGTAGAATGTTCTGAGGTATTTCGTACGGATACATCCGTCTGTTTCGCCGAGGCCGGGTAAACTATACGTGTGCCGCCAATGGTAATACCGCCGGCTACGGCGCAGCAGGAAACTGAGCAGATAAATACTGCGGTCAGGGTGCGGATCCGGAATTGATGAAATAATGATGTCATAATATGCTCGTCCTGATAAGAACCCGGCTGTCAGAGCAGCCGGGTAGATGAGAAAAATTACTCGTAGGTGAGCATAAAGTTGACGTCCGCGTCAGCCTCGCCGGCTGTGGCTTTATCGGCGGTAGCCACATAGGCCGCACTAAAATTTAATTCGTTGTCGCCTGTCATAAGATTGTCAGCGGCAGCAGGTACGGTGCCATCCAGAGTTAGCGCAGTATCCTTCTGGAAAATTTCAACACCGACATTTTGGGCGGACGGGTTAGAAACCCCACCCTGAGCGGCTTTAACCGCCAGTGCTTTATTATTTCCCTCTGCGGTAGCACCACTGAAAGTGACTGATACTTTTGAGTAGGCGCCAGCCGTCTTACTTCCGCCCAGATCGCAATCTGTCAGTTTGATGGTGAAAGGGACTTTCGCTGATGCCGCACCGGCTTTAGCCAGATTAGCCGCACGGTACTGGCCAAGCTTCACGGTCTGACCATCAGAGCCGGTGTCAACGGCACAGGCTGCATCAACAATGGCACCTGTGAAATGCACACTGCCGCCATTGACTGTTACGGCTTTGGGCGCAGTGGGGGGAACAGGATCTCCTTCGGTAGCAAATGCCGCTGATGAACAGATAGCCAGCATTAAAGCGGACAAAACAAATACATTTTTGCGAGTAGTAACATTCATTAGTTTCTTTTCCTTTGTCATAGTAAATAGGCATTACCATATTTAATGGCAACACCAGCAAACGCCTTCTGTTCAAGGCGGTAATTCAATTATTTATGCTTTAGTTTCTTTCTTAAGTAAGGCTTTTTCTGATCACTCCGTTTTTGGTCTCGCCTTTTATTTAGCCTGACTCCATCGATAGATGCTCATTTCAATCATGCAGTCGAGTTCTGTTGCAAATTCTCTAAGAGGAATAAAGTAATTCTCCCCATCATCGTATCTTCTCAGGCATAGCTCTATTTTTTTCCGAATGTATGCTATTTCACTGATACCTAAGTCAGGACGACATATGAAATCAAGAAATGAAAGAATATCGCCAATCTCGGAGAATCCATATTCCCGAACGGCCTCACATACGCTTTTACTGGTGAGGCAGATAAGTCCGGATGTTTCAGATGTCTGACTTTTCATACTCATATTCATCCAGGTTTCGATGCGGAGATTATAACTGTTTAAGTTTGATCGGCAATGACGATCAATTGATGGGTCTCGATAGTCAAAGGCTATCAAGAAAGGATGAATGATCGATTAAATCAATAGTCCAAAAAGCTTTTTGAAAAAATAACTTCTGTAATATCAGCTGATTAATCCGGTAGGGGTTGTTTTTATGATGAAATATAATTCATAAAATATATGCCCTATTTCATTTAAGGTACAAAATCGGAACAATTTTTTTACGCGATTGGTTTAACGTGCGTTCATACCTATCTGTTTTTTTTAAATGATAAGTAAACATTTTTGTTATTAGTGGCCCGACTTTTACTTTAAAAAAACATTATTTCGTTGATGTACATAAAAAAATAAAATTCAATTGTCTTTATATTTTATTTACATCAAAAAAGGGCTGGCGGTAAAAAAACGGGATTGTTTTTTTTGAAAGGGTTTCTTGTTCCTCATACATGTGGCATAAAAAAACACATATGCCAGAGCAATTACGGGATTATGAGAATGAGAAGGCTTTCTGGTAACCCGGACACGCACAGAACGAAAAAAATGATAATGGTTACAGGATTCTGGAGGGCATGCTGAGATGAGATTGTTGCAGGTAAAATATTATTTTGTTCTTGAAGATAAGCTCAGCACTGAACCAGGCCAAAAAGCTGCAGCGTCAGCTGACGATAAAAAAGGATGGCAGGCGGCAGGTTACTTAGTGCCCCCGTAAGGTGCGATACAAGGAAGGTGTAGGGGAGCGCCATATATCAGGCCGTAACAGACTTTGCAGTGCTACCGGCGCCATTTAACCATCATAGAAAACCCTCAAATGTCTGGGGTGCATTCAGGCTACTACGCGCCCTACAAAGCACAATCTTTGGTGAGCTGCTAATAGCTAAGTAAATTTACCCGTAAACGATTTATTGCCCAGGGAAGCACGGTTAGAATAGCGAATATGATTCATAAGAAGGACAGACTGCAATGACGCTGACACAAAAATCCGGTCATCTGGCCTGGTGTGCTCTGGCAGCCCTTGCACTTGCACGTCAGGACGGTACCGTTAGTTCTGCTGCTCAGGAAAATCTTTTTCTGACACGCTGGCTGGCAACCGCCCTGAAGCAACGCCGCTTTTCGCGTGAGGTGGCACCCGATATCGAGTGGCTGCTGAAGCAGGGGCGCCAGTATGGCGTTGCCGCAAAGCTTGCCGGCAAGCTTGACTATCTCTGGCGCTCCTGTACCGGCAAATTATCCCAGCAGAATGATCTGTTCCGGCTGACATATGCCTTGGAGATGGCGAAAGATATGTGCTGGGCTTATCGGCTGCTTAGTGACCGGGAGTGGTCGGGAAGGCACTCCGCTGTTCTGAACGCTGGCGTAAACGGAATTTATCTGTCACGGACCAGCCTGGATGCTGCGTTTGACCACGACGGCCAGCAGGTCACACCGGTGATGGCGCGACTGACCGGGCGCGTGCAGGGGCTGGAAACGCTTCTTAACCGCTGTGGATGGCAGATGGCCGTTGATGGGCCTTCCGGGCTTTATGAGCTGACTGCAGAAAAAGCTGAAGAAACAGTTACAAAGGAAAAATGAGCGCAGCAAATATTCTCTTCAGTTGACAGTAAAAACAACGTTCACTAACTACAGTGGATGTCTGTCGCAAGCAAAAGCTAAATACGAAACTTGAAGCGATTCTGCCTGTGCTCAGAGTGCATCGCGGCCTTTCACTGCGTGTGCAGGGCTTCTCCGTGTGCACGGGGGCTGCTGATAAAGGACATTATGGCGACCTCATTCGTGATTAAACACTTCAGAAGCCCAGGATATTACTGAAGGTACAAAATTGACTGGAATATCACCGAATAGCGGGGCAGTGGGATGGGAATGAGCCTAAAGGCTTAGCAGCACGGCCGGAAAGACTACCGAATTCATCTGTGGCTGATTTGTGCCAGATCGTCTTCCGTCAGGCCGGTCATTTTCATGACGGTAATGCGATCGATACCGTTCTGCAGCATGGTAAGGGCAACTTCCAGCTTGCCTTCATTCCGGCCCTCCTGCCTGCCTAACTGGATACCCTTCTGGATGCCCTTCTGTTCAAGCTGTTGTGCGATGGTCATAAGTGCGTCTCCGTGTTGCGGCACACGCTGTGCCAGTTCGCGTACAAAACCTTCGGCGTCGGCTGTTTCGCCTGCTTGTACAATATAGTGTACCAGCGATATCACCTGTGATGAAGACAGATAGCCGGCCAGCAGAATGGGCGCCAGCCGGTCAGTCAGTTCTGCCAGGTCCCGCTGATGGATATGTTTCTGCAGCAGGGTCAGGGCGGCCATGCTGCGATGGCCGGCGATTTCATCATCAGGAATGACGGTAACGTCAACCAGCGGGAAAGCGCTGCTGTAGAGTTTGCCTGCCAGCGCCGGATCATCAAACTCATTCAGCCACCGGGTGGAGTAAGGATACGGGCTGCGTTTACCCGTATAGAACAGCACGGGTATCACCAGTGGCAACTTCTTATGGCCCGCCTCAAGGTGGCGCTGCATGGCAGCCACCGCATAACGCATCAGGCGAAAAGCCATGTGTTTATCAGGTGAAGACTGGTGCTCAATGAGCACGTGGACATAACCCTCACCGGCTGTGGTTTTCAGACTGTAGAGCACGTCGCTAAAGTACTGCCTCAGGTCATCCTCGACGAACGAGCCGGATTCCAGCTTTAACGTACTGAGGTCACAGATAGCACGCAGCTCTGCGGGCAAGTGGAGTTCCATGAAATCACGGGCGACATCCGGGTGAGTCAGAAACTGCCGCAACGTGGCATCGTGAGGAGTTGGTGTGCGGTTTTTTTTCTTCTTCATCAGTCCCGGCTCTGAAAAATAACCGCTGCATGTTACCACAGGCGAAAGACCGTCTGTATTGATGGTGAACAGATCTGCAATGCCTGCAGGTAGCCGGAAGAAGTTCGGATTATTTTTAATTTTTTCGGATACACTGCTTCATCGTACGATCTCTAATAATCGAAGCAAAATCATTCTTCGTCGTTGTTCGCATAGCCAGATACGTGATGGAATCATAAAACACCGTCAAGACCGCTGGGGATGTGGCTATTCCTGCCACTATTTAACATAAATTACATTTCACGCACCTGCCATCGTCGGTAAAAAAGCGTTTGCATTCTCCAAGGGACGACGGGGATTGCCATTCAGGAATGACCTATTGCGACACACTCTGAGGCTAATACTTTACTGATTCCATTATTTACCGCTGACGGGCATGAAATTCTGCATTGAGCCAGTGGGTAAACGTTATGATCCTACTGGTGAACACACTTATGTCGCCGCGGGGACGGTAACTTATGCTTAACAAATAATCCATCTCTTCGGCCAGTGCCGGATAGCGGTCATTAAATTTTTCAGCCAGTTCTTTTAGCGTAACTGGCCAGTCCTGATCGTTATCTTCTCTCAGTATGTTTGTTGAACGAATGGCCTTACGTGCAGCAGACCTCTGGAGAACGTGGCTATCAAAAGGTTTCAGGGTGGGTTTCATCAGAGCAATGTAGCCGTTCAGTACTTCGAGAAAATCACCGTTAACGGCAACGGCTATGTCCCTTGAGGGCCTGAAGGGTTCAAAGCGATCGCGCAGGTCTTCCCCGTAAACGCATACGCAGTGATGCTTCAGCCAGTAGCCCCATCGTTTACCATTAGCCGGTAGCATCACTTCTTCCAGCATGCCCGGATCGATGTCAATCTTACTGACAACCGGATAACTCTGCTCAAGTGCAGTCTTAACAACGTCGATTTTTACACTGGCATCTGCATCGGGTTCGCGATAGTAAATCACAGTAAGATCCAGGTCAGACAACCTCTCAATGGCCGTAGCGTCGATAAGGCTGCCGTATACATAAACGCTATGGATCAGAGCAGGAAAAGTCGTTGTCAGTGTCTGAACAACATCAGTAACCAGTTGAGAAAAGGCTGGCTGAAATCCTCTGAAATCAGGCTGGGTAATAAACCCGTACTTATCAACTGCCATTGGCTCACCGTCATGTCATACATCATATCGTCAGTTAAAGCCTGCAATGCAGAACAGTAATTCTTTCAGCAGCACAGAAAGATTTCAGTCATGGTAAACACAGTACTGAACCTCAGAAGCAGATAGCTTTATCAGCTAATCATCATCGTTTTCCATCAGGGTGACCATTGCTCCCCGGTGAGCTTCAACCATACGAATGTAGCGCATGACAGTCTGAGTCTGCGTCCAGGTACCTTCCTGCATGATTTGTGCAATGGATATTCCTTTTCTGGCCATATCCTGTGCGGCGCCGACGCGGGCGCTGTGTCCGCTCCAGCTTGCATAGCGCCCTTTGTTGGTTTCAAGAGCCTTCGTCTCACCCGCAGCCTGACGGGCACGACGATAAATATCTTCCAGGCAGGGTGCGCTCATAGGGACTTCCGACACCCTGCCGATACGGTTAGATCGATGAATAGGACAGAAGATAACGGCGTCAGGTTCGCCGGCGAGACCCGCCGCGGTGATCCATTCGCTCAGTCTGCGGGATGACTTCGCACTGAGGGCCTTAACGATGCCACCTGAATGCAGGATGGTTTTGGTCCATCCAACGTCCAGAATTATACGCCCGTCTGCAGCATGGGAGATATCTCTGATCCGCAGACGGGAAAGCTCGCTCATGCGCAGAAGTGTGCCGTAAGCAACGTGCATAAACGCGAGGTCGCGCAACTGCTGCAGGCGTGGAGAATGAGCCCATTCAGCATCAAGACGGTTCAGATCAGGCCGGCAGAACGGGACGGCCTGTCCTGTACGCTCACCCGACATGACCGCTATACGGTTTATCTTTTTCCTGGCGCGAACGACGTCCGATGTAATAGTTGGCGGCACCAGTCCGGCGTTACGGTGTAACATCGACATAAGCGCCGCGTGCACCGAAATGGTGGAGGTCGAGCGCCCAATGGCCTGCAGGTGAAACAGGTAGTCCTGCATGTCATCCGGAGTCATTGGCAGAAAGGACCGACGATTATCCTGCGACCAGCGCCAGCAGATCCGCATCACGCTCAGCAGCTGACGCCACGTGTTGGCCGAAAAGGCCTCTCGATGGCAGACGAACGCGGCAAGTTTAGCGGTGAGATCATCACCGGCGCTGCCGCTGAGAGTCACACCGGTAAAAGCGGAGATATCGTTCATGTTTGCTCCATTTAAAACTGTTGACTTAAAGGCAGCGCTACGTGAATTCTGAGAAAGTAGCAAGGGTAATGCCCGTCAGATTTTACGTAGCGATGCCTCTTTTTTAAACACCGTCGTTTATCCGCACACCGTCCAGAACTGCGCCGTTTCATATAAATGGCCTTAAAGTTCAGGATCCAGCCCCGATCCGCATGATACAAGGTTTCAGAGACTCTGTCTGGCCTTATATAAGCATAATTATATAAGGCCAGACAGAGTCTTGAAATGAGGCTTTGATGAGAGCATAGATGACCTATTTTCAATAGGCCTGATATTATGAAGCCATTAAAACCTGTTTCTCTTGAAAATAATCAAGAGAAACATTTGAATTAAAAACTCCACTGTTTACAAATGAGGGAAGCTATTATATTTATTTCTTAATGACTATTTGATGGAATCTTAAATCTGAGAAATCTTCCGTCAACGGATCGTAGCTTAATGTCACTCTATAAAATGGTCTTACATAATACTCATAAGTCACGAAACCATCGTTTTCTTCGTAATTATGAAATTCTTCAGAAAATAAGCCTTCATGACTAATATCATCATGATGAGCCTTATCCATTTCCAATGTTAAAAAAGCTGAACGAATGTCATATATTAAGTCTAAACCAATCAGCCCAGACTCTAACTTTGTTGCAGAGATTAGATCAATATCTTCTAATCCTTCATAAGTCTCGGCGCCAATTGATTTGAAATTTTTTATTTTCCTCTCAAGCTCTGGCTCAAGGAAGGTTTGTTCTTGAACTTCATTACTTAAATTACCGATGTATGAAAGTCCTTCACATTCTAAATAATCCTCTAGAATTTCATAAATATAATCGTATAGTTCCTCGCCATTTATAGCCCTTTGCTCTCCAGAATCGATAAAGACTTGATGAATTTCTTCATGATTCATGCGATGAAACTTAATACTAAATGAATCATCATCGTTCGGAACAGCAGAACCTAATACCCGAGGGCTAATTTTCAGTCCTTTGGATTGCAACCCAGCAACGTTGTTTGGCCATTCATTTAAAGGCCAAGTAGCAGAGATTTCTGAAATTAGCGCTGGCCAAACTAAAGTAACAAAAGTTGGGCCTAAATCATCATTTACACCTTCCATACAGGTTGAAATGACACCAACAACTCTACCCGCCTCATTAAAAACAGGGCCCCCGCTCATTCCACCTAGAGATTTCATAGCTACTTCAATACAAGCACCTTGTAAATATGCGCCTCTACCTTTAGTGTGCTGTTCAACTACTAATCCTGATGTAGAAAAAAAACTGATGGTGGGAACACCATCATTTTCTACTTCTCTATAACCTACAGCCCACAATCTTTCTCCAATTTTGGGTAGTGCAACTTCAATAGGAGAAAAATAGTAAGGAACAGTATCAGTAAATTTTGAAAATGGAGAATAAGATAGAATAGCGACATCAGAATATTTTTTTTCAGGTCGAAGTAAGAAATAGTCTTTGTTTGTATGTTCCAAGGCGTGAAAATCTAACGGTGACCAAATACGCATTGCAGTCTTAGTGGGAAAAGAGAAAAGTAAAGCATGTTGATTTAACGTTTCTTGAATAACATGAGTAGCGGTCAAACATACCCCCGGAGCAACCATAACTCCACTTCCAATGATCCTTTGCTCATTTCCATTGACAAACCCGAGTGCAGCAATAAGGCCCTCCAATGCCCAAATATTCTGTTCAACAATTCCATTGTAAGGTTCAAAATTTGGCCTAACCCAGTTAATATCCCGATCAAGCTCATAGGTTTTAGGAAGTTCAATCATTGTCTTATTAGTTAATTTTCCCAACTTTCAATCCTTAAAATTAAGATATTGTTGTATGAGAATCATATCAAATTTCAACGTGCTTACTATATTCTATGATTGATGCCTCTCTTTAAGCGGTATAAGTCTTTTACATGAAAAATGGAATCGTTTGGCCGTGAGTGTGGAGGACATATCATTCAAATTTTATATTTAACATAAGTAACGTTATGCGCACAGTTAGGCTTTATGTTAAATAGCCGTTGGCTTATCATAACCGCTCCTATTGAGCCTGTGATGCAAATCCCCCTCCCAAATTTGATAGTAGCACTTCTATCAGTTAAAGCACATTATAAGAAGGTTCATTAACAATCAGCTGGCAAGCCCCTTTACCGCAAAATGATCCACGCTGTGCTGGCAGATAGATGCACTAACATATTCTGTTTAATTCATTAAGAGGGAATTTAATGTATTTATCAAAACTTGGAATCCGTAATTTTCGCAACTTTGAGACCGCTGAAATTTCACTGGCAGGCAACGTTGTTTTGCTGGGTGAAAACCGCGTCGGTAAAAGTAATCTGCTGCTGGCGATTCGCTTGGTAATTGATCCAACACTGCCTGACTCAGCCCGACAGCTTAAACTGTCTGATTTCTGGGATGGCTGCGACTTTGCAACAAACCCCGAAATTGAGGTGCATCTTGAGTTTGCCGATTTCGACGGTGACCCTTCACTATCTGCACTATTGACAGATTTCCGTATCACAGAGAACCCGGCTCTAGCAAAGTTGAGCTACGTATTCCGTAAAAAGGAAGAAGTCGATGGCTTTCCACGTTCGAGCGAGGACTGCGAATTTATCGTGTTTGGAGGGGGCCAGGAATCGCGCACGGTTCCAAGCCGTGTCAGGCGCAGGATCTCAATTGATATGCTGGACGCATTACGAGATGCCGAGGCTCAGCTAGCTTCCTGGCGAAACTCTCCGCTGCGTCCCTTGCTGGAGGATGCATTCGCATCGCTGAGCAGGGCCGATTTAGATCGCGTCGCAACTGAACTTCAGTCAGCAACGGAAACCATGGAGAAGTTTCCTTCAGTTAAGAATCTTGAAGATGCTCTGCGAGGTGGCATTCTTGACCTAGCAGGTACTGCTCACGATTTAGATGCACGCCTCCGTTTTGCACCCGCTGACCCGCTCAGGTTAATGCGATCTATCTCGATGTTCATTGATGACGGAAAGAGAGGCATTACGGAAGCAAGCTTAGGTTCTGCGAACGTGGCCCTGATATCACTCAAGCTTGCTGAGTTCGCGTGGCGACGTCAAAAAAACGAGCGTAATTTTTCTCTGCTCTGTATTGAAGAACCCGAAGCACACTTGCACCCCCAACTTCAGCGTGCTGTTTTTGACAAACTCTTCAATAACGCCGATGAAGCGCAATCTCTTATTGTTACGAGCCATTCCCCCACCCTTGCAACCATTGCCCCTCTCCGTTCAATTGTTCGCCTTTGCAGAGACCCGGATGGGCGCTCGCGGGCTTTCTCTCTGGCCAAACTCCCTGTAACCGATGATGAACTCGACGATATTGAACGATATCTGACGGCGACGAGGTCTGAACTGCTTTTTGCGAATGGAGTCATATTCGTTGAGGGTGATGCTGAAGAGGTTCTACTCCCGGGTTTCGCACACTCTATGGGGTACAATCTCGACCATCTTGGGATCACGGTATGTAACGTAGCGGGCGTTAACTTTGAACCCTACGTGAAGCTGGCTGCAAGTCTTGGGGTTCCTTTTTCCGTTATCACTGACTGGGACCCACTTGATGGCACGAAGCAACCACTGGGTAAATTGCGTGCAATTTCTATCTGGCAAGCGTATGGCGGGGTCTCAGACGAAGTGAATGAGTTGACACTAGGGAATATTAACTGGTTTGACAAACATTCGTATGAAGAATGCAAACCTGTTTTCGGAAGTATTGGCGTATTTCTAAATGATCAGACATTTGAAGTCGCCGTGGCCAATACCACGGGTCTTAAAACCGCACTGTTAGATATTCTCGATGAACAGGGATTTGGTGCATTACGATCATCCCGGATTGCATCATGGCGCGCCGGTCAAAACCCGGATCCTGCACAACTTCTCGCGATGATATCTGATATTGGCAAGGGTCGGTTGGCAGCGAAATTGAACAAAAAAGCGCCCGGGTTAGCACCACCAGAGTACATTGCAGCTGCGATTCAATATGTTGTGTCCAATGTCTGAGCGGCACGCGTTATCAGCAGCGCTTAAAGAGCTTCTGCCGAACAAAGAGCAATATGACGCTGCAACCGCGCAAGGACATTGCGTTGTCATTGCCGGGCCTGGTAGTGGAAAAACTAAAACGCTGACAACCGCAATGGCGCGTGCCCTCATGGTTGACGTTGCAGAACCTCGCGGAGTGGCATGTATTACCTATAATAATGAGTGTGCAGCTGAGCTTGAAGAACGCTTGGCCTGCTTTGGCATTGACGGCAGAAATCGAAACTTTATTGGTACCGTGCACAGCTTTGCTTTGACCCAGGTTTTAATACCCTACTCGCGTTGTATTCCAGAGTTGCTACCCAGTGATTTTCGAGTGGCGACCCGGGATGAGTGCCGAACTGCGGTTGAGGCTGCTTATTTCGCAAAATTCGGCGCTAACGAGGAGCCTCATGCCCGGTGGAAATTTGCAGAAGAGAAGCGGCGCCGTGACGTGAACCGACTGTTACCATCGTGGCGGAATACCAACCCCGAGCTGGCAGACTTCATAGAAATGTATGAAGCACAGCTTCGGCGTGCTGGCCTAATTGACTTTGATGATATGCCTCTCATCGCCCTCCGTATGATAAGAGAGCATGCCTGGATACGTAATGCAATTCGGTCGCGCTATCCCATCCTATTCGTTGACGAATATCAGGATCTCGGACATGCCCTTCATGAGCTTGTACTGCAGCTGTGCTTTGAAGCTGGAATACGATTGTTTGCGGTCGGTGATGCAGATCAGTCTATTTATGGATTTAATGGTGCGAATCCGCGTCTTCTTGACAGTCTCGTTGCTCGGGCAGACGTGGAAACCTTCCGCCTTCGTTTTAACTATCGTTCCGGCGCGAAAATTATCAGGGCGTCAATGGGTGCACTTGGAGAAGAACGTAATTACCGCGGTCCAGACGGAACAGCAGAAGGTGAAATTGGCCTTCATGGAGTCAGAGGCGAATATGAGGTCCAGGCAAGTTATATCGCTCAGTATATAATTCCTTCCCTGACTGCCCGGGGATTTCAGCCTGAGCGAATCGGAGTACTTTACCGGGCAGCCTGGCTTGGCGATAAAGTTGCGGATGCGCTTAAGTCCAAAAATATCCCCCTGTTCCGCACCGATGGAAATGCGTTGATAAAACGAACTTCCCGACTTGCCTGCTTGATTGAAGCCTGCAGCCAGTGGGTAACAGGAGGATGGAAAGATGCGTCTCCAGCATTCAATCAGCTGATGGGCCAGGCACTTTCTGTGGTTTATGCTCGTCGCGCAAGCCGCCTTGAACAGCAAATTCTGACCGTACAACTAATCACATTTTTGCGAAGCGGTATTGACGGGGATGAAACTGCCCATGAGTGGCTTAGGAGGTTCAACAACGAACTTATTTCAAGCTGGCGGGGCATCGCGCACAACCCGCAGCCGGAATGGGACGTCGTGACTGAGTTGCTTAAACGAACAGATCCTTTTTCTGGGCTGGATATGGCTCTTACCGTATTTGCCGGTAAATTGGAAGGCACCGGACGAGTCACCCTGAGCACCCTACACAGTGCAAAAGGCCGCGAATTTGATGTGGTCATAATGTATGGGGTCAATGATTTCGACTTCCCCAGTAAACGCGATCTGGCTTCTGATAATACTCTGCGCGAGACCCGACGGTTATTTTATGTAGGCGTTACCCGCCCCCGCAAAGAGTTGCACATAGTTTATAAAGAAGGCAGACATTCTCCCTGGGTTACTGAACTTTACCATCGCAGCCAGCAGGCATAGCCACCGATTTGCTGCTTCTTTCAGTCGACAGAAGACGTCGCTTCAGAACCTCCGGGAGAACCGTGCAGGGGATCGATTAGCACCTCGGAGGCCGGCACGCGAAGCGTCTGAGTGCGCGGGAGTTTATCGCTATGAAACTGCAGCGTTACCGAAGTACCGAACGAGGACAAGGCTACGGTCACGTTATCATACCGGGACACATAAGGTGGCAGTTCAGCTTCACTGCTTTTGATACCGTGACGTGTGAGCACAGAACTCCATTCCTTTTTGACGTACACGGTCGCGCTGTCGTGACGAAATCCAAGAACTTCCATGGTTCGTTCAGCGGAATCACCAAAGAGTCCAAGAAGCATTGTCACGACAAGCGGTATCGCAATAGAGAGGATCATATTACCTATTCGGATATCCTTCTCTACCTTTTCAACTGCATTTTCTCCAGGCAAAACAAACTTAAGCTGCCCCCGACGCTGCCGGTTGAAGTCCAGTATGATAAACCACGCTGCCAGCCCTATAGCCGATATGACAAGGCGAAAGTACCACAGCAGCTGGTCATGATGGATCTGGGTAATAATTAAAATAACGGTTAACACCGAAATACTGTGGAAAATAGTAGCAATGGGCGGAAAAATTACGTGATGAATAAATTGACGTTGTCTTTTCCGGGTCCGGTAAAACTCAGAGGGGCCTTTGCGGAACCCCCTCATGCGTTGTCCTGAAGTGTAGCCAGTATCTGATATCCTGAGTAGAATTTGTTCTATAAAATAATAACCTGTCAACCGGAAAACCAAGTGGCAGATGGACAGACCTAGACACATCAGAAAGAAATAAAAGACGAGCGTACCTGCAGAAAATACCGTGAAAATATAAAGTATGCGAAGGCTGTCCGATAGTGAGAGCCCATCGGGAAAACCGCCGTTCATCATGCAGTAAATCAGGAAAATCGCGCTTCCCAATCCTAATGAGGCTTTTGTCACAACGGAAATCGCTTTCTCCGCCACCTCAAACTTTTTCTTCAGCTCGTCCATGCTTTCTTTCCCAGTCAAATCCATTGAAGCAACGTAGATTAACCTATCGCCGAAGCCAGTCAACCCAAGGAGGCATTCTGAATAAGCTACCCCTGCCGGCCGGCATCGAGCTGCAGCTGCCTAATTGAAACGCACTTGGTAGTTCGCTCCACGCCCAGCGCTAATGCCTGCATGTATAAGTCGGTGGTCTCCTCCTTCTTGTGCATGTGGCTATAAAACAGGTACATCGCAAAAGAAGGCCTTGGGCATACCTTGAGTGGAAAGGTGACCGTCAGGTGCCGTTAGCGCCTGTCCGTGGGTCGATCACCGATCACAGCGGAGCGTGGCGCTTTAGCCTGTAATTAGACATATGCTGACGCAGTTGCGCCAAAAACCGCTTATCCACAATGGATAGGCCCTAGACAGTTACCCTATCCTATAATTCAGGTTGAATATTTAACATAATAAGTATTGCGCGCCCATTAGGAGCAAGTATTTCTAAGACAGCACAATACTTTTATTTTTAATAACGACAAAGTTTGGTAAAACCGGATACTGCGTGCTGACTGATGGCGCCAAGATTGAACATTGCCACGTATAAAAGTATCAACCATATTAAAACGGCACTAGAGATCCCCATCAAATTCTGGCGGTTCCACGGATGTCATAGACAGTGATAAACTTGATTAAAATCAATGAAACCCTAAGGTGATATGATTTTGTTTAGAAAATATTGCTTATAACAGTCGCATAATACTTTTCGTGAGTGCGACCTCACTGCAATGTAATCTGTCTCTATACTTCATCGGAATTCGGTGGCGCCCTGTAATCGGGCGTTTTTTTACCCAAATTTGTATGCTGTATCGTGATACTGTGTAGCTGTTTTTAGGACTTTCCTGTTTGTCCTCTGCTTCAGTGGCTGATTTTAATTCCCGAAGAGAGTACAGCCGCTGCCCATGTCATTGCCGCCGTAAGGGTTCAATAGTCCAATCCAGTCATAACGGGGTATTAAGCACTGGTTCATCTTGTGATTATTGAATTATGTATACTCTTGTTTACATATTAAATTTCCATGCCGTCTATTAAAGTCTACAGAATTTTCCGTACTAGTAGGAGCAGCCTGGATATCGATAACCATTGAACTCCAAGGTTATTTTTTGACTACTTTGACTTTAGCAGGTCTCAGGCGACGGGCTTACCAGAGTTCGTTATCCGGGTAACCTTCCAGATAATAGTATCTGTCAGATTGATGTGCTCCCAGCCTAACGGCGACAGAGGTGAAAGAAACTGTTTGTTGATCTTCAGCCCTTTGCACTTGACGGCATTGCTCGCTATTTCAATATACACGGTATTCTAGAATGAGATCGCAGTCCCCAGCAGTGTCAATCCGTTGGTGCATTAGCTCGGATTTACCTGTTTCCGGTCTCTGATTTACTCACGCCGGTGCATAAATATCCCCCCGTGCCAGCGCGTGACGGACCTTACCTTTATTCAGCCCTGCATTATACGCCGCCCCTATAACAGCCATCAACAATATGCTTATCATCCTTATGGACACGATGTTGCATAAGAACTGGCTAAGCCGCAGCCAGAGGCAAAAAAAAATTGTCCGGGCGTATACGCTGGGGAGATTTTGTTAAAAGCAGGCCGTTCGTGAGCAGCACAAGAATGTCCTGTATTATCTGCAAGTTAAAAAACTGATTATCCAGTATGCTGCGGATGCGACAGGCTTCAGCTCTACGCTGATATGTCGTATTTACGCACGGTATCAACAGGACAATCAGGCTTATTATGCCATTGCTAATTCAGTTTAGGTGATTTATTAAGTTACAAGTGAGTTTTTATTTTTTTGAGAGCGCAGCCACAAATATAACCATAAGTTACCGAGTTAATTAAATTATTTACTTTTTGTTGATTCAGTCTGGAATTAAATGGATTTTTCTTTAAATACAGGCATTATTATGATTAAACTTAAATCCAACAATGTTCTTACAATTGAAGCCACATCAGGCGCCTCAGCAGATGCTTTATCAACCAGTGCGATTACAGCCTCCCTCTTGAAAGACCATATTCCCGTCTCTGGCGAGCCAATTGATTTATCTGCAACTTCATTAACAACTGCCTTTCCCACTTCTGTTTTGAATCATACTACCGTGGTCACCGATAATTCAGGTGTGTCAACCGCAGCACAGACCGGCACCCTTGAGGAAAATGTTAAAATTAATGGAACGTTGCTCGGCGATACATCCGTAACCGCACAAACTACCGTCACTTTCGGCAATATCTGGAACAATTTCTACAGGCTTGATACCTTAAAAGTTGACTTCCGAAATAATTCCTCTGCCCGGAATGCAACAATTTTTGGAAATGGGAACAATCAGGTTGCAGTACTTGCCCATGTAAAAATTCTTGGGCCAGATGCGAGTACAGTGCTGAGCATTCCTGAGGACGAACTTAAGCAGCAAATCTCACTGATTAACTACGGCACAGGAGAGAAACTTAACTATAACGGTAATTATCCGGACTGCAATAAACCCTGGATATATTCGGATGAGGATAAAGGGTTTGCTGATGCATTTCAGTATAACAGTCCGTTACCTGTGAATGAAAAAATGGCCAACTCGGATGTTTCAATCATTACCTTTTATGTTTCAGCAGACGACCTTGCCAGTGGGCTGGATATAGGTCTCAGCATCAATGTACCTGGTGTTGGAGAATTCAATACCACAAGTAATGGCACATCAACTAAAAATGGCCCTAAAGGTGAAAGTGGCTCCGTAATAAAGTTGCCATCATTTGTTCATTTAATTGCTCTATCCCGTATTGACTATACTGATGTAACCAATTTGCACATAAGCGGAATGCCATCAAGCTATAATGATTTTAATGTCATTTATGATAATCAAGATGTTTTTTACTTCGAGATAGACCCTGTCAGAGACGACCCTTATATTGATACATTTACCTATGGGGAAAGTGCAAGATCGAAATTTACCATACGGCCACAAAATAGTAATTTTTTATTTAAAAAAATTGACGTGCACAGGAAGTATGCAAAAGTTGATGAATTAGTAATTATTGGTGAAAAATCTGCAGCTGATCTCATCAGTTTCAACAATGTTTTTGAAACAATAAATAATGATGAATACGATGTTGGTCATCTGCAGTTGATATTTGTCAATCAGAAAAGTGGGGGCATTGAGGATGGTGTAGTGAGAACGCAGGGGGCGAGGACTACAACATATTATTCTTATTATGGCTATAATGTGGAAGGAGGTGACTTCTATGTAATGGATATCCCTGCAGGGATTATTACCGTATGCATTTCAGATTTTATAATAATTAAAGTTACAACTTCTGGATACGCGCCCGGAACAAAACTTGTCGCCCCTTATAATTGGTCAGTACCATTTGACTCTGTTGCGATTAATGTATCTGACTATTATGGTAACAATGGGGTTATTACTCTTAATAGTAGCGAAAGCCAATGGCCTAAAATTCTTATCAATCAGTGATATTATAAAAATTACAGTAAACAAGTTTAACTTTTCATTACTTCCCCTTCGCATGAAGGGGTTCAGGAAAATAACACATGAATGAAGTATTCTCCACTCAGGCCGTTAATTTTATTAACGCCCTGCAGACTGATGTTGACCCCCGAACCGGCCAGTTTATGGTAAACCTGCCGCTGGCAAACCTGACCGGTAATAACCTGCTCGGCCCAGGATTGTCTCTCTCCCTGAGTTATTCTCCCCTAAGTACTGATAATTATGGTTTTGGTACGGGCTTTTCCTTGGGCATCACCCGGTTCAGTAATAATACAAACTATCTGGAACTTAGCAACGGCGAGAAGTACCGGGTAGCCGCTGGCTCTGATACCGTGAGAAATCAGAAACTCAGTAATTTCCGCTTCGCCTATACCAACGGCGCAGATGATGCTGACGGCTATACCGTATTCTGGAAAGAAGGGAAGCAGGAACTGCTTACTCCCGTCGGCGGCGGCATATTTATCGCCACACAGATAACCTCTCCGCTGGGGCGTATCCTAGCGCTGTCCTGGGACTGGGATGGCCAGCATCCCCTGCTGAGCAAGGTGAATGATGAGTCTGCCGTTCTGTGCCAGCTGACTTACGCCACCACCACGGTTCTTACCGTGTGGCCGGATACAAAAGATGAATATCAGATCACCTTCGAACTTATTAACGACAGCCAGCTGGACTCAGTGTCCCGTCAGGTTTCTGAAACAGAATCGATGGCCTGGTCTCTGAGCTATGATGCGGTGGATGGTGCATCTGTGCCCCTGTTGACCGGCATTGCTTATCCTACCGGCATGGCTGACCGCGTGGAGTATAGTCAGGTATCCGGGCATCAGTTTCCTGATGAGTCAGGGGTGAGTTCCCGGTTACCCGCAGTTTTGTCTCATACACGCAGTTATGGTGCCGCACAGCCTGATACCGTAAGAATCTTTGAATACACGGAACAGAATTTCCTGGGCTATAACGGCAATTTTGGTGACTGGTCTGTGGACAGTGACTATCTGTACACAAGGCTGACAGATTACATTTACGGCTCGACTGAGACTGTATCTGACGGCGATGTCACCATCATCACTGTGCGGACTTACAATAACTATCACCTTCAGGTCAGTGAAGAGGTCACCCGGCAGGGTTGTGCTTACCGGACCGATTTTGAGTATTACGCTGAGCAGGGCATCTTTATTGACTCCCAGCCCGCTCAGTTTCAGCTTCAGAAAACAAAGCAGGAAACCTGGACTGACGCCGCTGGCAAAACCCGCACACAAGCCACACAGACCGAATTTGATGAAAGCGGGAACCCTACCCGACAGGTCTCGCCCGATGGTACCGAGATGGTGATGACATGGTATGCCGCCGCAGGAGAGGACGGATGTCCGGCAGAACCCAACGGGTTTGTCCGTTTCCTGAAAACGCAGACCACAACACCACGTCAGACGGATTATGATGCGCCCGTTACGGCCACCCGTTACACCTTTTTTTCACCAGCGATGGATACACATGTCATCCAGGAAAGCGTCAGCGACTATGCGGACGACACTTTGCTGAACCGGAGGTTGTTTGAATATAACAATGAACCCTCTGACGCTGAATATGGGCGAGTGACCGCTATTAGCGACGTAAAGTATGACATGGAAGAAAATTCCACTACCTATACGGGGCGAAAGGATCTTGTCACCTCCGTAAGCAACGGACAGATAATACAGGAGAGCACTTTTACCGGCTATGATGGGCTGAGAACAGTATCAACCCGGAAGCAGTCTGCCCTTTCAGGGCTGTTGCTCAGTGAGACCGATTTTCTGGGTGTCGCCGTCGAGCATACCTACGACAAAACCGGCCGCCTGCTGAGCCGAAGCGTTGCGCCTGGCACGAAATATGAGAACGTCACAACGTGGGTCTACAGTATTGATCGGGACGGGCCAGTAACAACAAAAATCGATGCAATGGGTAACCAACTGAAAACCGGCTTTGATGGCATGGGCCGGAAGATCAGTCAGCACCGTCTGGATCGAGACGGTACACAACGCTGGTATGAAATAGCTTCATTAAGCCACAATTCATTGGGTGAGGTTATATCAGGGATTAGCAGCGACTGGTTAACAGGAGATACCGAAGAACAATATGCCGTAAGTACCCGATCAATACGCAGTGGATGGGGAGAATTGAGTTCACAGTCTGTTTCAGATGGCACGAAAAACCAGCAGGATTGCAATCCGGTTATCCTCAGTCACTCTCTGTCAGTAAGTGGTGAGAATAATGCTGAAAAAGTAACCTCGGGCATTTTTGCTACGGTGTTTGACCAGCAAAGCCGCTTGCCACTTACGGATACCCGCACGGATACTTTCGGTAAAACGCAAGGAATACGTCGTTATGAGTGGGATGGTCTCGGCCGCCTGCGACTTGAAACAGATGAACTGACTCATACAACCAGCCGAACCTATGATGTCTACGGCAGGGTGCTGACGCAAACCCTGCCTGATAAGAGTGTTGTTACCCGAACCTATGCCCCTCATCTCGCTGGAGACCAGGTAGCCAGCATAAGCGTTACCGGTCCCGATGCGAACGGAAATACGCAGACCTGGCTGATGGGCACTCAGGTATTTGACAGTCTTGGACGGGCGACCACACGAACCTCCGGGGGGAGGACGACAAGGTATACTTACGATGGAGCATCCCCTTCACCTGCCACTGTTACCCTACCCTCGGGAAAAAACCTGCAGTACACCACTATTCCTGAGCTAGGCAACGTGGTCAGCAGCCTGACAACCGATGATATGGTCCAAAACTTCAGCTATGGCAGCAGCACTGCGGACCTACTGACAGCTAAGGAAGGCAAAACTGAAAATAACTACACCTGGAATGCCTCCGGTAGTCTGAAATCAGAAACGTTCACTTTAGATGGAACCAGCCGGAACGCAACATTCGCCCGTACGCTGGGGGGAGAGGTCGACTCATACACGGATATCACCGGGAAGGAAACTAGTTATGAGCGTGATAAGTTCGGGCGGATTATTGCGATAACTGATGATGCCCTGTCTGTCAGCCTGCAATATGATGCTCTGGGACGTCTGAGCAAGCAGTCAGTGTCAGACCCCACCGTAAAGAACTCGCTGATTACCATGCTGGCGTATGATGATTTTGGACAGGAAATCACCCGTACGCTGACTGACAGCAATGGTGTCACGCTGACCGTATTGCAGACGTGGCTGCAGAATGGTCTGATGTCGGGACGCACCACCCGGCAGGATAACATAACGGTAAGAGAGGAAATTTACGGTTACGACGTCCGTAACCGCCTGACAGACTATCAGGTCAGTGGCAGCAGCCTGCCTTCAGATGCTTATGGTCATGAAATGACAGAACAAGCCTACCGTTATGACGCCCTGAACAATCTCACCATTGTGATAACCACGATCAGTGATGGCAGCAGCGATGTTGCGACCTACCACTATGACAATACTGACGATCCGACACAGCTGATGTCGGTAACGCATACCCATGCAGATTATCCGAGGACCATCACGCTGAAATATGACGCAGACGGACGCATGACGACCGATGAGGCCGGGCGCACGCTGAAATACGATGCGACTGGCAGGCTGGTCAGGGTCAGCAGTGGAGCATACGGTTATGATGCCCTGAACCGTCTGGTAAGCCAGAACATTAGTGATACGGACAGGCGTCAGCTTTACTATCGGGACAACGAGAGAGTCAGTGAGATCAGGGTAAAGGAAAATCTGATAACCCGGCTGATAAAAAACGGACATAACTGTCTGGGCGTGAGTGATGAGAACAGCATGACGCTCACGGCGTGTGACCACAACGACAGTCTGTTGTGGTCCAGGAAAGACGGTCAGAAAGACGGTGAACTCCATATCTGGTCACCGTACGGCAGCGGTAACGCTACAGATATACTGCCGGGTTTTAACGGTGAACGTGTCGATCCGGTCAGTGGAATCTGGCATCTGGGCAACGGTTATCGTGCATACAATCCCGTGCTTATGCGATTTAACTGCCCTGATAGCCTGAGTCCATTCGGTGCTGGCGGCATAAATCCTTATGCTTACTGTGCAGGAGACCCGATTAACCAGACTGATCCGTCAGGGCATATCAGCTGGGGGGGAATATTTGGAATAATCGCCGGCGTCATCGGCATTGGCATGGCTATATTTACTGCCGGTGCTTCTATTGCGGGGGCAGGTGGAGTGATAGCCGCCATATCTGCGGCTTCGGTCCCCTCGCTGATTGTTGGTGGACTAGGTGTGGCCGCGGACGTCACAGCCATAGCCAGCGGCGCAACGGAAGAAGTGAACCCCCAGGCCTCCTCTATTCTGGGCTGGATTTCTCTGGGTACTGGGCTTGTGGGAGCATTCGAAGGAGTGGCCAGATTGACTTATAAAGGTGTTATGCGGTCTACGGAGGGGATCCGGCAGAGAGCCGCCACTATTCTTGAGGTCGGGCTATCAGGCAGGGGAGCCGTGAAAGCCGGAAGAGTATGGGCTGAAGAGGGGCAGGATGTCATGACGTTTTTAAGAGCCGATGACCGTGCCCCAACTGAGATAAAAAAATACGGAGGATTTACAGCCAGAAGTGCAGACTCGCGTGAAAATATACTGTCCCGATTTAGAAAGGCATTCAGTGAAGATGCCGCAGGTCACTCACAAGCGCATGTTCGTCAGGGAAACCCTGATTATATCTCTTTTGGCACTGACCTTGAATCTGGTGGTTTTGCTGAAACCCGCTCACATCTGTACGAGGTAAAAATAAAAGGAATGAAAGTTACAGATATCACAGGTGACACAATGGGAACTGCGACGGTGAAAAAAGGACCGAAAGTCAGTGCACCACGATTGCTATTAAGTGGAGAGTCGGTCGATGCTTCTGAATTTGTCGCAATGATGCCAGCGCGAACAGTTGAGGCTACCTTTATTACGCCAGTACCATTGCAGAATATTACCCGTTACAGATATATGGGGATCTGGCATACCTTCGCCTGATAACTCAGGTATAGGTTACAGGGCACATTCACCTATCTTCTGTTTAAGGAATGATAGGTGTTTACGCCATTATCATAAGCATCTGCGTGAGATGAGACAGCGTGGGCATAACGATTAGCCGTCGAAAAGTTCTTCAGAGAAGGTTAAAAATGAAAACAATTTCGGCAGTCTCGGCCACTTTATTGCTTACTGCCCGTGTACCCACGATAACAGTCAACATGCCGTCGGCATGGCAAATACAGTCTCAGTGTATTGTGAAAACATCAGTGGCAAGCTGGATACAGTTAAAGGCCCGATGGTAAATAAGGTTAGTGTACTCTGTCAGGCGGGGAGCATATCGAGGAGTGGGCGCTTTATAAAAGAAACCATAAGTTTGCCTCACGCAGGCCCGCCGCAAAACCAGCAGCATCCTGAGTGTAAACGTTGACCGGGCCGTGGATATTGACGGAGTAATCGTCTTTATGCTCAACCGTCGTGGCTTTCTCTCCCGATTTATCAGTGACGGAAGGGTCATGAGTACTGAAATTTTTACCCGCCGCACCGGATGCCGCCATCGCCGGCTTGATTTTTAAAGCATGTGACTAGCTAATAATGCACTCACCTACTGGAATAAAATATGCACTTCAAATAGGAAAGTCAGCAGAAACGACATGAGCGCCATCAGCACACCTTAGCCACACAGCAGCAATGCCAGCACCATAAAAATATCGACATAAAACGACATAATTTTTTCATTTTCGAATGTTTTTTATCAACCACTTAATCTGATTACATTTTATAATAATCATTCAGCATAAACCTGATGAAAACAACGTTCCGGTGTGCAACATGTAGAACACAGCAACCTGTACCCTGTTTTATTCATCAGGTATATCCTCTTCAGGATCTCATCCGACTCCCTGGCAGCCTCATGCAACTCTATCTACTTTTCAGGGGGGAACACCAAACACTGTGCATGGCGCAGGTTAACTCTGGCTTCGTTTTACGCAGAGGCTTTAAATGAGGGGCATCCCAGTTCTACATATTAAAAGCCCGCAATCAGCGGGCTTGATAAAGTGCACAACACCGAATCTCAACTGGCTGATTTCACTTTTTGAGCATCTTCAGCATAAGAAAATACAGCATTATCGTTTATTCTTTTAATCGAAATAATGGGAATCCACTTACCAGAAATATCATAATAAATTTGCTGCTCTTTCTGAGCCCCCGCTAACCCAACCATCCCAGCTTCAGGGTTGTACCATAAAGCCTGAATATGGTCTTTTGATGGGTCATTTACGTCCCAGAAAGGTGGGGCTGTGTTAACAATTATTTCATTATTAATATCTACATATTTATATTTTTTAAAAATCTTTATGGATGTTTCCACAGACGCATTAAAGTATTTTGCTTTATGGGAGCTGAAAGAACAAAAATCCCCACCCCCCCCCGCAGCGTATTTACTTATCCAGTCATCTGATGTAAATACTCCCATAGACTCACAAGTGCTGTTATCTTCGTCCTCATCACGCAATTTATTCGTGGTTTTAAAAGCTCCACAGCCATATGTTTTTCTCCGTGAACTACTCGCATTTACAGGATAAATGCAGCGACTTTTAAAACTATCAGCCCCTCCGCTTTTAAGCACTATGCCAAACCCTGTTTCATCGTAATCCCATACTGTATATTTGTGAAGACCCATATCTTTACGAAGATAACTGAACTGAAGACTTTTGTCATTTACGTCTTCTTTTAAGTAAGGTAAGTAAGGCTTCCAGGTTGGATACTTTCCATTAGTTTCATTTGTCCTGATAACCACCCCGGAACAATAACTTGCAGGGTCGCCATCACAGTCAGTTACCACTTTTTCATATCGACTATTTAGCGCAGCAGCCACATCTTCGCCGCTTGTCATACCAGCATAACTTACTCCCGCAGGCAGACAGGTCAAAAGCAAACCTGAAGCTAAAAGCTTAGGGAAATTCATAACTCCTCCATGTTTAAGACAAAGAATAAAACGGAACTCATTAAACTTCAGGTTATCCTTTCCTTCTATATTTAACTGAAACTCACTTAATAAAAATCAATCTTTTTTTATTCATTCAAATTTAACTGGCTTGTTGATCATTAATTGAAGTTCCGTGATATCGGTTTTCAGGCATGATTTTTTCTGTTTCATTTTTATCTGTCTCCCTGATGACATCATTCAGCGCCAACAGGTCCGGCAGGGTGTAGCATATCATTACCGCCGTAAGGGTTCAGCGCGTTACCGCTGCTGTCGTACAGGTGGAGCCAGAACGGCAGGCGGGTACGCTTCAGCACCGGCACGCCGCAGACAAGGGTATAGCTGCTGATTACCTTTATCCACCGCTTTCGCCGCCTGTTTTACGGTGCGCCCACCGGTTTTGCCCTGTGACGACACCTTCAGGCCACTGGCAGTCTGCGTGGTAGTGATGAATATTTCACGGCATTACAGGCTGAACGCCGCTGGATAGCCAAACGCGTAGAGAAATTCGTCAATTAGTGCCATAATCAGACTTTATTTATCTAAGTTATTATTTACACGAGTGACAAATAGATGCCGGAACACAGCCGCAAATCAAGGACCTCGGAATGCAGTCGCAAATATATTTTTTTTGTCGCAATGAGTTCATTCGCTGCGCTTATTTTAATTTATGGCGTTGTGATGGTTATTGAACATCGGGATTCGGTAAACAACGCGTTAGACACCGGAGAGTGTCTGATTGACGGGGAATTTCATAACGTGATCGATAGGCTAAAACATCTGCTGCGCATAAGTTATCGCTTCATTTTTAAAGCATGTGGTTAGCTAAAAACGCACTAACCAGTTGAATAAAAATATGGACTTCAAAGCGGAAGGCAAGCAGAATCGACATGAGCGCCATCAGCACACCGTAGCCACATAGCAAAAGGGTCAGCACCAGAAAAATATCGCTAAAATACTGCATATTTTTTTTCATGTTTTATCTTTCAGACAGTTATTAAGCTAATATGTATTTTATTGTAATTATTAAAAATGAACATGGTGACAACGGTGTAAGGATGTACCGGATAAAGAGCATAGTAGTTTGCGCCCTGTATATTCCTCCTGCCTTTACCTCTGAAGGATATCATTCTACTCTCTGATGTTGTCATGAATCCCCAACAGTTCCGTAAAATTTAAAATTGAACACATAAAGGAATACATCAACAAAATTTATGTTTTCCAAAGGCACAGGAAAACCAGCCTAACCGGGTTGGGACATAATTATCATATCTGTATTTAATGAGGCGGATTAGTTACAAATTCAGATGAAAACTCACCTTTTTCACTTACCCGCTTCACCTAAGAATGATTATTTATCAGGGTGGCTTACGCAAGCTTTACCGTCTTCAAGCTTGATAAAAGGCAGGTTAAATATATTATCTGTAGAGCTTGTAAAATATACAACTCCTGAGCGTGACTCTCCGGGTTTGTAATCAGTAGCAATCAGTTCATATTGCACGCCGGAGCTTTGAACGCTGACACCGTTGCTGCCATAAGCGAAAAAACACATTTTATTATCTTTTCCGTATTTTACTGTCTCTTTTGAATTGTTATTTACAGTAACGTTAAAGCTCGCCATGTATTGCGCCTGGCCTGTGCGACTATTCCATACACTCCCTTCTTTCTCTTTCAGCGCAAAGACTGTCATGTCAGGTGAAGACGAAGCACAAAATGCACCTGTAATGCTGAAAACTGAAAAGATAGCGATAAAAAACCTCAAAATATAAATAAACATTTAACACTCCGCATTTAATTACTGATTGTCTGATTACACCATTTCCGTAATTTCACCATCTTGATTTAAGGTAAAAAAACTGACTTTAGTAATCTAAATAAAAACCTCATGCATTTTTTGAAATATCTTACTTAATCATGAAAACCCTGAGCCCAGGAATAATATAATTAACTGTATCAACCCTTAGTCAATGAAATGTGATTAAGTTTGCTAATCATTATCTAAGCTCGCCTCATCCGAATGATTAAGTTTGTTGATAACGTCATGCAGCGGCACCATGTCCGGCAGGGTGCAGAGCGTCTTCAACCCGGCAAGGCTGGCGAACTTCCGGATGACGGGCATCCAGATGAACCAGTTGGGGCAGTTTCCTCCTGCTGCACTGACGAGGCATCCGCTTCCCGACCCGCCAGCAACTGCGGCAGGTGTGACCGGTACAGGTTCAGGTGCGTTTCCCCCTTGTCCGCCAGCTAAACGGCATCACATCCGCTGGCCTCTTACCACCGTACTGTCGGACACCATTCGCTGCAGCTCTGCCAGCTCCTGGCGGTACATCACCGAAAACCCCGGTGCGATGGCGGTGGCCATCGAGCCGTCGCCGCCGTTCATCGTTTTGCTGAGCCTGATGGCCCCCAGCAGCCTCTGCACGCAGCCCGCCCTTCCTGGCATTAACTGGGGTCAATACATGGGTCACCCCGTCCTGGGCCAGAGTTTTTTATAGCTCCATCAGTATCCCGCCCTGCTTCAGCAGCAGGCTGCCCGTCTCAAAAAACATGGCGAATGTGTTCGGGTTGTGCTGCGCGCCTCGCGCAGCAGCGCGTGCAAATCCGTTACAGTCAGCGTTTTACCCAGCATGAGCTTTAACACCTCAGCACCGGAAATTTTGTGTAAAGATTTGACGTCAGTGTCTTCACGATTTGAGGTTGTCCACACCATCGGCGCTATCGTGTATAAAACCGTGTTTCTCACAGACCGTTCCGGCCGTCTTCTTCTTAGCTGCAGTGATCACTCCGGGCACCCTCTCTGTTTTTTATATGGACACCAGGTATCCAGCCTAGAGTGCCTGGTACGCCCCCTGCCCCGCCTGGATTCCGCTCTTCCCTTTACCATCATAGGGTTACACGGCGATCGCAGCCCGGATCAGAGGCTGGCGGCCCGCTGTTTATTCCAGGTTGACCAGGTTTTTCTCCGTATTCGGGAGAAAAGCCGGAAAACAGATCCAGATCGGATCCTCTCCGGATCGATTTATTCCCGTGGTTTTCGCTGGACAGAAAGAGAAAAATACGTTCCACACCGCCAGACAACGAAGACTGAAAGTTTGGGTACTTTTACCCGCGAACTGACACAGATTTCACACAGCGACGTCAGTGGTCATAATCTGAGCATTTTGGGCGCCGCATGCTATTTTGATTACGAAAGCGCGGTAGCTGCGAAACCTGGTCGCCTACGGCAGCGACATGCCATGCTACCTGCTGGCCCCCGAAGTGGCCGTCCTGCTCTCCAGGGTGTCCGATCTCCTCAAGCTTCTGTTCATCAATGCGCTGTGGAATACCGGCGGGCGGCTTAACGAGATCCTGCCGCTGACGAAAGAAGACTTTGCGCTGGACGATCCGCTGACCGGCGCACCGCTTTCATCACCGTTCATGGTCCTGCGCACGCTCAAGCAGCGAAAGCTCGAAGATGCGGCGCGCAGTCGCGGGCGCCCGACGAAGCAAGAGCTGCTGGCCGAGCGGGAAACAGAGGCGGAAATCCGGGGCAACCCGCCGCGGGCGGTTCCGCTGACCGATCCGTGATTTGTGCAACGCTTAAGTTACTGGTTTGCGACGGCAGGCCTGCCTGCGGGGGCGCGCTCTGGGACATAAGGACGCGAACTCCACCGAGTGGTATACGCGGGTGTTTGCGCTGGACGTAACCCACCCGCTGGGGGTTCGGTTCTCTATGGATCCGGATGAAGCAGCTAACCTGCTGTTACCGTCCGGAACACGGAGCCTCAGATAAACGCTGCCAGAATGGTGGGCACGTTAGTGAATCATCAGAAGACGGGAAAGCGATGAATGAAGCCGTGTGCTAGTGAACACCTGGCGGTCATAGCTCATCCGCATATAACTGTCGATCTCATCAATGCGCATATTCTTTCTGGCTGAAAGCGGTGTTTCAAATAGCATTTTGAGCAAATAGATAAAATCATGCCCGTTGCTGATTGTATAACAGTCCGGTGCCATCATCTCCAGCCGGCGCATTTCATTCAACAAGTCTCCGCTGTTCAGCACGGTTCTGCGTCCCGGACTTTTTCCAATAATATGAAGGACATATGCAATTTCATCAACGGAAACTTCGGTTCCATTAACAGAAATGAAGTCCTGATACCGCATGCCCTTGAAATTCAGCCCCCCCTGGCTCAGGTAATTGAACCATTTCAGCAGCCCCAGCCGGAAGCTTGCCTGCAGGATCGTGTGCTTAATATTCTGACAGAATGGTCCGGCCAAATCTCCCCGGATCAGGTGGCGCTGCGCAAAGTGCATGATAAACTTGTCCACCACGCCGCCTTCGACCAGCATCATCTCCAGATCGTGTGCATCCGTATAATAGATACCTTCATGCCGGATATCGCTCAGCTGGTCGAAGTCGGCATCGCATACGCCATAAACTGCGTCATTACCTGCGTTCCGTAGCATGCCGACTGCACGTATTACCTCTCTTTTACCGCTTTCGGGGGATTCATAAATGATCCGGTCATCCAGCCGATGCGTGTTGAAAAAACTGATATCAGTCGTGCCCTCAACCAGTACCAGAATCCGGTTCTTGTTCATGTCGTTACGCATGGCCATCAGCATGGTACTCAACCAGTCATCTTCACCGGCTGCCTCACGAAGTGAACTCATTCCGGCTCTCCTGGAGGCTGCCAGGCCTCACCGTTGCGGTGCACCATATCAAACAGATCGTACGTCAGTGCCCAGTTTTTACTAATAACTGCCGGTGAGTGTGTGGCAATGATAACCTTTTCATAATTGTTGATTTTCTGGATTTTTTTCAGCGAGTCCAAGAAGGTCTGCTGCCAAGCAACGTGCAGAGATATTTCCGGCTCATCAATTAGGACTACTTTGTGCGTGTACAGGTTAAAAATAAGGCAAAAAAGGAGGACGATCTGGTTCTGTTCACCCGATGAGAGCAGATTGCGCTCAACGAGATCACCTTTCTCACTGAGAAAACTAAACCCGTGTTCTCTGCTGATATGTACCTGTTTGAAAGCAAGCACCTTTTCCTGCAGTATGGATTCAAACAGGCTGATTTTCTTGTGCAGTGTTTCAAACGGTGACAATTTCTCCATCGCATCCTGGATGTACAGGTCTAGGACGTTAAGGTACTCGCGGCTGCCTTCCATTCCGCCGCCCTCATCCGGGAGCAACTCATCCTGCTGTTGGATCAAACCAAACTGCATGTAATCGCGGCGCTTGCCCTGAATACCGATCAGGCGCTGCTGAATATTGGAGTAATAGAGATTTTTTTGCTTCTGCAGGCGCTCAAAAAGCCGGATGGGGAATGTCGCATCCAGTTTCTGGCTGAGTGAAGCAGACTCATCTTCCGCAGCACCCATCAGGTTGCGTAGCTGATCGGCACAGTAATCAATCACTGTTGTACCGTCGTCCGTCTTTTCCAGACGCTCAGCGCGTATAAAGGAAACAAATCCCTCAGAAAAAAGGCTGCGCAGCCCTTCCGATTCCAAACGGGCATATACAGGTCTGCTTTTCTGCAGATGCTTATCGCTGCTAAATACAATCATTCCGGGCCAGCTAGGCTCAGCCGGCCTGTCTTCAGACAGGGTGATGGTTTCCAGAACAGGCCCTGCTCCCTCACGCCCTTCGAAGCAAAGCGTGAGGCTGTCAGAGCCGTTACCCGAAACAGACACCTTTCCTCCGTGATAATGCAGATCAATGCGCTCGAATTTCAGTGAGCATAGGACGTTAAGTTGATTCCCTATAATGCTGTGGAGAATGTTGAGGATCATGGTCTTGCCGTAACCATTTGGCCCGGTGAGCATGGTAATTTCGTTCTCATCAAGTGGGATGCTGTAGTCCAGCAGGCCAAAAAGCTTGCTGATATTAAGCCGGAGCAGTTTCAAATTAATATCCTTATCAGATTCAGTCCTTAAAAGTATGACGTTCTTTACTGCCAGGAATCATTAGCTGAGGTTATCAGAACCCGAGCTGAAATACATATTAAGCAGGGGTGTAAGAAGGTCATCAGCCTTAGCAGACAGGCGTGTCCGTGCAAATTTTTTCGGGCTGAAAAGTGGGAAAGTGGTAACGGAGGATGATTGTAATGAATACCATTAATCTTTTGAAGCTTGAGCTTTATTTATATTTTTGTCATAGCTCTTTCTTCATCAGCATGTAGCCAGCACTCACACAAGGTTAAGGTACTCAACCGTAAATGTTGCTCTCATGGAAATGAGAATGTAGCCGGTAGGCTTGCGCAGGGTGCGGAAAAAATGAGTTCTGCCAGCAAATCGGTGCGGCGCTGATAGATTAAAACCACATAATCTAAAACCCCATATTCGTCTGGCTGCAAGGCAGCGAATCAGCGCTAAATTTTTTACCAAGGGCCAGCTTCCAGTCAGAACATGATCCAGCGTTAACAGATTACTATTCTTGCCACACTCATTATCTCCGATCAGAACATTTGTTGCGGGCTGGAAATTCAGTCTCAGGGAATCGAATTTTCTGAAGTTCTTCAGCATAAGATGAGTAATGGCCGGCACCTTTATCTCATGATTTGTCGTACCGCAATTGATTTCAGCAACCGGGAAAAGCTATCCAGGTCTTGACTTACTCCTGCCTCATTAACAGGACCGCGGAGGATACGGGAAATGTCAGTAATCAATATGCCTGATGTCTGTGAAGGGTTCAAAACATGATGCCACGCCTGAAGGCAGGGAACAGAATTTTGTGACGTACAGCAGGTTCCGTATCAGGTTATATATGGGGAATGAATAAACATCCAGGATGGGGAAAACGTTGAATCAGCACAGGTGAGCCATCCACACAATCATTCCTGTCGAGGCTCGCAGAAAAGTGCTGTTTTAAAAAATGAGTTTTGTTACGCCAGGTCCCTGTTCTTTTATCATGCTTAAGGCTGGACAGCTTTGATAGCTCTGTTGCTTTGACCAGAACCGGCCCTGTCAGCTGCTGGCAATTAAAGAAAATGCTATTCGGGGAATTTCAGATTGAAATTTTCTTTCTTTATTCAAAAAAAACATAAGGTTAAAGCATTTTTTTTGCGGGAACCCTCTTCTGGATTTCCCGCAACTGACAGTAAGTCATGCGTCTTTTTCATTCACAACCATACGCTCAATGACGCTTCTGACAGCGGCATCAAGTTCAGCCTGACAGGCTGCAGAAAGGCGCGAGAATTCATAAGTAACCATCCGTTTATCTGAATCCGTTTTCTTTCTGGCAAACTGCTTTTTATCAGCAAATTCAGCCAGTTTTTCAGTCACGACTTTTTTGCCGGCCGACCCTTTTTTAGGCTCTGCGCTTTCAGCGCGAAAATAACTGATTATTTTTGCCTTATAGGTGGGATCACCCCTGTCGTAATGCGCGTCACTTTCGATACGTGCACGAACGTGGCCAGTTAACTCCTCCGTGCTGATGCCTCTCGTCCGGGCTCTCTCAGTCACCTCAAGCAGAATCTGATAGTCACTGATGGAGAGTTCACTGACCGAAGGAAACACCGCAATGATCTCTTCAGGAACTGCAGCCGCCTGAAACGCCCGGGTGACCTTGGCCGCAGAAAGTCCTTCTGCGGCGGCAATATCTGACTGATTCATATCTGCAGGATACATCAGCTTTAATCGTTTACCGAGTTCACGCAGCGTATGTTCTCTGGCAGTCTGAATGTCAGCGGCCAGTTGTCTGGCATCAGAGAGAGACAACGCATCACGCGTCACCAGCACTTCAAAGGCGGTCCCGTTGTAAAGACAGGCCGCCCGGCGGCGTGAACCATCGAGAATCTCTGTACGTCCGTCTACCTCCCGGCCAATAGCGGGAAAGAACTGCTGCAGTCTTATGGTACGGGAAATATCACTGACCGATTCGCGCGTCAGAAAGGCCTGGTCTCGACCATTAACGGCTGCGTCTACAAAAGTCTGTGCTTCAATGTCATCATGCAGAAACTTTGTCAGAACAAAACGGGCCTGAGCACCAGACTTCAGGGTGAAAACCCGCTCGCTGTCAGACTCGCTCATCATTTTCGAAAAACTTGAGTTACCCAGCTGCCGGCCCAGTTTCACCATTTCTTTCTTCATTTCACACCCCTGATGAACTCAATCCTTTTAAATACAGCCTGAGTAAAACGTTCTGCTTCCCGTTTTGCCTTTTTCAGCGCCTCAGCACTGCCCGGATAAGAACCCGGATCGGCGCTGATGATGGTATCAAAGCTCTCTCCACAACGTTCAAAGCCATCCAGCCGTGGCAGTGCCGCATCAAGAATGTAAGACGTGAAGACATCGCGGGCCAGACCATGTGTCATCTCATGGTCACGTTTTGAGGTCATTTTCGACATAAAGCCTATATTCCCTTTTATACGCGGCGTAATTCCCTCTTCCTCAAGCTGCTCAATCATTTCAGGCAGTCGGGTGAGATATTTCAGAGTGGAGTGAAAATCCACCTGAGCTGGCGGCGTGGGTGTGAGCAGTAAATCACTTGCCGCGAGAGCATTCAGCATGAAGGCATCAAGGTGAGGACCGGTATCAATAAAGATAAAATCATAATCCCCGCCAACACGGTCAATGATAGTGCGGCGCAGAACTTCTGAGGGTAACTTGTCCGGCAGGTGTTCTCTGACGAGATCATTCCACTGACTGGCAATGAAACCATCGTCTATGGAAGCTGGGATTACATCTACACCAGGAATGATTGTGGGTTTAATAATGTCTTCACGGAGCTGCTCAGCGTCAAGATCGTTAAGCATTGCCTGTGCAGCCGTCTCCATTATGGAGCCAATGCTGTTTTGCTGGCTGAGAAACATGGTGCTGGAGGCCTGGGGATCAAGGTCAACCACAAGGACACGAAGATCATGCTGCAGAAGGTCCTGATGAACACGTAATCCATGTGCAAGCGTCACCGTGCTCACGGTTTTCGACACGCCACCCTTCAGATTCACAACAAAGATAACAAATGGGCCTTCTCCGGCGTGCAAATCACGGTATTTAGGCACTTTGCGGTGAGCGTAAATATCAACAACGTCTTTAATGGTCAGCGCATAGTGTCGGGTATTACCGGCGTCTTTTCTGCCGAAGACATGCCCCTGCGCTTCCATTTCATCGATCGCCTGCTCAACTGCACGCCGGCTGAGTTTAGGCAGGTTCGCCACAGAGTTACGTGTGAATGTCTGGTAGTACTGATCCAAACCAAACTCATTTCTTCTGAGGGATATATCGTCGCTCATACTGCGCAACATTGCGCTGGCCCTGCGCGCGGTCTCGTCCACGCCACCATAATGACTTTTCATTTAGCCGTTCCGTTGTCAATTTTTATGTTGATTGTACATGCCAAAAATGTCTGAGCAACATTTTTCGAAAAGACATGGATTTATTGTACATGAGAAAAAAATATTGCTCACAGTATCACGTCTTTTCTGGCAAAAGTGATGTCCTGATAGTGAATCAATCACAGTCTCAGCATTAAAAAATGCACTTAAATTCCGATAAGTTTTACCCCAGACTTTTAAACACGCAGGTATCTGTTTTTATTAATTATTATTGATTTATTTCAGGCTGAAATTCCCTCTACTTCAGCGATAATCAGCAATGCCTTCAGTTACTCTGCAGGTGATGCCTGTACAATTTCAGAAGTTTCGAAGGTCATTCATGGGTGCTTCAATAAAATTGGCGGAGGCACAATTTTAATTAAAACTGAGTACGATTATTTCGGTAGAGAAGATGAAAAGCCTCATTTACTCAACCTTTTAGACAATACACGTCTGAAATAGGAGACTTGCAACCTAAAGCATCTAGAACTAAGCAATAGATCGTGTGTGCTGGCGGGATAAGGTTGTCATGAAAGAGAATGTGCGCTGGCGGGATGTCATTTCCCAAAGGAAAATGTGTGCTGGCGGGTATTAAAAAGCACAGGACTTCAACATATGTTCTGGCGGTTCTGCTTACAGGCAGTTCCTCTAAAAGCCGACTATAACGGGCTATATGGAGCAACTGACTGATAAGGTGGACGCCCATTAACTTTGCAGAAGCAAAGAAATGCAGGCTGACAGGCTATTTTCTTCATTTTGGATACAGAAATGTGTGCTGGAGGGATACGAGTTCAGGTGAAACTAAAAATGTGTCATGGCCGGTTAAGCCCGTCCGAAAGTCACGATCATGTGTGCTGGCGGGAAACTGAGCTTCAGGGACTTCAGAAAAGTGTGTGCTGGCAGGATAGGTTTTCCTGAATGATTCATAATTATGTGCGTTAACGGGAGATTAATGTGTGCTGGAGGGGATCAGCTGTGCTTAAAATACCCGATAGTGTGTGCTGACGGGCTGCTGTTAAGAATCAGAGCCCTTAATATGTGCCGTGGCAGGTTTCCGGAACAATGCATTGCCTGAGCATGTGCGCTGGCGGGATAGCATAATTGCTGTTCTGAAGTGGAGGGCTGTCTAAGGCCCCCGATAGCACACATTCAGATGTCAGCTGGTTTAAGTTTTGGGTTACGCTTATGAATAATAACGAAATTTTCCCGCGCTTTACGAACCAGTGAGAATTCCAGGTAACCTATCTTTTGTAACTGCTCAAGCGCTTTTTTGATTGTGCGGTTTTGTTCGCTTACAGAACTGCTGAGAGAGAGACGTTCACGTAAACGTGAAAAGCTTACGGGAATAGGATTGGCTGGAAGGCTTTCAATGAAAGTGTAAATAGCCTGAGCCGCTTCCTTCTTGGGTAGAGCTTTGATTGCATGTTGCTGAAGAAGGACTCTGTAGTCCAGTTGAAACAGTTCCCAGAGTTTTTCATCCGCTTCAAGCTGGACGATATCCTTTTCAGCATCAAAGTAGCCTGTTTTCAAAAGCCCTGTCTGATAACTTCCCTTAGCATCACGTCCACGTTTGAAAGAAATTGATTTATTACGTAATTTCCCCAAAGACTCATGGATCGAAAGGCGCAGCCTGCCGTCTATACGTTTAGCAGAAAAGCCACACCCCTTAGCAAACTCAGTGAATTTCAGTTCAATTTTATTCGATGTCAGTCCGTGTCGGCTGAAAGCATAGATAACTCCTATCCACACTTTGAAGTCACTATCCATATCGAGTCGCGGACCTGAAATATTGATATGATCGTAACCTTCAGCCCGGGCAATCTCCAGCTGTGAAAACAATTCCGAAGCATCAACAATATTGTTTTCACCCTGTGATTTTGTGGGTTTAGGCACGAAAACACCAAGGCGCATCAATGCCACTGGCTGAACAGTATTGTTAGAATTAACTGTGAGCTGTTTTTCTTTACTGACCATGTCACTATAAAGTGCATCACCAATGAATGACTTATCTGTCATATAGTTATCTCAACTCTGCGTCACAGGATCTTCCTGTTACTAAAAATGGCTTATATCCCAACAGCACACACACTACATCCCAACAGCACACATTACCAGCCCACCAGCACACACGTTTTTCCCGTCAGAACACATGTTTATCCCGCCACCACACATCATAAAAGTGCTTCAGGCCTTATGTGGCAGGGCCTGAGAGACAGCGGGATCTTTTAGGAGCTATAAGGATCTAAATTGGTATGTTATTGGATCGAGCCTGTGCAAATGTGGATAAACGATCTTCTTTGCTAACGCGCCTGCGGCTTGTTCAACTGACGGCGCGCACACAAAGAATTTGTGTGCGCGCCGTCAGTTACCGGTAAAATCTTGCTGCTACTCCATGCAGTCTCTCATTTAACGAATTTCCATACGTGTGGCGGAACGCGATCAAACAACTTTCCCATTGTCAATTCAGCCTTACGATGATCATATGCTGAGTTAATTGCGAACTCTTCTTTCGAGTCACCTTTGTATTTCAGGTGCTCATATACAGTCTCCTGCGTATCAATCGAACGACAACGTCTGAATCGCATCAACCAATCTGTTTTTGTCATTTCTTCCTTATGTAAGCTCTGAGCTGCAGGCGGGCTTTTACAGAACTGCACCGCTCTGGTACTGATCATATATCTAATACGCCCAAGTGCCGGTTCTGCCGACGTGTCTCTGTACGAATTTACAAATGTGCCAGTAGCAGAAGCGCTTGAAAAGCTATCAAAACGAGGTGTACTCGTAAGAGTGGTGGTTGATGAAAAAAGTCACGGCAGCTGGTTACTGATTAACGGACTGCCGATTCGGGTGTTCCGGTCAGAAAGGATACACAGTAAAGAATTATGCATAACGAATTTATTACGACAGGAGAAAGTGGCGTGCAGACCGGAGCGTTTAATTACATTCATCAGCTGAGAATGACCTGGTTATCCGAGGCAATTCATTCCTGAGTCAGCAATATCAGAATGAATTTAACCGCCTTTGGGCAGAGTCATCTGCCCGTACAGTGTAGCTATTCATGATCGACAGGCGAAATATAATCTGCTGAGCCGAATGTAAATGACAAAGAAAAAAGTTTATCCGGTTCACTTCACTGTTCAGCGGGGCCAGCAGGAGGCGTCAGAGGCATTCCAGCTGAATGAAACATCCACCTGGCAGCGCTGGCTCAAACACTCCCGGGATAATAAAAAAACTACAGTGGTGACCTGCAGGTGTCTGCCGGCAAAAAACGATCCGGTCAGGAGACGGCTGAAGGTTCACTACTCCCGGGATACCGAACGCTGCTGGCTATCTTCATACGCCTTCACAGGTAATGAGCATAAACCTGACTGCCGGTTTTATTCGGTGTGGTCTGATGAACGTCAGACAGAGATTTATCAGGGGGAAGCGGTCCGTGCTGCAGCGGATGGCACGATTGTGATCAGACTGCCCACGGGCCTTCAGAAAAAGGCACCTTCTGATGTAAAACCGGCTGAAAACGCCTCAGCCGCCGAACCGGTGAAACGCAAACGACGGCCATCGATGAGCTTGTTGGGGCTTCTGCACCTGTTGTGGGAGCAGTCTGATATTAATATCTGGCACCCCGCTTTCGATAAAAAGAAACGTACCCCTGGCTGGGTGAGCTGGCACCTGCAGCAGACTGCGGCCCGGATTCGTATTGGTCGCGTGCCACTGGAAGAATCCCTGCTGCTCATGGCCATGAAGGGTACTCAGCAGGTTAGCTGGCTGAATGCCATCATTGGATACCGCTGAATGGGTGGCAAGGATGTCCGGCACCATATTAGTCGATGATGAGGTCCGCAAGGCGAAAACCGACGCAGTGCTGACAGAGACTATCGACGATGAACGCACCATCAGGCAGGCCGAGCGTTTCTTTACCGACAGCAATATCGATACCAACAACTCTGATTGTATTCATGTGGTGTTACTCCCAGATTAATTCAGTCAGTAAAAGTATGGCACTGACTATGTTAGAAAAGGGCGTCCATCACATCACTACATTCTGTTTACACGCCCAGCAGGCCATCGCTGAAGAACTTAAGCCAGCCTCTCCTCAAGGATAAAAAGTTGCTGCCCGCTACTGACGATCTCACCCGTTGCGCACAGCACCTCAGCAATCACACCCTCGGTGACTGCAACCACCCGGTTTTCCATTTTCATCGCCTCGACGATGGCAAGCGTATCGCCTTCCTTAACGAATGTGCCCGGTTCTACCGCAATAAATACGATGGTTCCCGGCATGGGGGCTGTTACGCCATTGCCAGGCGAACGGTTATTCTCTTCCAGATGCAGCTGACTATCGACCCGGTATCGCTTGCCCGCCAGTATTACTTCCACGATCCCTTTTCTCTCTCTTCCCTGCCAGCTCACATCACCACACTGCCCGCCCCAGCCATGATCCACCGGCGCGATAGTGATGGCAAATGTCTCCGGACCAATAGCCGTCAGTACCCGGGTATTACCGAGCGTCAGCAGATTGACAGCAATTTCATTCCCCTGATAGCGGATATATATTTTTCCGGCGGGTGCCGCCGGGTCTAATGCCTGCCGGTCACTGTTTCCCTGTAGCTCGTACCAGGGTGAAGAGGTACGCCCTGCACTTTCCTGCTTTGCCAGCAGTGCAGCTGCGCTGGCAACAGCAGCCAGTGGCCCTGAGACGTCACGCCCCGCAAGAAGCTGGTCAATTAAACCGGTATGCAGATTACCGGCCATCACCCGGGGATGGTTTAATAATTCCAGGAGAAAGCCGCTATTGGTCGTCACCCCAAACACCCACGTCTGAGTCAGTGCCTGCACCATTTTAAGCCGGGACTGCTCACGAACTGCCGCATGGACAATAAGTTTAGCAATCAGCGGATCGTAAAACGCAGGTACCTCGCCATGGTGGTCGAAAGCACTGTCGGTCCGGGCTGTCTCCGGCCATGTTACTGAGGCCGATCCTGGCGAGGGAGTAAAATCATCGTCCGGGTCCTCAGCATATATACGGCTCTCAAAAGCATGCCCCTTACTGACTATCTGCGACTGAGACAAGGGCAGTTGTTCACCCGCCGCAATTTTGATCTGCCACTCAACAAGATCCAGTCCTGTGATCATTTCCGTCACCGCATGCTCTACCTGCAGACGGGTATTGACCTCAAGAAAATAAAACCGGTTGTCAGGCGCAACGATAAACTCAAATGTTCCCGCATTAAAATAGCCTATTTGCCGTGCCCCGTTGACGGCCGCGTTTAACATTGCTTCGCGAACCTCCGCAGAGATGGACGTCGCCGGGGCTTCTTCGATAATTTTCTGATGCCGCCGTTGCAGTGAACATTCTCTTTCATACAGGTGCACCACCTGCCCGTGCTTATCACCCATGATCTGCACTTCAATATGACGCGGCGAATGGATATAGCGTTCGATCATCAGACGGCCATCGTTAAAGTTAGCCCTGGCAATACGCACGGCCGCGGCAACGGCCGCCTGCATCTCAGCAGCCTGCTCCACCACCTGCATCCCTTTACCCCCGCCACCCGCGACAGGCTTGAGGATCACCGGATATCCTATTTCTTCAGCCAGCGCATTCAGCACACTGAAGGATTCAGAAGCTTCCTGCGATCCGGGGAGTACTGGCACCCCTGCTTTTTCCATCTGTTGCCGGGCCAGAATTTTATTGCCCATATCGCGGATGATATTCGCCGACGGCCCGATAAACGTCAGCCCAGCCAGGGAAACCGCCTCGGCAAATTCCGGATTTTCTGATAAAAATCCGTAACCGGGATGAACCGCATCACAGCCCGAATGGCGTGCGGCACTCACAAGCGCATCAATGTTCAGATAGCTGTCGGCGGCAAGCGGGCCACCAATATTTACGGTCTGTATTGCACCTGACAGATGATCGGCTTCGCAATCGGCATCAGAATAAACCGCTACGTACTCAATCCCCATTTCTCTGGCGGTCCGGGCAATACGTCGGGCAATCTCGCCACGGTTAGCAATAAGAATTCGATTCAACATGGTTCACATCCTGAAAACGCCAAAATGGGTCGTCTGCTGTGGTGACTGGTGGGCAAGCGCAAGTCCCAACGCCAGCCAGTCGCGGGTATGTTCGGGAAGAATAACGGCATCCACCCACAAACGTGCAGCGACATACAATGCCTGTCCCTGCCGGTCATAAGCATCACGGACCGGTTGTTTGACCCGTTCAGCCTCTTCAGCAGTGAAAGGTTGGCCTTTTTTTTCTAAATGCTCCTCACGCATCAGTGCCATCACCGTTGCCGCCTGCTCACTGCCGACGACAGACATTTTCGCGTTCGGCCACATTGCCATGAGCTGCGGGCCAAGAGCGCGTCCACACATCGCCAGATTGCCCGCCCCAAAGCTGCCGCCAATCAGGACAGAGAATTTAGGCACACGAGCGCAGGCGACCGCATTCATCATTTTGGCGCCGTGTTTGGCAATGCCCCCGGCTTCATACTCCGGCCCTACCATAAAGCCGTTGATGTTATGCAGGAACAACAAGGGGATATTGCGCTGTACACACAGCTCGATAAAGTTCGCCGCCTTCTGCGCGCTTTCTGAGTACAGCACCCCGTCATTAATCAACACCCCAACCGGAAAACCGCCGATATGACCCGTTCCGCAAATGAGCGTGCGCCCATAGCGGGCTTTGTATTCCGTCAGATCGCTGCCGTCCATCAGGCGGGCAAGAATCTCCCGAACGGGGATAGGTTCACGCGGGTTTGCGCTGATGATGCCAGAGATCTGGCGCGGATCGAACAGCGGCTCAACCGCCGCAAGCGGCGGTTGAGCAAGCTTACCGGCATCACTGCGGGCAATAATGTCACGTACAATGTGCAACGCATGACGGTCATGTTCTGCATAATGGTCAGCCACTCCGCTATCGAGCGTATGGACATCGGCACCGCCAAGGGTCTGGGCATCAACAATTACCCCCGTTGCAGCACGCACCAGCTGCGGGCCGCCGAGGAAAATAGTGCCGTTGTCTTTGACGATCACCGTTTCGTCGCACATCGCGGGTATATATGCTCCTCCTGCGGTACAGGAACCCAACACCGCCGCGATCTGGGGTAAACCCGCAGCGGACATTTCAGCAATATTGCGAAAAATGCGCCCGATATGATGTTCATCAGGAAAAATCTCTTCCTGAAGCGGCAAATAAACCCCCCCCGAGTCCATCAGATAGACGCTGGGAAGTGCCATTTCACGAGCAATCTGCTGCATGCGCAGATGTTTCTTCAATGTCAGCGGATAATACGCACCACCTTTTACCGAAGCATCATTGGCGTAAATCGCCACTGCGCGATTTTTAACAATACCGATACCTGTCACGATCCCGGCCGACGGCACCGAATGTTCATATACCTGATGAGCAGCCAACTGCCCAATTTCAACAAAGGCGCTGCCTACGTCAATCAGCAGGGCGATACGTTCACGGGCTGAAAATTTGCCACGCGCCGCCTGTTTCTGACGAGCCGCCTCCCCTCCTCCCTGGAGCGCAGCTTGCCGTGCTTCATCTATTGGCTGCTGCAACCGGGCAAACGCCTGCTGGTTTTCACGAAACGTCGGATTATCGGTGTAATGACGTGCTGCAATTGTCGCCATGGTGCCTCTCTTAGAAATTAAGCGTGGACTTTGAACCGGGCGATCAGAAAACTCGCCAGTCCGGTCAGCAAGATGGCCAGCGTCCATGTGCCGTGATGCTCAAGTAGCACGGCAAACGAGGAGGCAATTCCCGCCATCCCCTGCTGCAGAAACCCGCACAGCGCCATCGCGTAAGCACCGAAATCCTTACCATCGTTCACCGCCGCCGACATGCTGCTTGGGAACATCACCGCCTGGCCAAAAATAATCAGACAATACAGCAGGATAAAAATAACCAGTCCCGATGTGTGGCTAAGTAGCCCAGTCCACCACAGAACAAGCAGCGCCAGCGCGGAGATCGCGACCATCAACGAGCCACGACGCATTAAGGTGACCACTCCCGTAGCGTGCACGATGCGATTTACCGTCAATGCGCCGGCCAGATAGGAGATGCCGATAAGCAGGCCAAAAAGACCAAAGCTGGTCACCTCCAGACCAAAACTCTGCTGCATGACAAACGGACTGACTTCCTGCAACGTCACGGTCGTGGCAAAGCCCAGCCCTCCCACGCACGCTGGCCAGAAAAAACCTGGGCGCCGCAGAATGGTTAAGTAGGCATGCGCCATACCCTTGCTGATCCTGGCAGGCTCGGCATACGCCATCGGCACCGTCAGTGAGAAAAGCAGCGCAACAAAGCCGGTGGCGGCCAGCACCAGGAAGGCAACCTGCCAGTGCAGGTAATAGCTGATAAGTCCGCCGATAAACTGTCCGCCGCCCAGCGCGGTAATAAATGCTACCGACAATACGGAAAGTCGTTTTGCCAGTTCCGCACCACTCCAGTTATCTTTAACCAGAATGCGCCCGATAATCGCGGCTCCCCCCGCGCCGATCCCCTGCAAGGCACGTAAAACCAGAAGCAGGTTAGCGTCCCTGCACCACGCCAGCAGCAGGCTGGTGCCGATAAATAACACCAGCGATATTGTCAGTGAGATGCGCCGTCCATAGCGGTCTGCCGCCGCTCCCCAGAAAATAACTGGCACCGCCGCGCCGACGACGAAAATCGAGATCGACAACTCTGTCGCGCCCTGGGTCATCCCAAACTCCCGCATCACGACCGGAAGTGAAGGAAGGTAGATGGTGGTCGCCATCTGCGTCATGAACACGACCAGACAGGCCAGTGACATGATCCTCAACGAAAGCGTGTTCACGGCCGGAACACGGTAACTTTCAGATTCATTCATAGTTCGCTCGCAACTGGTTAACGTGCCCGGCAAACTCCGCAATCTCACTGCGGCTGATGTTTGAACGTAGCATAATGCGCAAACCTGCTTTACCGCGCGCAATGACCGGAAAGAAAATCGGAGAGGTATAAAAACCACGTTCAAATAGCGTTTTGGCGATCGAGATTGTCGCTTCCTCGGAACCTATCTGAATAAAACGTATTGGCAGCCCGTCATTGTGATTGTCGTTTGCAATCAGCGAATCAAAATATTCGATATTTTGCTGCAGTTGATTCTGTAATTGCGTCAGCTCTTGGGTGTGATGAAGGGCGACCGACGCTAGGATCCCACCGAGCCCGGCAGTATTGATACGTTGTGACCAGAGGAATGGACCGGCAAAGCGGGAAATGAGCGTACGCTGTTCGTTATAAGGTCGCCGGCCAATAAACACCGCCCCCCCCGAAGCACCAAACCCCTTATTGAGAGAAGTAATAATGACCGTCCGGTCATTAATTTCTCCGAGCGTATCCAGTACAAGTCCCCTGCCAAGTTTACCCACAGTAGACAGGCCATGAGCCTCATCAAATAACAGGAACAGGCCATATTTTTCCTGTAACTGCAGAAGTTCTTTAACCGGAGCCTTGCCACCGGTGCTGTAAACCCCATCCGCCACATAGGCCACGCGCGGATATTTTTTGCAGATCGCTTCCAGTTGTTCCAGATCATTATGAGCAATGGTAATGACTTCGGTTTCATCAGCGCATACCGGTTTCATGATGTTAAGACAGAAATGAGCATTTTTATCGAAGACCAGCACCGGCGGTTGATTCTCCGTCAGCGCCCCGGATGCAACCAGCGGCAAAATACCCTGAGCAGCAGCGGCACAGGAGGCGACTGTAATCACGTCAGCACCTATAAGATCGGCCAGCGCCTGCTCAGCTTGCCCCAGTAGCTCAAACTGGATGCGTATGCGCGAGGTGGAGGTATTGAGCGAACCATTACTTTGCAAGGCGGCAATGGCCTGACGGAGAATTTCAGGGTGTGAATCAAGCCCCAGATAAGAATATGAGGACATATTCACAAAGCGGTGATCGCTGTTGACTTGCTGATGATGACCATTGCCAAGATTGGTGATTGCCAGGTTCGATAAACCTGAGTTCTGTGTTACCTGCCAGAAGCTGTTACTGATCTGAACGGCTTTCTTAATATTACTCCAGGTATTCATGCAGCTTCTCCCGTTTTAGTTAAGTTGGAATAAAGTTGCATCAGAATCTAAAGAAATTTAAATGCCAATTTTGAATATAATAACCCGAAAAAACATAATGTAATTTTTAATTAACGCTCTACATTTTGTATATTAAAAATCAAAATTGGCATTTAAAACCTTCATCTAGTTTATGCTAATAATTATTAATCCGAATAACTGCTCAGCAAATACTGTGACGATTAAATCCTTGTCACTGGCTTTCTTTCACCCGAATAAATGAGGTGTAAAAATGCTTTTTCATGGCCGTGAAATGACCGTTAACTGGCTGGATAATGGGTTAGCAGAGCTGGTTCTGAATAGCACCGTAGCCAAAGTTAATACCATGAATTCCGTTTTCTTTGAGGAACTCTATGCAGCATTAACTATAGCGCGAAATCATAATGAAATTAAGGGGCTTTTAATTCGCTCGGCTAAAAAAAACTTCAATCTCGGTGCCGATTTGTATGAATTACATAGTTTGCAATATCGGCAGGATAATAGCCTCGACGCCTGGATCAACAACGCTAATAAATCGTTAGACTTACTTGATTATTTACCCTTCCCCACGCTTGCGGCGATTGACGGCGCGGCACTGGGCGGGGGCTGTGAACTGGCGCTGGCCTGCGATTTTCGCATCGCTACACCGGCTTCAAGGCTGGGCCTACCGGAAGTGAGCTTGGGCCTCATTCCGGGCTTTGGCGGCACAGTGCGACTTCCTCGTCTGGTGGGGGTCGATCATGCCCTGGAGCTTATCACCACCGGCCAGTCTTTTGATTCCGACCGCGCCCTGAAACTGGGCCTGATCGATGCCAGGATCGCTCAGTCGCAACTCCTGAGTGCGGCGACACATATGCTGACCGGTGCTTCGCAGGGTGAATTGGACTGGCGGGTCGCACGGCGTGAAAAACAGGCCCCGCTGCGCCTGAGCACAACAGAGTCTGTTATGACATTCTTCCATGCGTCTGCAGGGGTAAAAAATTCGGTACAGAAGTATAAGGCCGCCGCGGTTGCTGCTATCAGTACTGTTGAACTTTCAGCCTCCTATGCCCACCGCGAAGCCTCAGACGCCGAACGCCAGCAGTTTCTCAAGCTGGCGCGCACGGACGAAGCTAAGTCCTCTATCGGGGCGTTCCTCAGCAAAAGACAGGTCATCAGACGGGCAGAAATGCTGGCGGCATATGGTCAGCCTGTTGAACAGGTCGCGGTACTGGGTTCGGGGATTATGGGTAAGGGAATCGCTTATCTTTCTGCTTTGCATGGCGTACCCGCGTTGATACACGCTAACAGACCGCAATCTCAGCTCGCTGCGCTGGATGCTCCTAAAAAATGGCTTAACCAGCTTCTGGCGAAAAATCAGATTGACGGAAATCACATGGCCCGCGTGCTGTCAGACATACGCGTAACAGCAGGCTATAAAGGGCTTGATCTGGCCGGGATAGTGATTGAATCCGTGGTAGAGGATAAAGCGGTAAAAGCCCTCGTGCTGGCCACGGCAGAGCAAAACCTTGCCCGGGACACCGTGTTGGTCACCAATACCTCAACATTTGGGGTTGGTGAACTGGCGCGCGGACTGACACGACCGACGCAATTTTGCGGCCTGCATTTCTTTAATCCGGCGCAGCGCATGCCGCTGGTGGAAATTATTCGCAGTGAAAATACCTCGGATGCCACGCTGGCAACCGTGGTGGCCTATGCCAGGAAGCTGGGAAAGACCCCCGTGATCGTCAAAGACAGGCCGGGATTCTTTATCAACCGGGTGCTCTTCGCTTACCTGAGCGGTTTGCTGATGCTGGTGCGTGATGGCATCAGCTTCCGCCATATTGACCGGGTAATGGAAAATGCCTTTGGCTGGCCAATGGGCCCGGCATGGTTGCTGGATGTTATCGGGATTGATACCGCATACGCCATTTTTAAACAGCTTTCTGCCGCCTGGCCCGAGCGTTTTAACGCCGATACCACGGCAATTATTGATTTTCTTCACGCACATCAGCGCCTGGGAGAAAAAACAGGACAGGGATTTTATCGCTATCAGCAGGACAAGAAGGGCCGCAGCCAGCGTGTGGCAGACAAAGATTTTGAGACGAAGTTGACCGCACTGCAGTCTCCCCCTTTGCCGCTGAGTGAAGACGACATTATCGATCGCATGATGATCCCGATGGTGAATGAAGTTATCCGATGCCTTGAAGAAGGCGTGATCGGCTCCGCTGCTGAAGCAGATACCGCATTGATTCAGGGACTGGGGTTCCCGGTTTATCGCGGCGGTGCATGCCGTTATGTCGATACCCGGGGTACGGCAAACTTTAACCGCGCGGCCCGACACTTTAGCGCGTTGGGTGGCCTCTATCAGTTACCTGCATTGCTGCTTTCCCCTGCTCACCTGAGCGCACCGTTTTATCCTCATCCCACCGCCGATGCTCAACGCAGCGTACTGGCATAAGGAATATTCAATGGAAAATGTCGTTATTGTAGATGCGATCAGAACGCCGATGGGCCGCGCCCGTGAAGGTGCATTTCGCCATGTCCGCGCAGAAGCCCTTTCAGCACATGTGATGCGCGAGTTGCTGGCCAGACAACCCGGACTGTCGTCAACAAACATTGACGATATTTACTGGGGATGCGTACAGCAAACGCTGGAGCAAGGATTTAATATCGCCCGTAATGCGGCACTGCTGGCGGAAATACCTCACACGGTTCCTGCGACGACGGTGAACAGACTTTGCGGTTCATCCATGCAGGCGTTACATGATGCCGCGCGGGCCATCATGGTTGGTGACGCCACTCTTTGTATCGCTGGGGGGGTTGAACATATGGGCCATGTTCCGATGACCCATGGCATTGATTTTCATCCCGCCCTGAGTAAAACCGTTGCCCGTGCGGCTGGCAACATGGGGCTCACGGCGGAGCTACTGGCAAAAATGCATAATATCAGTCGGGAAATGCAGGATGAATTTGCGCTGCGTTCCCATCAGCGGGCCGCACATGCAAGTCTTAAGGGGCTTTTTGACGCAGAGATCGTGCCTACCCACGGCCATGATGCTCATGGCGCACTGGTTCGCCATCAAAAAGATGAGGTCATCCGCCCGGAAACCAGCCTGGACAGTCTGAATAATCTGCGACCCGTTTTTGATCCTCATATGGGAACGGTAACTGCAGGGACGTCGTCGTCACTGGCAGACGGCGCATCAGCAGTCTTACTGGCCAGCGAGTCATATGCAAGTGCACATGGCCTGCCTGTACGCGCCCGTATACGTGCCATGGCAGTGGTGGGCAGTCAGCCTTCAACCATGGGTTACGGCCCCGTTCCGGCCAGCGAATTAGCACTGAAACGCGCCCGGCTATCCATCGAAGATATCGACCTGTTTGAGCTTAATGAAGCCTTCGCCGCGCAGGTGTTGTCCTGCATTAAAGGGCTGGGCCTGCTTGACCAGATCGACGACAAGATTAATCAACATGGCGGCGCCATCGCACTCGGCCATCCTTTGGGATGCACCGGGACCCGCATTACCACCACATTAATCAACCTTCTGGAACAGCGTGACAGGCAATTTGGCCTCGCCACGATGTGTATCGGGCTGGGCCAGGGGATCGCCACAGTTTTTGAGCGCGCCTGAATCAGGGTATGCGGGAAGCGCAGATCCGTATGCATCCTTACATATTCTAAAATGAGATATAAATAGCATTTTTTATTACTTTTATGAGTGTCTTCAACTTTGTAGGGTGATGTCATACCCTCAGAGCCTGAATACCTCGGATCAATGAATCATGAAAAAAAAAGCGACAGTAGGATTATTATTAGCGGCACTGGTCGCAACGGCCCACGCAGCAGAATCGCCTGTATCGGGCGGGACATTAAATGTCGCCTTAGGTAGCGACACCCCTATCATCGATCCTTCCATTACCGGTTACTCAGTCACGGCCTTGATCACCCGTAATGTCGTGGACTCGCTGGTAGGGCAAGCCGAGGATAACCGTTTTACCCCATGGCTTGCCTTGCGCTGGGAGATTAACGACAATCACACGCAATATACCTTCCACCTGCGCAAGGACGTGACCTTCAGCGACAAAACCCGGCTGGACGCGCAGGCGGTTAAATATAATTTGGATCGCATCCTGGATCCTAAAACTACCTCAAGCTATGCGAAATCGCTGCTTGGCCCGATCGACAGCATCACCACACCGGATGATTTTACCGTGGTGATCCACTATAAGACGCCGTTTGCGCCACTGTTGCAGGGTCTGAGTCTGCCTTATCTCGGTATACAATCACCGGCTTATCTGAAGAACACCCCAAATACCAGCAACACCGTCGTGGGATCGGGGCCTTTTATCCTTAAATCCTTCGTCAAGGGCAACGGCAGCCAGCTGACTCGCCGTGATGATTATCAATGGGGGCCGGGCTATGCGCACCATCAGGGTCCCGCATGGCTCTCCGCCATTAATTTTAAATATCTGCCGGAATCCTCTGTCCGATTGGGCGCATTAACCAGCGGGCAGGTGCAGGCCATTGATGCCGTTCCTCCCGCCAATGTCCGTGCACTTCAGCATAATCCACATGTCAGTATTCTGACCAAAGAAAATCCGGGCATTGCACGGGTGTTGTACCTCAATACGTCTAAAGGTCCGTTCAGCGACGTTAACGTCCGGCAGGCGTTTCTGCATGCGGTCGATCCCGCTTCTGCGGTAAAAGTCGCTTTCTTTGGTACGCTGAAACCTGCGGATAGCGTGCTGGGGCCACAAACACTTTATTACGACGCTAACGCCCGCGTTTCCGCAGCCCAACCTGCCAAACAACTCAGCCCGGGGCAGCCGTTGACCGTGCATTTTCTCTATGACCCGACATCGACCGAAAGCGCGGATGTCACCCTGTTCCAGGCCATCCAGTTCCAGGTGAAGAAAGCCGGTTTTAACCTTCAGTTTGATCCGGTTGACAGTGGTATCTTCAGCGCGCGTACAGCCAGCAACGACTACGATATCGTCTCGAATTTCTACGTGCGTGCCGAACCGGATATTCTGCGTACCGTTTTCCACTCAGCCTACATCCCACCTAAAGGTGCCAACTACAGTCACGTTCATTCACTGGACGATAAACTAACGCTGGCAATTGGTGCTCCTGATGCACAACGGAAACAGATATACAGTGATATCCAGCGCCAGGTGATTGAACAGGCCTATGTCGTTCCGCTGTACATACCGGCGTATCAGTTGGGGATCAGCAAAAAAGTCCAAGGTATCAGTTGGGCTACCAACGCTAAACCTAACTTTTATGATGCCTGGCTGAGCAACTGATATGGCAAAAATTGTCCTGCACCGCCTGCTCTCCATTATTGCCGTCCTGTGGGGAGCGGCCACGCTGACGTTTATAGCTATCAAACTGATACCTGGCGATCCGATACTTATCATGAGCGGCGGCGAGAACGTCGTTGATGAGGCCTGGCGCGCAACGATGACGGCGAAACTTGGGCTGGACCAGCCTCTCTGGGCGCAGTATTTGCATTATTGCGGCCAGGCGCTGCTGGGCCATTTCGGTGAGAGTTTCCAGTTCCGGGCACCGGTAGCCACAGTCATTACTACCGCGTTGATACAGACCCAGACACTGGCAGGTTGCGCGCTTCTGCTGGCGGTATTACTGGCTACGCTCAACGCTCTGGCGACTTCCGGGCGCTGGTGGCCACTGCGTGCACTGTTCTCCGGGTTGGAACTTTGTCTGCTGAGTACACCGGTCTACTGGATTGGTATTATTCTGCTGAGCATTTTCAGTTTCCGCCTGAACTGGTTTCCGGTAACGGGGAACGACGGCTGGGTTTCGCTGGTGCTTCCGATTATCGCACTGAGCCTGCCACTGACAGCCATCCTCAGTCAGGTGCTGCGTGACGGTCTGGAAGAGGCCCTGCAACAGCCGTTTGCCATGACGGTTCGTACCCGTGGCGCGGGCGAGACGTTGCTACGCCTGCGCCACGGACTGCGTCATGCATCGCTTGCCGCTTCTACACTGACCGGTACCATGCTGGCGAATCCGCTCAGCGGATCCATCCTGACCGAAACTGTTTTCGGCCGCGCCGGGTTGGGTAAAATCACGCTTCAGGCCATTGCCAGCCGCGATATGCCACTTATCCTTGGTCTGGTAATGCTTTCGGCATTGTTATTTATCGTCATAAACTTGCTGATGGACGTGATTTATCTGTTCATCGATCCTCGTCTTCGTAACAGGCCATTCTGATATGAGTAGCGATCCGGCCCTTATCCTTAACCGTCAGCGTGAAAGATCGCGCCCGGCGCACCCGTTACTAACGTTAAAAAGCCTGCTCCCGGCAATAGCCATTGTATTGCTGGTGTTGATTGCCATTGCACCGTACTGGTTTACCCACAGCTTGCCGGATGATATGGACATGGAGGCCATATTGCAGCCGCCTTCACTGCACCATTGGTTCGGTACTGACGCGCTGGGACGTGACGTTTACACCCGCGTGATATACGGATCAGCGTTGTCGCTGAGTATTGGTGTTGGCGCCACCCTGATTGCGGGCTGTGGCGGGATTCTGCTTGGTGTAATCGCCTCATTGGGGCCCCGTCCGATACGGTTTATGGTGGTGCGCTATCTGGATATCCTGCTGGCCTTCCCGGAACTATTGCTGGCATTGCTGGTGATCGCCGTACTGGGGCGCGGCCCGTCCAATACGCTGCTGGCAGTGGGTTTATCGGGTATCGCGGGGTATGCGCGGCTGCTACGGTCACAGATCCTCCAGGTGCGACTATCGGGTTATGTGCAACAAGCCATCGCCCTCGGCGAAATGCCTTTCGCCATCATCATGCGGCATATTATTCCCAACTCGCTGCGCCCGCTGCTGATTGTGTTAACCATCGGTATTGGTCAGGCCGTCCTGAGCGCGTCTGCGTTGAGTTTTCTGGGTCTGGGTGTGGTGCCGCCTACCGCAGAATGGGGAGCATTGCTGGCTGACGGCCGTGACTTTCTCGACATTGCTCCATGGATAAGCCTGCTGCCCGCGAGCGTGGTGGCGCTGTCGGTGATTGCGCTCACACTGGCCGGCCGCCGCTTACAATCAATTGCATCAAAAGGAGCGTAACCATTATGGAGAACAACCGTCCTGCTAACCCACTGCTGGAGGTAGCGCATCTCACGGTAAGCTTCGCGGATGTCGAGGTGGTCAAGGGACTGTCATTTAACCTGTATGCGGGTGAGATCCTGGCGCTGGTCGGGGAATCCGGTTCGGGTAAGTCGGTCACAGCGCGCGCACTGGTTGGGCTGGCAGGCGAAAAAGCCAGCGTTGACGCACAACGACTGCGACTGACAACGGTGGATGGCAAAGCACAGGATCTGCTTGCCTCAGGAGATCCTCAGTGGAAAGCCCTGCGTGGTAAAGATATTGGCTTTGTCTTACAGGATGCACTGACATCTCTCGATCCTTTACGCACCATCGGGCAGGAGGTGGCAGAGGCGCTACAGTTGCATCGGCGTGTGCCACGACGGGATATTGATCGCCAGGTCGCCGGGCTGCTCACCTCCGCAGGCATTCCTGACCCCCATCATCGTATGCAGCAGTACAGCCATCAGCTTTCCGGCGGCCTGAGGCAGCGCGCCCTGATAGCCTCCGCACTGGCAGCGGGGCCACAGATGCTGATTGCAGATGAACCCACCACTGCCCTGGATGTGACGGTACAACAACATATCCTCCTTTTGTTTCGCCAACTGGCGGATCGCGGGCACGCGGTATTGTTGATTACCCACGATCTGTCCGTCGTGTCACAAATCGCCGATCGCGTACTGGTGATGCAACAGGGTATCGGTGTTGAACAGGGCGAAGCAGCCCGGGTTTTAGCGGCACCACAGCATCCCTATACACGGAAACTATTAAGTGCTATTCCCGGCGTTCATACCCGTCACCGCTGGCTTTCAACATCGGGCAACGTGCCCGATCCCAGGATGAAGGCGGCTTCTGAACAGGTGGTGCTTCGTGCCGATCGCCTGTCACTGGCTTATCCCCGTGGTGATGGTTCAACACACCAGGTTCTGAAGCAGGTCTCTCTGTCGCTGCGCCGGGGAGAGACATTGGGACTGGTCGGCGAATCAGGATGCGGGAAAACGACACTTGGCAAGATTTTACTCGCGTTGCAGTCCCCCCACTCCGGTGAGGTCAGGCTTAACAATCAGGCCTGGAGCAGCATGTCTGAAAAACAACGTCGCCCGTTGCGGGGACGAATTCAGACTATCACACAGGACCCGCTTGGCTCGTTCAACCCCCAGTACACAATTGGGCAAATCATCCGTCAGCCATTAAAGCTCATCCCAGGTCTGAATCGGGAAGAGATAGAGAGTAAAATACTGCTGCTGATGAAGCAGGTAGGACTGTCTCCTGAATTACTGACACGTCGCCCGCAGACACTCTCAGGTGGGCAGCTGCAACGTGTGGCAATAGCCCAGGCGCTGGCCTCTGATCCTGATATCATGATTTGCGATGAGCCAGTTTCAGCACTGGATGTCACGACCCAGGCGCAGGTTTTGGACCTGTTGAAAACCCTGCAACACCAGTTGGGCCTGGCCATTCTGCTAATCTCACATGACCCAGGCGTAGTGCTTCATATGAGTCATCGGGTCATTGTTATGAAGGATGGAGAGATCATCGAAACCGGGGAAGCAGAGGCATTAATCGCGCAGCCAAAACAGGACTACACCCGGCAATTATTTACCGCAATAATTAAAAAAATTAGCAGCTAAAGAAAACCTATTATTCATATTGCTTTATAGCATCATGGATCAAGTGACTTATTTATTCCGCTGCAGGGGCATGACTGTTCAATACTCGTTCCGGTTCACTCATATCTCGACAGTGTTAGTGGTTAAGTCTATCCCAGCACGCAAAGCCGCATTCCTTTGCGGCTCATTCCTGTTCAGCTTTTATCCATCAAATAACGATGCGCTTTTGATGCTGCACTAGCGGCTTTAAATAATTCCAGCAACACACCATGTTCTTCGGCCCATTACGCCAGTGCCAGTGAGACCAGTTCTGGCCCGTTATCCATACGCATCTTCCGCGGATAACCGACCGGACGAGGTGATGGATGGGTCAGATAAGGCTGTTGAGGAATGTGAAACTGAAAGTTGTGACCCAAAATATCTTTGTTCCGGAGAGTTGCCTCTCTATGTTGCCCTTGAAGGGAAAAACAGAGTGGATCTCTTCAAACGCCACAGAAGTGCCATGCTCGCATGGGTTGCACCCTCGGTATCTGTACCGGCTGAGTCGCTAAAACTCATCCGGCTGAAGCCTTTTAACGTATGGGCCATATGTCATGACGGCAGGATTTGTGTTCTTCCATTCACAGACCCTACCTTACCGGTCTATAAAGCGCTAAATGTAGCTATGACGAAACCTGGATGGGATTTATTCGCCCTGATAAAACTGTGTAATGCGCGAATCAGTGCTGTCAGCTTTCAGATGAGTTGCTGAATTACTGATGATTACCCTTACCACAAATAAACCTCTGCATTTATACGGGAAGAGATGGTTCTTTTCCTGCGTAATACTTTCAGTACTGTAAGATAAAGGATAACAGACCGGATTTTACGCGGCGGGTTAACAATACATGCAACACAAAACATACAGATAGTATAGAAAATAGATTAATACGCGCATTCATACAATACATACTCTGCGGACTCGTTTTCCCTATCAGAACCAAAAACTTTTAGAACCGGATCCTGTTACTTCTTTACATCAAAAAGTCATTACTTCTAAGGCGGGCTGGGCAAGCTGGAATGGACAGTCATCTTAAATCTTCTTCTGACATTTCGGTGGCAGTAGAGCTCTGTTTAAAGATTAATAAAGTATGCTGCTTGGGCAGAATCCTTAAGAAATCAAGTCTTGAATAAATCCGAGAAATGCTTTTTATAGATGCTCAAGGCGAACGGATTACCCCCTTTATGAATAATATAAAAATGTATATTCACATTCTTGAAGAAAGAAAGTGAACACTTAATAGATATATATTCAGTAGATAATGCTGCGTTAATCTGTTTCTGAAAAGTCTCGTTTAGAATTAATATCTCATTAGAGCTTTTTAAAATAAACATCATAAGGAAATCACAATAAAGCATTTTGATATCATTTCCACTTAGTATTACATTGTTATCTCGATTGGTTTAAGAAATTTAATTAATCAAACCTTCAGATAAACCGGTAGATCTCATGGGACGCTTTAATTTTTCAGATTTCACATTGTCAGAAATGTCGCGACATAAACTGAGAACCCTCGTCAAAAACATTCACGTCGAGTGTCCGGGGCAGACTCAGAAGAGGTATTTTTCAAGAATCCGTTTTCATAAAGTAAAAGGAGAATTTGAAATTTTTTTTCCTGAAATCGTTCATCAGAAACCTTTTCTTATCAGAAATATTCCTTTGTTTGATGATATTGAACGTTCGAAAATACTCCTGTTTCTCATCGGAGAAACTGTCGGCCGCTGTGTTGCCTGTTCCGAATATAACCAGAGTTACATAACCGATATTCGTCCTACGCCGACGTCTGCAGAGCTCAGCAGTGGAACTGAGCTGCTTTCGATGCACACTGAATTCGGAAATGTGATCCGCACTCAGCCCGGAGGTCTGGCGTGACAGCTTTTATCTATGAAATGGCCGGCAGGCGTTACGTAGAGACTGCGGACGGAAAAACGCTGGATGCCTATTATTCCGACGGCTCAGAAAACGCACGTTCCTGCCCTGCGGTGAAATATGGCCTGATCCGTAGTGAATCCTTTCGGTTAAAAACGGACGTTCAGGCAGAAATTACCTCCACCGAGGATGCCTATCTGCGGCTGTATCTGATTTCTTCACGGCAGTTCAGACCTAATGAGATAAACCTCACGGGCATTTTTGCCCACCTGCCAAACGTTGCGTGGACGTCTGCCGGACCGGTCCTTCCCGAGCAGGTAGCGCGTCTCCGACACCTTGTTGCCGCCGATCACCATCAGTTAACCGTTTTCAGCGTCGATAAGTTTCCGCGCATGGTGGACTACGTTATTCCGACCGGCGTGCGTATCGCAGATGCTGACCGTGTCCGTCTCGGAGCCTATCTTTCAGAAGGCACGACCGTCATGCACGAGGGGTTTGTTAATTTCAATGCCGGAACCCTCGGGCAGTGCATGGTTGAAGGCCGGATCACGCCCGGTGTGACTGTTGGCCATGGCAGCGACGTCGGAGCGGGTGCCTCCATTATGGGAACGCTTTCCGGAGGCGGCAAGCAGACGAATTCAATCGGCCGTGATTCTCTTCTCGGTGCCAATGCCGGCATCGGTATTTCGCTCGGAGATTCCTGCATTGTTGAGGCCGGCCTTTACGTTACCTCCGGGACCAAGGTGACGCTACCTGACGGCAGTGTTGAGTATGCCCGTAACCTGTCAGGAAGGAACAACCTTCTTTTCAGGCGAAACAGCCAGACCGGTACAGTGGAAGTGCTTAAAACAGACAGCAGCGTCTGGGGAGGCGTGAATGAACATCTTCACCGGAACGACTGAGCAGGCGACGTCTGACAGCAGGCCTGTTGTCCTGATTGCCGGGGCGACGGAAGGTGTAGGCCAGCAGTGTACGTTGAATTGATTCGGGCGGGTTGTCGCGTTAAGCCGGAGTGACACTAAGTTAGAAGATCTTTCCCGCCGGGCCCTGGAGGCAGGGCCTGCGGGAAGCCTGATAACGCTTCGTGCGGATATTACAGCCGCATAGGCTGCACAGCATATCCGGCAAAACGCTGAGCGGAAGCTGGGGCGGCTGGATTTATTGCTGCTGTCTGCGGGGATCACGAGCAATAAAAGCACCGGTCTGAACGACACAGAAGTTACGACGGTCAGCACCATCTGGCGGGAGGGTTACCGGTGCCCGGATTCGTATTGGTCGCATGCCACTGGAAGAATCCCTGCTGCTCATGGCCATGAAGGGCACTCAGCAGGTTATCGCTAACCGGGAGCATCTGAGAGTTGCCGAGAAAAACAAAAGGCGACTCATTGTGGTTTCCATGCTGGCTGGATTGAGGCCGGTGAAGCACGGCTCCAGGCAATGCTGCCACTGGGGCTGTTTTCTGGCTTTCCCGATCTGGTTATGCCTGAAGACGTTCGTCACCGCCTTGAGCGAAGCTTTAGCCGCGAGCTCAGCGACTGGCGCAGAGGAATGAAAGTGATGGTTATCGCTGAAACGGAGCCGCCTGAAACATCGTTCAGACACATTGATGGGCGCAACCGGCCGACCAGCAGAAGTACCGTGATCGATGTGGCACTGATGACAGTAAGTCCACGCTTTATTCCGATCGATTCAGGCTATGAGGGGGCTGTCGAAGAAAAGTTGTGGCAGGAAAAACGCGCCTTCATCAAGCCTCTACGCTACGACGGTGAGGAAGACGAGTTTCCGGATTTTGTTCTCAAAGACGTTCCTGGTGTGGATGCGCTGCCGATGGAAGTGCTCGGCATGAACACGCCTGAGTACCTGCTGCATATGCAGGAAAAATCAGACCATTATGATGCGGAATACGGTCAGGGTCGTTGGTGGTACTGGGAGGCGACCGTGACATCAAAAATACCGGCGTTCCCGTCCTGTTCGGCAGAATAACTACTCAGCAAATTCAGTCAGGTGCACTCAATGAATTCAGATTTAAATGTTGTGAACGATTTCAAAATCGAACGTCATGACTGGCATGATCCTTTAGTAGAGGCATGCTGTAATTTTGTAAAGTTCAAAGACGACCTGGACCTCTCGAACCGGACATCCTGTGTTCATCCGTTTCTCGTCAGGAAGCTGAGGTGGCTACTCGGATATTATGAACCCTCGGAAAAAATGATTAAACATAGGCGGCCGCGTCGCAAAGCCACTGCGACCTATCCTTCTCATTTTATGCATTTTGCGCTTCCTTTCTTGTGCAATAGAAGTGCTGAAATGGGAGCGTATGAAAAACGGTTTATTCACCCTCAGCTTGTTGTATCGGGCTCATATCGCAATTATAACCACGGTCATTTTGGAGGTTACGCAGGGAATCGACCGGATGAGGTGATGGACTGGTCAGATAAGGCTGTTGAGGAATGTGAAACTGGAATCTGTGACCCACAATATCTTTGTCCCGGAGGGTTGCCTCTCTATGTAGCCCTTGAAGGGAAAAACAGAGTGGATCTCTTCAAACGCCACAGAAGTGCCATGCTTGCATGGGTTGCACCCTCGGTTTCTGTACCGGTTGAGTCGCTAAAACTCATACGGCTGAGGCCTTTTAACGTATGGGCAATATGTCATGACGGCAGGATTTGTGTTCTTCCATTCTCAGACCCTGCCTTACCGGTCTATAAAGCGCTTAATGTAGCTATGGAGAAACCCAAATGGGATCTTTTAGCCCTGATAAAACAGCGCAATGCGCGAATCAGTGCTGTCAGTTTTCAGATGAGTAGCTGAATTACTGATGATTACCCCCACTATAAATAAACCTCTGTGTTTATACGGGAAGAGATGATTCTTTTCCCGCATAATGCTTTTCAGATCCTCTGGGTTCCCTGCTTTACATTTTGATGCTGTAGCGTACGAAATCATCCAGGACAGCTATTCTGTCATAAAGCGCACGTGCCGGATTATTCGGTTTTGTCACCCAGTAAATTTTCGACCAGTCATTTCTCCGTGCTTCATCATGGATGGCTTTGATCAGTGCACTGCCGGTTCCATTGCCTCTCACCTCAGTCGCAACAAAAAGGTCTTCAAGATAACAAAGCGGCTGTGATGACCATGTTCCAGGGTGGATAACGCAAATAGCAAACCCCACCACTTGCCGTTCTGTTTCAGCAACTCTGCACAGTAAACCTGAGCCCGGAGACAGGATTCTCTGCCATGTAAGCAATGTCACTGCGTCATCAAGTTTACTTTCATAAAATGCCAGATAGGCTTTCCATAAGGTCAGCCATGAAGCAAAATCACCGGCCTCGGCACTGCGAATTTTAACAGCCATCAGGCCTCCTCAGAGGTGGGTAAAATTATTCGGCACTATTTGCCGCCGCTCAGTGTTCAATGTCTTCAGCCACGAGCAGACAATCACCAAAACATCCGCGGCTGTCAAACTCCTGAAATCCCAGGTACGTCATAAAACCGGCATCAGAATTTGTGTCCGTTTTGTGTCCGTAAACCGGTAGCGCCGCCAGGGAGAGAGCCAGCAGGGTTTCATTCCAGTAGGGCTGATTTCTTCCATGCTTATGAAGGTGCGAAACAGAGCGCACCCGGGAAAAACGAGCCGGCTTTATAATGCAGGACGCGTACGCTTCCGGGCTGTCAGAATCATCCAGAAGCATGATCCTGTAAAGCTGAGCCTGAGAGAGCTGTTTCACTGTTTCAGAAGCAAAATCGCTGTAGCCAATAACGATAAATGTATCGTTTTTGGCCGTTCTGGCTGGAATACTCCGGATAACCGTAACGTCAGACAGTAACGGGAAGTGCGTCAGCAAACGGTTTGCATAGATATTGTCCTGTACAACAGCATAAACACGCCCCTCCTTATTTTCCTTAAGGCAGTTGCCAAGGCAGTACTCAATCAGGTCTGCGTTATTTTTCTGATATCTGAACGGCCTGAAGTCCCCGCCGGTGTCTAACTCACAGGCTGTCGAGGCCGGCAGCATCAGCGGGATTTCATATTCCCGGTATACGGGCAGAGCTGCGAGCGCCGCAAGGCTCGAGAAATGCCCGACAACGACCTCAGCACCCCATTCAGCCAGTTCTCTGGCAGCATGAGCGCCCCCTTCAGGCGATTTTCCGTCATTAACGATTTTAAGATTACTTTTCTTAAATTCCGGGAAATGTCTGAGGCTGTAATTAACAGCCTCAATAAACGTGCGCGTATGGCTGTTGGCATCTTTCCCTAATGCGATAGCCAGTCCGATTTTCATCATCGCGTTACCACGGTTACCTGCTGAGAGTACCTGATGGCTTTGCTTTCCGTTTCAGCCAGGCTGTCCCCCATCACGCCCAGGAAGCCGACGATATCATTACCTGAAGGAGGGCGCTTTATCACGTCACCGACGCTGGCGGTGATTTTCAGCATAAACGTTGAGGGATCCGCTGTTATATCCGCCGGTACGGAAATAGTGTCGATGATGCCAGCTGATGAAATAAGACAAAGAGCGAAGGTGTGTCGTCCGGAAGGCGCGTAAGCCCGATACGCCGGCTTTTTTCCTGAAGCCACATCAGTTAATGCTTGGATCGGGCAGTAGTCAGAGGATATCCGGGCCATGAAATCCAAGCCTCCCCCGCCGGGACGGGCGGCGATTTCAATGATATACGGCTTTCCGTCGTGGAAACGGATTTCAGCATGCATAACGCTGCGCTCAAGACCCTGCGATAATGCACCTGAATGAACAGCCTGATGTACCTGCTGCAGCTCTTCCGCCGTCAGGCTCGTTGGGGCATGGTGAACGTCATCATCAAATGCGTTGCCTTCCAGCGTAACGCGATCCACAACCGAGCCGAGAACAGTCACTCCATCCCAGGTAAAAGCTTCAATCAGAAATTCCCTGCCATTGAGATAAGACTCTACAAGCAGGCTGTTAGGTCCCAGAACATCGGTAATCCCTTCGTTTCTGAACTGACTCATTTCAGATATGCCGATCAGTGCCCGGGGAAAAACGTCGGTCAGTTCCTGTGCGGAGTTTACCTTATAGACAAACTGACTGGCTGAACCCAGGGTAGGTTTCAGGATGACCGGGTAGCCCAGCTCATCAGCGGCCAGGAGTGCGTCATCCAGCGCGGGAGTCATTCGGAAGTCAGGATGAGGCGCTCCGGCTTTACGATGGGCCTCACGCATGAATATCTTATTGCGGCTTTTCACTGCAGCATTCACGGAAATGGCCGGCAGGTTCAGCGCATTTGCTATAACAGACGTCGCGATGACGCTGTTTTCTGCGAAAGTGAAAACACCATCAAATCTGAAATCCTGATGCAGCTGTGTTGCATGCCTGACCAGATCATCAATATTCATGCTGTGAGAAATAAAAAAACGGCCTGCTTTCCAGTGATCGCTTTCAGCCACACCGGATAGTACAAAGAGATCGACACCGTAAGCTTCCACCTGCTCATACCGTGAATTGTAATAACTGCCAAACTGACCTACTTCAATTGCCAGTAATTTCATTTTCTTTTTCCTTTAAAAACCAGAGTGGAAGCAAGAACAGATAAAGTGACGACCGCGCCAGCCAGAGCCACATAGCCGATCAGAATATTATGACCGTCTACCAGCCCACCGATAACGTACGTCAGTACCACGGCCAGCGTCAGGCCCACAGCATTGCTGAAACCAAAAAAGCGCCCGGTGTACTCTGATGGAATAGTGTTGAACATCAGTGTCCGGCATGAAATGCGTGCCAGCCCAAAACATACCGCGCCAAGCGGGAAGAAAATCATCAGCAAGGTAATGCTGAACTGAGGCTGTAATGCAATGAAGCAGGCATTAGCTATGTATCCAAAGGCGATGATCGCCAGGAGAGAAAAGCGCTTCTGCAGGAAAGGCGTGGCAGCTGCCGCGACAGCCACGCCCACGCCCGCCAGAGCATCAACCACACCCAGCACGCCGGCACCAGCGGCAAAATGCCTGGTGACTAGTAATACCAGAAGCATATTGCTAACCGTGACAATGACATTGCCTGTGCCATACAACAGCATCAGCCAAGGCTTCCTGATAACGGCGGCATCGCGGCCTTCCTGTTGCGCAGAGCTGCTGGCTGGTTTGTTCGCTTCTGCCGCGTGCTGATACGGGCGCAGCAGATAAAACAGTCCTGCGCTGAGAATGAACGTCATGGCATTAAGCACGTAGACAAAATCAACGCCAATAAGCTGTATGAGGAATCCCCCGACAGCAACGGAAACAAGCGCACCAATCTGCACGGCCATTTCCAGCCTGGCGTTAAATGCCGCCATGCGACCCGGTTCAACGGAGTCCTTGATAATGGCGTTATTAGCAGGAAAGAACATGGCCATGGTCATCGAAAGCATGAAGCTGCAGACAAAGATGGTCATGGCAGGATCAGCGAAGAAGCGGATACCCGACAGCACGCCCAATACGATCACGGCGTTAATCAGGTTGGTGATGATACAGATCTTCTTTCTATCGAAAACGTCCGAAAGCTTCCCGAACAGCACAGAGAAAAAGGCCTGCGGCAGCGCAATAAGTATAAAAAGTGTGCCGACAGCCTTAGCCGTTCCCATGCTCTGCGAAATGATAAGGGCGTTGGCGATAGTGAGTATCCCGCTTCCCAGCGTCGAGACCAGTGAAGCCGAAAGGATAAGTGCTTCGTTTTTTCTTCCGCGCTTAAGTATCACCGCAGAAGCAGGGAGAATGCTTTCATTACTCATAAGGTCACTCCATTGATAACGTGCTGACTGATTTGGTCTGACAGGGCCGGGGCAATTTTGAAAATTGAGGCATCGCAGGAATCCACGGTGACCACGCCTGTCTGAGGATCGGTGTACCAGTAAGGGGATGTCTGACGCTTCTCCGACGGAATCTCATAATATGCTGAGACATGGGATTGAACGTGCGTGTAGCTGATGTTCAGCTGCGCCAGCAGGTAGGCGCAGCATGCCTCAACCATCTCCGGCAGGGGGGACTCCGGAAATGAAAACTGGCTGGCGCTCAGTTTCAGGATACTTCTGTCCGGGGAAGGCACGCACCATGACCGTTTATCATCACCAAAGTGAAGAACGGGTTTTAACAGATCTTTTCTGCTGTCGTTAACGTGAACATCAAAATGAACCTGATAGTGAACCCGGGCACAGGCACGTATGGCAGGCAGCCCCGCCTGCAGCGGCCGGCTTGTCGCAGAAACAACGGCTGAGTACTGTCTGTCTCCACTGATCCCCTCGAACAGGCGCCCGTTCGCGAGGGCCATCAGGTTAACCGGCGTTACAGGCCGTAACGTTACATTGCGGCACTGGGTGAGTTCATCGAGCAGCTGCTGGCATATCTTCCGGGCATTAAGAAGAACCGCGTCACAACCGATAAACAGATGCTTGTTTGTGGAAAAACGGAATACCTGGGATTGTTCTGACGCCTGAGGCTCCTGAATGTAGCATCTGGCTCCGCGGGCGCGGTAGTGCCGCTCAAGCTCCAGAGTATCATTCAGGGGCAACAGTCTCAGGGATTCAGTCCGGCAGCCAAGTTCTCCACCGCTGCGCATAATAAGCGCCTCCCAGTAGGGCAATGAAGCCAATGCAAGCGGCTCCAGGCTTCCGTTATGCTCATGGATATGTTTCCATAACCGACCTGAAGCCCAGGAAAGATTTCCTGTGTTAGGGATATTTTCAGCATCATACAGATCAACGACTGCGCCCTTTCGGGCACAGGCGAGAGCAGTCATGATGCCGGTTATTCCGGCACCGATGATCGCAATTTCAGGACGCATAGGACTTACTGCTCGCATCTGAGCCGATGAGGGACAGTTCCGGAAGGCTTAGCACTGTAAAGGCGTCAGGCGAGCCGGCAGGCGCGATGGCTTCCCGAAGATCAATCATGATCAGCCCCATTCCGTTCAGTAACGCGACTATCTGACGGTTGATGGCCCAAAGGCTGAGACTGCTGTCTTCTGTTATCAGCTCCTGCAGACGGGAGATGTGGTTCAGTATCCAGTCTGCGAGCCGGCTCTGACTGAACGTTTCGATACGACAGCACTGATGAAGGCGCGAGGACATTGTTTCAACAATTTCTTCAACATTTTCAGCGTTATCGTCAATCCGGGCGTTCCAGTTTTGGGCGTTATACGCGCTGACAAGCAGATTCCAGGACGTGATGAGCCGTTCATTAAGGATCTGCTGAAGCGCCATCCGGCTGAAATTGTTCCGGTTGTGCTCAGGGCTCGTAAGACAGAGATAGAAACGGGCATAATCCCGGGGAAGTTCAGTGACGAGATCGCGGGCCCAGATAAGATGGCCCCGGCTGGTCGAGAATTTTGAATTTTCCAGCTCATAAAACTCGTTGGGCACGATGGTGTGCGGAAGGATATATTTTCCTTCGTGTGCCATGAGAAGGGCCAGATGGGTAATGCCCCAGAAATATGAGTTATCAAATCCCAGAAAATACATCAGCTGATTACCCGTTTCAGAGCGCCATGTTGCATCGGCTTCATCCGGCTGCTTTGCGCTGACTTCACCGCAGGCGTTGCAGTACATTGACGCGGGCATCCCTTCAACCCAGGCGTTAAGCACCTGGCCTTCTGTACCGGGAAAGAGGGACGGCAGACCCCAGCTGACAGGATAGGTCACGGGAAAATCGATGAGTTCCCGGCTGAAGAGTTCATCCATCAGCTGCAGGATATGCGGGCGCCACTGGCCTTTTTTAGAGGCATAATAAGCCTCCAGCTCGTTTCTGTACTCTTCTACCGGGAATACCAGAATTTCCGTTTCACGGTACTCGAGCGGCTCGTAAGGTGACAGCGTCGATACGGGTCTTCTCAGCATGTCAAAGTTGTTGGGATGACCGCAGTTTTCACAAAGCCCGCCCCGGGAATGAGCCAGGCAGACGGGGCACTCGCCCGCCACAAACGATTCCACCATGAATTCACCGCGGTGGGCGGAATACGGCAGCTTGACCATTTTCTTTTTCAGTTTTCCGCTCTCAAATAACGGATTCAGAAACTGATAAACGCTGCTCTTATAACCCTCATCAAAGGGGGCGTAACCGTCAAGCTCAACACCCCACAACTTGAGGCTGTTGTGAATATCATCCGAGGACTGGCGGCAGAGTTGTTCCGGCGTGGTGCCCAGCTTTATGGCACTGGTAACCACATAAGTCTGGCTGTCGTCAGTACCGGTTGCATAATTGACAGCTTTGCCGCTGACGCGCAGGTATCGGGCATAAATATCACCCGCCAGATATGGGCCGGCCATATGACCTACATGCAGATCTCCGTTCGGTGTCGGAGGAGGAGCAATAATCAGAGTCTTAGACATTCTGAGCCGCCTTATTATCTATACCGTGCTGATGAAGGAATTGGTCTGACATATCGGTGTCCCACCAAATGCTGTACATTTCAAAATCATCCTGACTTTCATTAACAACACAGTGTTGTGTGAAGGGCTTAAAATGAACGGTGTCACCCTGGCTGAATTTTGTTTTTTTACCCTCACACAATATAAAAGCCTCACCTTTTACAGCCACGAATATTTCATATTCATGATGATGATGAGGAGTCGAACTTTGTCCCGGAGAAATAACACACCATGAGCTTTCAAACGGAGCATTGAAATTCGCCCACGGGAGTGTCCTCTGCGCATGCAGATTATTCTCGAATCGCAGATTAGTGCGATCGAGTTCTTTAAAATAGTGCATATTTTTCCCGTTATTCAGGCAGTGATATCGTCCAGGATTTCTTTTGAGCGAAAGGCTAAAACACTCAGCAAAGAGTCGGCAATTCCATGCGTTTCTTCATTAGTTCCCTGCAGGTGAAGGGATACACCCTCCGCGCAGGGAATTTGTGCGCGATACTTGCGGCTCACATGAAGTTTTTCAATGTCGAATTGCTGAGAAATATTTTTGAAGAGTTCCGGCGTTTTGTTTTTAAAACCTGTACCCAGAAATACAAGGTCAAAATGCTCAGAGTGCGTCAGTCCGGTTTTATTGTCTTTCCAGGTGATCAGAACGCCATTATTATCGTCAACGGCATGCAGGATATCGCACTGCGTAAGCATTGTGGCGCGTTTCTCTGCCTGCATCTCCTGCAGGTAATGGAACCGGTATAAACCCGAGAGTGTAGCTGGAGCGACACCGGAGTAGTTCGTGGTATGCATAGCCGCCAGCGTTTTCTCACGAACCAGGGGGTCGCAGGCGAAGTAAGTATTGATATAATCGTTCTGAAACAGAGTGTTAGTGAACTGGCTCCCCTCATAGTTAACGAGTCCGATAGAGCGCATCATCATGGTTACTGTGGCATGCGGGAAAACGTCAATACAGGACTGATAAACTTCAACACTACTCTGGGCACCACCAATAACGCAGATGTTTCTGACGTCAGTTTTGTTCAGGTTTTCCAGTGAGGTAAGGAAGTGAGAGCTATGGATCACTTTTCCATTTTCAATTTTCTGAAAAACCTCAGGAATATTCAGATCCCTTCCGGCACCAAAAATAAGCCGTCTGGCAACATACTGTTGTCCGTTCTCCGTCTGAACCTGCCAGGCACAGACTTTTCCCTCTCCGGAAACTTCAGGGCTGACAGACACGACTTTACTGTTATAAATGACTTTCGTTTTGCTTAACTGATTTGCGACCCACTGCAGATAATTAGATATTTCTTTTCTGTAAGGGTTGAACGTCTGAAGATTAATAAAACTTTCCAGTCGGTTAGTTTTATGCAGAAAGTTAAGAAAGCTGAACTTGCTTGTAGGATCACGTTGAGTAACCAGATCTTTTAAAAAAGAGACCTGGGACTGGGCTTCGGGGAAAAGCATTCCGCGATGCCAGCACACCGATGAGTCTTTTTCCAGTATTACAGAGGAGTGAATATTATGTTCCGATTCATTTTCTTCCAGGGCCACTCCAACTGCAAGATTGGATGGACCTGATCCTATCATTAACAGGTCGACACTTTGCATAAACACTTCCTGATTCAAATTAATGAATAGCAATGCCAGCAAATTAATTTGTTGACATATACTGCCGTTTTCCCTTGGCACATATTTAGCAAGCTAATTATTTTTCTTGTTTGCAAAATTGATTTCATAAAGCAACAAGAAAGTATCATTACGTTAACTTACAAACAAGACTCATTAATTAACCATAGTTAATATGGTGGAATATATCACTGGATATGGTTCTGACAGAGTTTAAAATATGGATAAGTGATTTCGGGAAGGGTTTTATCTCTTTGAGAGATTTATTTGATAAGGTGACAATCAAGGAAACAGTAAAAAAAATGTCACAGCAATGAAGCGAAAGGATAAAATGTAGGGATACTTGCGGCATCCACAGACAGATCTGCTTGCTGTTAGAGCGTAGACCATAAACCGTTAATTCAAGGTGTTTTATGCCAGTTATTTTTGAAGTTCTTCAGTACACGCTGAAGAAGGGAACAGGTCATCAGTTCCATTCCGTTATGCTTAATCAAAGCATACCCCTGCACATCGAATGCGGCCTGAAAGTGGTGACTTATGGTAATTCTCTCGACGACTCTGATAAGTATTTCCTGATCAGATCTTTTCCTGACATCGGCACAATGGAGCAGAAACTTGAGGCGTTTTACTCAGATGATCGGTGGCGTAATGGCCCTAGAACAGCCATTGTAAGCATGATAGAAAAAAGCCATTGCGTGTTGCTAGATGAGTTTAACTTTTAATCATTTATCAGATGGTTAACATGCATGTTTAACCTTCTGTTGAGGACAATAAAAGGCCATAACAGCCCGCAATAGCCTATCTTCTCATGGTCTACTCAGAAGCATGAGACCGGATGCTGCCAGTTTTCATCACTCTCTGTGTCGGGATCTGAACGCGCGACGGGACAGGCCATTTTGATAGTACCTCCCTCATACTGCAGGTGGTCCTAGGCGGCTGCGATTTGCCTATATTCCGCTGGAAATGGTGCAGCCGCAGTTCCGGTACTGAAATCCTGGTGGCGACGTGTGCCGTACTGCATGATAGGTAATACAATGCGACTCCCAACTGGCATACACAAATAGTCATCCATTTCAGGTACCTTCTGAATTAATTTATCTAGATATGTACGGAAAAATTTCATCGATTTTGACATATAAAGAACCAGTCTCTGCGGCTCTACGAATTTTTTCTTCCATTAATACTCTGAAGCTCAAATTGTTTTTCAGCATCAGCACAAGGTCATATCCGCTCACGCATACAACCCGCTTACCTTTACCCCATGCCTCCAGTCCATCCTTTGTAAACCCAGACCAGCTTATGAAAACGCCGCGCGCCCACGAAGCCTTTTGTTCAATTTTTCCCTGGAATCCATGAAGATCTGCATTACCAGTTTTTGCACTTTGCCATTTAGCTTCCACAAGATAGGTTTCACTATTCAGCTGAAAGCTACCGTCAATCTGTTCACCCCTGAGCCTGAAGGCCCCTTTTGGCGCTAAATAAAAGGCTTCAAAAAGCTCATTGAGCCATGTTTCAAACCCATATCCCCTCTGCTGAGGAGAGAGTTGATGAAGTGCCTGCAGGCCCCTTAAATAGTATTCATTATCAATCCCGGTAGGCACTATTAGTGCAGGCATGAAGCCAGAGGAAGCCTGACTGTCCGCCCCCTGGATTTTCAAAATTAAGCCTCCGTAGATACTTTCATCCTGAGCGGTTATCGGGTGGTCATGCAGGGTTTTTCGGTATTCCCACAGGCGTGTTACGACTTTTAGCACGGTTCCGCGTTCGGTTTTTTTTACGAAGCAGCGCAGACGCTTCATCTTTGACCTACCGTCGTCGCAGTAAAGGTCGTTATCAATATCTATAGAAAATTCAGATTCGAAAAATTCCCGCATTGTTTTATCGGTGAAGTCCAGAACGTAGCCCGCATTGTTTCTGTCCTCAAAAAGCAGGCCCACAGCTTTGATATCATTAGATGTTAATTTCATACCTGATTACCTGAAAAATCGCATTAGATTCATGATGTTTTTGAGACTGTTTTACCGGCTGAGCGAGATTGCGTCTCTGATCTGTTCAACAAGATCTGGAAATTTACCGCTTGTCTCAATGTCATCCAGCCTTTGACTGACCGTTTTTTCACCACCTAGAAACTCTGCTATGTCACTCAGACGAAGTGCACGGTAATAACCGGTTACGCTGCTGAGCCCCCGGTAACGGAGCTGGAGAAGCATTTGCAGAAAACTTTCGTCATCACGGGTTACTGTTGTCATCCAGGCGCTGACGGTGGCAGTTGTGCTTATATCTTTCCAAGCGAATATAAACCCAGGGAGATCGTCGAACTGAGAGATCAGTTTTTTTACATCTGCGTCTTCAAGGCGGTTGCTATAAATTTCACAGAGTTGTGTAAGTTCGTCGTCATTACATACCCTTTTGTCCACGGGTTCCGGACGATCGCCGGCCATCCCGTTCTGCCAGACCAGATGCCGCAGATAGATGGCTGTCCAGTAAACTGCTTTCCCGTGCTTCAGCTGTTCAGACAGATAATCGAGCGTGGTCAGACGGTCATCGCTGAACAATCTTTTCAGCAGGCGATCGATCACTGTATCCAGCTCGATATCGTACATGGCAAACCAGTTTCCACGCCCACGATAGCGGCTGATCAGTTCATCACCATATTCGAAGAAAAACCACAACAATCCCCGGCACTGTGGCGACGTTATGCCAGCAAGCCTTTGAGCGGTCAGTGTATCCAGAATTTGTTCAAATTTTGTGCGAGAAGAGAAGCCGTTCGGGGTCACATGGTCAAGCAGCTTCCCAGCCAGCAGGTGATGTTCATGGTCGCTCCCGGCCAGCCTGAAAAGCTCGTCAAAAAAGTTTGGCAGCAGGATGTTTTTAGGAGGGCTGAAAGCAAAGTAATACCGCCACCAGTCTTTACTGCCCAGTCGCTTGTCAGATGAACGCTCCTGTTCCTCAGCATACGGCGTTTTATCGAAAAGCATGGGTTTGTTATCGTTAACACCTGCTATGCCCGGCAACCAGCGTCTCAGCGTCATGACCGAGAGCGGTGAGACTGCCGGCAGGGACTGGAGAATACCTGTCAGTGCTTTACCTAGAGCGGCCGTTTCTTTATCGGATACCTGCCCCTCTCCGGACGCTACAACGGCTTGCTCGGTCAGATAATGTTCAATCCACTGGTACATTTCAGGGACCGTTACGCGCAGCAGTAGCAACAGGCAGAGGTCCGGAAACCAGCAGAAATCTCGCAGCGGCGTATAGCGGAATGCAAGAGCGCTGAGCGTCAGCCTGACTTCTCGTGGTGTACTCAGAGTGGCACCAAACGTATTTGCCACTTCCTTAATATCTATCAGGATCGTTTTGTCCGGCTCTGTACCGTTCACGTCCATGTATATCTTCACCGCACCGGTATAAAATTCACGCCGCAGATCAAAGGATTCGGGACGAGGAAGGGGAAAGGACAGCTGAACAATTTTTTGCAGATACTGCTGGCCGTTCGTGACGCCCAGTCCCCGTTCAACAGCGTGGCCCAGCACCACAGGGTCGTAGCACATCACATACCGGAAGCGGGAAAAATCTGCAACGGAGCGGACCAGCCGAAGAACCTCAATGGCCTGTGCGGGTTCCAGGCGGTCAAGATCATCCAGCACCACAATGAAATTCAGGTTCAAGGCTACGATTCTTTTTTCTATATCGGCCCTGAGCGCCGCCGCCGTCTGACTACGAGCTGAAAGATCTGTCGTTGAAACAGTTTTCATAATCATTGCGGCGGCACCGAGTCCGGGAATCCAGTTACCGGCCAGTTCTGTAAGGGGGGCAGCCCGTCCAGATGCCAGTTGAGCGTAGCGCAACAGATCGGTAGCCAGCGCAGAGGCTTTACTCCTGCGTATCTGCCGCCACTTGCGACGGATCCAGCCGTACTTTTTTTCCACCTGTTCATCCAGAATAGCAGCCACCGGCAGCAGCAGGCTTTCGATGCTGCTTCCTCCGCCGGCACTGAGCCATGGGGATATCTGCAACACATGCGTGCCTTCAGGGCTGCTGGATCTGAGCTGCTTCATCAGGAGGTTTAGCAGGCTGGTTTTACCTGCGCCCCATACCCCTTCAATACCTATCACCGTGCTGACGTCATCGTCCAGCGTGGCGATGCTTCGGGAAAGACCTTCAGCAAGTTTGATGAATTCATACAGGTCATCCTCGGGTTCACTTACGGGGCCATCAAGGCCACGCAGGCTTTTTTTTTCATTATGCATTTTCTAGATCTCCATACGTAAAGCTAGCACCGGCGCCTGAAACACCGCCTCCAGCGCCTCGCGTACACCTGTCACCGTAGCGCACTGACATCAAGCATGTTGCTGGCATCGAGTACCACGCAGTTTAAGTCACTGATCCAGACGCTCCCGCAGCCATCACCGGCGGAACTTGCCAGAGCCCGCGCATTTTCGCGCCGGATGAAGCCCGGAACCTCAAACATCGCATACAAGGTCTAAGCCGACCGTGAATGCTTCCAGCATTAAGTATTCTGGAGACTGTACCTGTTTTCTGGCGTGACGATACTCCCTGAGAACGTGCGGTCGCAGGGAGTAAGGAAGAACAAATCGCTTGTCTTTTGTCCTGTTTTAGGTTAGGGTTTGCATCCGGTATTTGAAGCACCCTTTCGGCTGATAGCTTGAACTATTTTGCCGAATCCCCAGCGCAAAGCGCGTTTGATTCCCCAGCAGATCGCATGAGCTACAGGTGGTGAAAGTGCAAATTTCGCCACCAACATGGCTTTAAGCGCAGGGAAAAGCCACCAGACAAGTACCGCAATGCCAGTCACGTACGCGGTACCTGCGAATAAGCATAGGCATGACGTCCAGTATTTTTCAGACTGATAGCTTTTCCAGGCTTCAGCAAAAATTTTACGGACCGGTGAGGAAGCGACAGTCAGTAACATTGACGCCTCCTCCTGGAATGGAAGGTTCAGCCCTTCCAGTGCGTTTAAAAATTGATTCATTCGAATCTCCATAGAGTGAAGTGTTCTTTCCGGTTAAGTTGCGCATCGCAACCTCCTGAATTGATTTCGTGCATGTATGGGACACCCTGCGTTCCCGTCGTGGGCCGCATAGTCCGCCTTCTGTCTTCGTCGTGATTCCTGTGGTTATCAGCTACTGTTCATAGTCAGCCCTCCTGTTGCGTTATTTCTATTTTAAGCTTGTCGATCCTGAAAACGGCAGCAGAAAGCCGGCCTGCAGAAAAATTCTGCACGTCGCTATTAGGCGCTTACTCAGGGATTTATTTGATGAAGAGATGCATCAGGTCATAATTTATCATGGATAAATTACTTATGCAATCTTAGATGTATGTCTTTCGTTAGAATAACCCGAAAATCAACTCCTAGTCATTAGCATAAAGTGCTATCACCTTCTCTGATATCTATTTTCCCTCGCAAGAGAGCAATCAGGCAAATGCGATTTTCCAGTAGCTGACCCTTTACCCCCCCCAATATCTACAGTACGGTAACCCAGAGGTACGTGGCCGCGCCGGCCCTGCGTGTCATAAAGGCTGCGTCACCGTCGCCAGATTTTATACAGCACTTCCGCTTTGCCCGTGAGAACGCGGCTTTGAGCGACTTCGACACTTCCTGACGTGCATCTTCTTCCTTCATATTAAGCTGCAGTGCGATCACGCTACCGGACGGACGGCGCGCGATCTCAGAGAAGGACTCCTCTGTCATCAGGTAACGGCTGTTTCTTTCTTTCATTCATCTTTCTCCTGGAATGGTTCCAGTGGGTCAGAGCATATGCGATTCAACGCCTTCGCAGATGAGTTCGGCGGCGGCGGATGCGGAAACTGGATTATCTTCTTCTGAGATGCTACTGGTATAAAGATGAAGCTCACAGCGGCCACTGATGAAGCGCATTGCCGGCAGTGGACTGCCATCTTTCATCTTGACGATCCCGTTATAGCCGGGGTCGGCAATCAGCAGGAGATGCGAAAGGGGATGCAGGGGAAGAAGGCCGTTCAGCCCCGGATTGGCGTCATTGAGGCTGATTTTCACCCGCCAGATGCCGTTGTCAGCCCCGTAAGTCTGCCTGATTTTCACCGTTGCCCCCTGCCCATGGTGAACAATGCTCCCTACGAATGGCGGCAGCTTTTTCAGCTCCCTGATCGCATCGATGTCGTCCAGATACTTTTCGTATGCGTCGGGCCGGGGAGTGAAGAAGATTCGCTGCCACGCCTCGTCCACGACATGCTTCTCCCGACCCGCCAGCTCGCAGAACAGGGCCAGCCTCATGGAGATACCGCGCTGCACAGTTTTACTGAGCATCAGCTCCTTTGCGGCCTGAAAGTGCAGGTACGCGGCGTTATCGAACAGTACGCGTTTCAGATCCGCGTTAGAATTTATGTCCAGCAGGGCGCGGTACTGCTGCGCCTCCTGCACGCTGAGGCAGATTTCAAAACTTTCCTTGCTAAGCAGCGCACTGCAGCTCTGCGCCAGGTCCTCGTCCATCGAAGCGACCAGCCCGTTCGAGCGGATCCAGCTGGTGACGGGGTCGCCAAGCTGCTCCTCAATGAACTCTCTGGTGTAAGTGCCTTTCGGCTTCCCGGCAGCCCGGGCCTCCTCCGTCACGTTTGCGTCCGTGACCGGTGAAATGGAGCGCAGCGTGTACGTTGCGCTGCCTTCATCGATATTTTTTTCAGACAGGTTGTGAAAGTTCATACTGCTGACCTCTGGAGAAAATTAACATCAGGTTGTAACAATCATCATACCCTGGAATTTAATAATCAAAATACTGCAATGTAATCATTTTCTAAAAAGATATACATTGCGTATGTTTTTTGACCGCCCTCCTTCCGTAGATCCGTAAAAAGGCAGAACCGGATCTTTCCTCCCCGGTGGCGCTTTTCTGCGCACAATACTACATATAGTGGATATGTCAGCTAATGTAACCACTACATATAGTGTAATGACTAATGCCAGGGCCGCCTGCGCCGGGCTTTTCCCCGCCCCGCCGCCGTGCTACGCTTCCGGTTACTGCCTTATCGGGAAAAAGTCGGATCATGCGGATAGGGTGATGCAGTAATTGCATGTTGGAAATATAAGCGGGCTTATGTATTTGAGTGTTTTAATTTATGCGTGTTATTTTACATGGAGAAAATTAATCACAGCTAACTATAACATTTATAATTGTTAGCATGCTTATTATATCATTATTTATAATACTGTTGTTTAATAGCCTTACGTAAAGGAGCGTCTGTGGTTGAAATTATCAGCAGTGAATCCTGCCTTGAATGGATGCTAAAACTTCTGGGAAAAAAACATTCCCTCATAAGTTACAGGAAGACGCTTGATGGCGACGGTTATGAATACCATGTTCTCATTAACGGTAGTGCTGAAGAAATTGCTGAGTGGAGGGAAGATATCTGTGCCTGGTGTCTTATTGACCCTCCCTCTCCATCGGGAACCATGGACAATTCTCATTGGCTTGCTCCTGTGATGTCGCGGATTCAGGAACAGCAGCTACTAATGAGATTGCGGACTGCCGGGAAAGCTGGAACGGGTCCGTATAAGAAAAGGGTAAGACTCTAACCTCTACTCAGTCCGATTATTCCTGCCTCTACGGGCCAAGCCAGAATTTATGACAGTAGGCTTGTGTTTCAGTCTTATTATTGGGAAAGCTAAATAGTGGTTAACAACGTTTCAGTATGGGTTCCGGTGGTCAGCGCGGGGGCGGGCATACTAGGTGCACTCGGAAGCCAGTGGCTATCGCACTACTTTGCCACTGCCCGCGAACGGCGCTCGTCAGAAAACAAACTTGCTAGGGAGCGCTACTTCATCGCCACCGAGCTTGTTTTCCTGCTTGAGCGATTTGGTGAGGAGTGCGTTCCGCCAGCAACTGACTATGGCGATGCTGAGGATGAAAACGGATATTCTGTCTCTGAAAGCCGCATACCTGACTTCAGTTTTGCCGGCATCACAGGAGACTGGCGATCTCTCCCGCCTCTTATGATGTATCGGCTACGTGAACTCGAAGTAATGCTGGCTGAGTCACACAACATAATCAGCGCAGCATTTGAACATGATGATCCGCCTGACTTCTCTGAAGGTTTTTTCATGCGGCAACAGCAGGCAGTTCGGTTAGGGATTCGGGCATTTATTCTGTCTGCCAAGCTGCGTAAGCTTTGTAATATGCCCGCGATAAGGCAGGCGGAAAATACCTGGTCAGCGCCACGTATACTCAGGCTGCAATATCGCAGGCATCAAACAATTTATGTTGCTGCCCGCCGCAATGGAACTACGCTAGGCACGGAAATGGGCAGATCTGCTTATTATCAACGGGAACGCGCATAGTGAACCAGCTTTCTATTTATTCGCCGGTGTCGGCTTCCCAACTGCCGGTTGCCATCGATTATCCTGCCGCGCTGGCGCTGCGGCAGATGGCCGCACAGCATGACGAGTATCCGCAGTACCTGCTGGCTCCCGAGGTCAGCGCCCTTCTCCATTACGTGCCGGATCTGCACCGCAAGATGCTGTTCACCACCCTCTGGAATACGGGCGCGCGCATTAACGAAGCGCTGGCGCTGACGAGAGGAGATTTCAGCCTGGCGCCGCCCTACCCTTACGTGCAGCTGGCCACGCTCAAGCAGCGCGGTGAAAAAGCGGCACGCGGGCCCGGACGCGCGCCATCAGGCATTGTCGCTCACCGGCTGGTTCCGCTGTCCGATCCGCAGTACGTGGCCCAGCTGGAGATGATGGTTGCGACGCTGAAAATTCCGCTTGAGCGACGCAACCCGGAGACGGGCCGGACCGAAAAGGTCAGGCTCTGGACGGTGACCGACAGAACAGTGCGGACCTGGCTGAATGAAGCCGTCGCCGGAGCAGCCGGTGACGGAGTCACGTTCTCCGTGCCGGTGACGCCGCATACTTTCCGCCACAGCTACGCCATGCACATGCTTTATGCGGGCATTCCGCTGAAGGCGCTGCAGAGCCTGATGGGGCACAAGAGCATGAAATCTACTGAGGTCTACACGAAGGTGTTTGCGCTGGACGTGACGGCCCGGCACCGGGTGCAGTTTCACATGCCGGGAAATGAGGCTGTAGCATTGCTCAAAGGAATTGACCATAATATTTGAATGATTGCATACTCTTTGAGAATGCTTTAGATGCTTAAAGAGTGCCTTTTGAGTATCCATCGTATATACGTCAAATCCATAAAAGATATACATATAATAAAACTAATTCTTGCTCTCGCAGATCAACAATGTTATAAAATCTCGCATCAGATATCTTTTGTATGTCTTATGTAGTCCTTGCGCATATCTATAGTGTATACGATGTGGGCTTGTTGAATGCTCATTTGATATTCCTACAGGCGGATTTTATGACTGTTATCGTTATGGCTCACAATAAAGGTGGTGCCGGTAAAACTACCTCTTCAGTGCACGTTGTCGGAGAGCTAAAACCTGCA
>Ga0308168_1000168_pt1 | contig 101210 bp, 88 predicted proteins | sample PhyCR2_FD_202133 | JGI IMG/M metagenome (GOLD analysis project Ga0308168, IMG submission 202133) | Phyllosphere microbial communities from UC Gill Tract Community Farm, Albany, California, United States - DLSLRC.R2 | ecosystem: Host-associated > Plants > Phyllosphere > Unclassified | place...
CTGGGTTTTGACCTTGAGGAGGCATCACAAACGCCGAGGCAAAAGCGTTTTCCAGGGCGAGCCGCAGGGATGCGGCGAGAGGACGCGCTGAGCTGGGAGCGAATCGCGTCCGGTCCGTCAGGAAAAGGGTTTTGCTGAGGGAACCCGCCTTTGGCGGGCGGTTGTGTTTGCCGGATAGCCGGGGTGCAGGGGCGGGGCGCATGCCGCCCCTGCTCGGGCGGCCCGAAGGGCAGAACGAAATGGTCGTTGACCTTAAAGACGTTGACCTTAAAGACGTTGACCTTAAAGACGTTGACCTTAAAGACATTGACCTTAAATACATTGACCTTAAAAGCCCGCCTGCAAGGCAGAACGAAATGGCCGCCGCCATATGCCCCAAGCGGTGCCCCACCGCCATCCCCAATTCCCTGGTATTCTCTCGCCTAAATGATTATTATTCTCAAAAAAAGTCGTTATTTGTTCTCTTTGATGCGGTTGCAATGGAGTCAGTTAATTAGCAGCGCTGCAATCCCGCAGCGGCTTTTGCCATGGAGAAGTTATGAACGCTGTGCAAAAAACAGCTCAGTGGGCGCTACGTCCGCTGGTGCTCGCTTCCTTATTACTGTCGACGGCCGCGTTAGCGCAGCCCGGTGAAACCCTGAATCAGCCGGTGGCGAAGGGCGCTTACGAGCTCGCTTTTAGCGGCAGCGACAATGCGCTGTTCCTGGCGACGTCGCAAAGTCGCAGCCTCGATAAAGGCGGCGTGGTCTATCGCCTTGATCCACAAACGCTGGCGATTACCCAGATTATCCACAACGATCTTAAACCCTTTGGCGCCGCCATCAATCCGCAGACCAACACGCTGTACGTCGGTAACTCGGTAGAAGGTGCAGTGACCGCGATCGATGCCAGCAGCGGTGAAGTGCGTGGTCGGCTGGTGCTGGATGCGCGTAAACGATCCAAAGAGGTTAAGCCGCTGCAGCCGCGTGAGCTGGTGGTCGATGCGGCTACCGACCGCGTCTATATCAGCGGCGTCGGTGCGCCGAGCGTGGTGTGGGTGGTGGATGGCAAAACCATGCAGCTGATCAGCACCGTGCCAGATACCGGCAAAGGAGGCACGGGTCTGGCGCTGGATGCAGCGGCGCAGAAGCTCTACGTCACCAACGGTGAGGGTGAACTGATCACCGTCAACACGCGTACCAACGCGGTTGAGAAACGGCAGAAGCTGGAGGAGGGCCAGGAGCATTTCTTCCTGAATATCAGCCTGGATACCGCAACCCATCGTGCCTTTATCACCGATTCAAAACAGGCGGCGGTGCTGGTAGTGGACACCCGCAGCGGCAAGGTCGTACACAAAATTGCCGTGCCGGAATCGCTGGCGGTACTGTTTAATCCGCAACGTCAGGAGCTTTATGTCACGCACCGCAAAGCGGGCACGGTCAGCATTATTAATGCGCGCAACTACAACGTATTGCAGACCATTACCGCACCGGGTATGCCTAACAGCCTGGCGCTGTCGGCCGATGGTCAGGCGCTCTATGTCAGCGTGAAACAGGCCAGCTCGCCGAAAAAAGAAGCCACCGCGCCTGACAGCGTGATGCGCATCGCCCTCAAATAAACCCTCGCCGGGACGGCACGCCGTCCCGCATTTGCGCACTCATCCATCACTTTACCTCGCACGATCAACTACATTTAACCCTTTCTGCCGCCATTTCTGGCGCGCTCAACACCATCGGAGAGGATGTTATGAGCCAGTTTTTTTTCAACGATAAACAGCACGTGGTTAATGAAGCGATCGAAGGCGCACTGCTGAGCACGCCGTGGGCCAACCTCAGTCGGCTTGAGGTGGGCGAAGAGATTCGCGTTGTGGTACGCAATGACTGGGATAAGAACAAGGTCGCGCTGATTTCTGGCGGCGGATCCGGTCATGAGCCCGCGCACGTTGGTTTTGTCGGTAAAGGCATGCTGACGGCGGCGGTGTGCGGCGATATTTTCGCTTCGCCCAGCGTCGATGCGGTACTCAGCGCGATCATTAACGTCACCGGTGAGGCTGGCTGCCTGCTGATTGTGAAAAACTACACCGGCGATCGCCTCAACTTTGGCCTGGCGGCCGAAAAAGCGAAAAACCTCGGTTACAAGGTCGAGCTGGTAATGGTGAAAGATGATATCGCGCTGCCGGATAATCCGCAGCCGCGTGGCCTTGCCGGTACGGCGCTGATTCACAAAATCGCCGGTGCCGCCGCAGAAGCGGGCAAATCGCTGACCGACGTCACGGCCATCGCCAATCGCGCCATCAACGCCACGTCGAGCATCGGGCTGGCATTTGCCACCTGCCATCTGCCGGGCGAAGACCGTGATGAGCGGGTGAAGGCGGGCGAAAGCGAGTTAGGCATGGGCATTCACGGCGAGCCTGGCGTCAGCACGCTGCCGACGCAGAACAGCCGTGAGATTGTCGACACCATGACCGGCAAACTGCTGGAAAACCTGCCAGCAGAGAAAAAGGTGCTGTTGCTGATCAATAACCTCGGCGGCTTCTCCATGCTGGAGATGGGCGTGCTGACGCGCGAGGTGATGGCCTCTGCGCTCGGCGACCGCATTACTCATCTGGTCGGCCCGGCGACGCTGGTCAGCGCGCTGGATATGAAAGGCTTTTCGCTGACCACGCTGCAGCTGGAAGCGGACTTTCTCGATGCGCTGCAGGCGCCGGTAGAAACCAGTGGCTGGCAGCCGCTGCGTGTCGCTGGCGCGGCGCAGACGATTAAAGGCGAGCGCGTGGCGCGTCTGCCGGACGCCACGCCATCAGAAAACGCGGCGGTGGGCGCGGTGGTGAGCAGCGTCAGCCAGACATTGGTGGATCTGGAAAAGGCGCTTAACGATCTCGATGCCAAAGTGGGTGACGGTGATACCGGCTCCACGTTTGCGGCCGGTGCGCGCAAGGTGCAGCAGGAACTGAAGGCGAACCGTTTGCCGCTGAACCAACCGGCAGCGCTGCTGGCGCTGGTGGGCGAACAGCTGGCCACGGTAATGGGCGGCTCAAGCGGCGTGTTGATGTCGATTCTGTTTACCGCTGCCGGACAACAGCTTGAGCAGGGCGAAAAGTTACCGCAGGCGCTGCTGGCCGGGCTGGAGCAGATGAAACATTACGGTGGCGCGCAGCCGGGCGATCGCACGCTGGTCGACGCGTTGCAGCCTGCACTGGAAGCGTTGGTCGCAGGGAAAAGCCTGAAAGAAGCGGCAGAGGCGGCGAAGCAGGGCGCTGATGCCACGACGCAGATGAACGCAGCGAAAGCGGGTCGCTCATCGTATCTTAATCAGGAGAGCCTGCACGGGGTGAAAGATCCGGGGGCGTACGCGGTAGAACAGGTTTTTGCTAACCTCGTCTGATCGTAGTGGCTTCCGCCCTTAAGCGGGCGGAAGCTGCACAACTACTTTGAATCCATCAGCTTTTCGTGGTGCGGCACATCGTCAAGAATCTGCTCAAAACTGCGCAGACGCTTGTAGATCGACATCAGTTCAATCAGCGTCGACCACGAGTTGATCAGATACTGGAAGGAACTGCGCACCTGGTCAAACACGTTGCTGATTTGGCTGAGCAATCCCAGCGTAATAGTGCCAGCAATGATCGACGGAAACAGCACAAACAGCCCGAACAGGCTATCCACCTGCAGATAGAGGATGCGCGTCATATTGAAGTAGAGATAGTGAAAGTAGAGACGAAAATAGTTATGACGCACACGGCTGAACAGCTCGGCCACCGTGGGCGGCGTGGCGCGGTTGGCATCATCTTCGCCATACACCAGCTCTTTACGGTAGGCCGCTTCCACCCGCTGATTACGAAATTCCAGCCCCGGTAATTTTATCCCTACTATCGCCAGCAGCGAGGTACCAAACAACGACCAGGCCACGGCAATAATCACCAGTGCGTAGGGCATTGAGCCAAGCAAAGGCACCGTGGGCACATGTTTTGATAAAACAATCAGCACCGGCAAAAATGCCACCAGCGTCATCACGGCGCGAATTAAGTTAACGCCCCAGCTCTCCAGCGTGGTGGAAAAGCGCATGGTGTCTTCCTGCACACGCTGCGAGGCGCCTTCCACATGGCGCAGGCGCTGCCAGTGCGTCATATAAAAGTTATTCATCGCCGTACGCCAACGGAAAATCCAGTGACTGATAAAAAAAGCGTTAAAGATGCCAATGATCACGGCGACCAGCGCAATGCCCAAAAATCCCCACATCTGGTGATAGAGATCTTCAATGGGCACAGAGCCCGTTTTGTTGAGCGCTTTTTGAATCAGATCGTAAAAGGGAGCGTACCAGGCGTTAATCGCCACATTCACCTGCACATCAAACCAGGTAAAGAAGATGATCAGCGCGGAGCCAAGCACTGACCAGCGCTGCCACGGGTGCGGGCTGCACACCGCCCAGACGCCAGCGAACAGCGCTACCGCAATGACAAAATAGGCATAAAACCAGAGCTGTGACGGCTGCACAAAACGCAGCACGCTATTCGGCAGCGGCTTGTTGGCGTACTCCGCCAGCGCAGGCAGGTGAAAAATGATCTCATTGCCACCGGCGAACCAGAATAAGATAACCAGCAAACTCCAGATAGCGGCGGAGCTGAAAAACAGGCCCGGACGCGGAAAAAAAGATGTAAACATAAGCACTCCACAGTTGCGACTGCACTGTTATAACGTCAAACCGCTTTGCCGTCTTCAGAAGGTTATGAAAGGAGGTTACAAACCCAGCGCAGGCCTCCGCGCTAATGTGCTCATTATGTTAATGAATTTGTGCGATTTTGAAAAAGTCGTCCTATTTTTGCGAAAAAAGAGTGTTACAATCGCGCTTTGTTACCAGTAACATTTGCGATTACCCTATAATTTACCCCTCATAACAAAGATAAATCGCTAACACCCAATTTTGTGCCGCTTCGCAGTGGTGCTAAGGCAATGTCATGTCAAAAGAGAAACAGGGCCATTCGCGTCGGGATTTCCTGCTGCGTACCATCACGCTGGCGCCCGCCATGGCGCTCGGCAGTTCAGCCGTGGGCTCGCTGGCCATTACGCCAGCCGTTGCAGCCGACGTGCGTCCGGTTGAGGATCAGGAAGCGCGGGCGTATCAGCCGAGCTGGTTCACTCCCGAAGAGTATGCATTTGTTGCCGCCGCGGTAGGCCGCTTAATCCCGAAAGACGATCGGGGTCCAGGCGCCGTGGAAGCGGGCGTGCCGGAATTTATCGATCGCCAGATGAATACGCCGTGGGGCACCGGCTCGAACTGGTATATGCAGGGACCGTTCCATCCCGATTCGATCAAAGAGCTGGGTTATCAACTGCCGCTGGTGCCGCAACAGCTCTATCGGCTGGGCATTGCCGATACCGATGAAGCAGCCAAAGCGCAGTACGGCAAAATTTTTGCGCAGCTCGACGCCAGCCAGCAGGATGCGCTGCTACAGGCGATGGAAGCGGGCAAAGTTGAATTTAAACAGGTGCCTGCCGCAACATTTTTCACCTATCTGCTGCAAAACACCCGCGAAGGCTTTTTCTGCGATCCGGTACACGGTGGCAATCAAAATATGGTCGGCTGGAAGCTGGTCGGTTTTCCAGGCGCACGCGCTGATTTCATGGACTGGGTTGAACGGGACGTTAGCTATCCTCTGCCGCCAGTTTCCATTCGCGGAGAGAGAGCATAATCATGGCAAACGTAATGAAAAAAGTAGACGCGGTGGTGGTTGGCTTCGGCTGGGCTGGCGCGATCATGGCCAAAGAGCTGACCGAAGCGGGCCTCAACGTGGTGGCGCTGGAGCGCGGCCCACGTCGCGATACGTATCCTGATGGATCCTATCCGCAGGTGATTGACGAGCTGACCTACAACATCCGCAAAAAGCTGTTTCAGGATCTCTCTAAAAGCACCGTAACCATTCGTCATAATGCCTCGCAAACCGCTCAGCCTTATCGCCAGCTGGCGGCATTTCTACCGGGCAACGGCACCGGCGGCGCCGGTTTGCACTGGTCTGGCGTGCATTTTCGCGTCGATCCGATTGAGCTGAAAATGCGCAGTCACTATGAAGAGCGCTACGGCAAGCAGTTCATCCCGGAAGGCATGACCATTCAGGATTTCGGCGTCAGCTATGACGAACTGGAGCCGTTTTTCGACAAGGCGGAAAAAGTGTTTGGCACCTCCGGCACGCCGTACACCGTGAAGGGCAAGCTGGTCGGCGACGGCAAGTTTGGCAACCGCTTTGCGCCCGATCGCTCCAGTCCGTTTCCGCTGCCCGCACAGAAGCGCACTTATTCCGGCCAGTTGTTCGCCAAAGCGGCGGAATCACTGGGTTACCATCCTTACGATCTCCCTTCCGCCAACACCTCGGGCCGCTACACTAACCCTTATGGCGCACAGATGGGCCCGTGCAACTTCTGCGGTTACTGCAGCGGCTATGTCTGCTACATGTATTCCAAGGCATCGCCAAACGTCAACATCTGGCCAGCGCTGCGCCAGGAGCCGAAGTTTGAGCTGCGCGACAACTCTTACGTGCTGCGGGTTAACCTCAACGACGAGAAAAATCGCGCCACCGGCGTGACCTACGTTGATTCGCAGGGCCGTGAAGTGGAACAGCCCGCGGATATCGTTATCCTCTCAGCGTTCCAGTTCCACAACGTGCACCTGATGCTGCTTTCCGGCATCGGCAAACCGTACAACCCGATCACCAACGAGGGCACCGTTGGCCGTAACTTCGCCTACCAGAATATCTCTACGCTGAAGGTGCTGTTAAAAGGCGACGAGCACACCAATAACTTTATCGGTGCCGGCGGCGCGGGCATCGCCATCGATGAATTCAACGCCGATAACTTCGATCACTCGAAGGTTGGCTTTGTTGGCGGTTCACCGATCTGGGTGAATCAGGGCGGTACTAAGCCGATCTCCGGCATGCCGACGCCAACCGGTACGCCAGCCTGGGGTAGCAAGTGGAAAGCTGCGGTGGCCGATCACTATACGCACCACGTTTCCATGGATGCGCACGGTGCGCACCAGTCGTATCGCGCCAACTATCTTGATCTCGATCCGAACTACAAAGATTCGCACGGCCAGCCGCTGCTGCGTATGACCTTTGACTGGCAGCCAAACGACATCAAGATGTCGCAGTTTATGTTTGCGCGTCAGCAGGAGTTAGGGCGGGCGATGAATCCGGTCGGCATGACCGGCTCGGCCAAAAATGCCAACAGCCATTTCGACACCACGTCCTATCAGACCACGCACCTTAACGGCGGCGCGATCATGGGGGAAGATCCAAAAACCAGTGCGCTGAACCGTTATCTGCAGAGCTGGGATGTGCACAACGTCTTTGTGCCTGGCGCGTCCGCCTTCCCGCAGGGACTGGGCTACAACCCAACCGGCATGGTGGCGGCACTGACTTACTGGGCGGCGAAAGCGATCCGTGAGCAGTACCTGAAAAACCCCGGTCCGATGGTGCAGGCATAAGGAAAATGGTGATGAAAAAAAGCGTAATGGCTCTGCTGCTGAGCACCGTTGCCTTCACGGCGCTGGCTGAAGACAACAGCGGTGCCGAGCAGATTAAACGCGGTGAATATCTGGCGCGCGCCGGGGATTGCATCGCCTGTCATACCACCACCGGCGGCAAGCCGTTTGCCGGTGGTCTGTCGATGGACACGCCAATCGGCACCATTTACACCACCAACATCACGCCGGATAAGAAAACCGGCATTGGTGATTACAGCTATGACGATTTCCAGCAGGCGGTGAGGCATGGCGTGGCGAAAAATGGCGATACGCTCTATCCGGCGATGCCTTATCCGTCGTATGCCGTGGTCAACGATGAAGACATGAAGGCGCTGTACGCCTATTTCATGCACGGCGTGCAGCCGGTGGAGCAGGACAATCGCAAAAATGATATTCCCTGGCCGCTCTCAATGCGCTGGCCGCTGGCGGTCTGGCGCGGCATCTTTGCACCGGACGTGAAGGCGTTCCAGCCCGCTCCGCAGCAGGATGCGGTGGTGGCTCGCGGCCAGTATCTGGTGGAAGGATTGGGACACTGTGGTGCGTGTCATACGCCACGCAGTATCACCATGCAGGAAAAAGCGCTGAACAATGGCGAAGGCACCGACTTCCTGGCGGGCAGTAACGCACCGATTGATGGCTGGACCGCCACCAGTTTGCGCGGCGACAACCGTGATGGCCTTGGACGCTGGAGCGAAAGCGATCTGGCGCAGTTCCTGCGCTATGGCCGCAACGATCACACCGCGGTGTTTGGCGGCATGACCAACGTGGTTGAGCACAGCCTGCAATACCTGACCGATGAAGATATCACGGCGATTGCCCGTTATCTGAAGACGCTGGGCGCGAAAGATCCGAACCAGGTGGCCTTCAGCAAGGATGACACCGTGGCACGGGCGTTGTGGAACGGTGACGACAGCAAACCGGGCGCGTCGGTGTATATCGACAACTGTAACGCCTGTCACCGCTCAGACGGCATTGGCTATAAGCGCGTGTTCCCGGCCCTGCAGGGCAATTCGGTGGTACTGGCGGACGATGCGACCTCGCTGATCCACATCGTGCTGACCGGTTCCACGCTGCCAGGCTTGAAAGGTGCGCCTTCAGATATCGTGATGCCGGGCTTTGGCTGGCGCCTGAACGATCAGCAGGTGGCGGATGTGGTGAACTTCATTCGTACCAGCTGGGGCAATACGGCGAAAACCAGCGTGACGGCGAAGGATGTTGCCGAAGTGCGCAAGCTTGAGTACGTGAAAGAGAACCAGGGGAACAGGAACCTGGAGAAGCTGCCGCAGCTGCATTAATAAATCAACCGGCGCAGGACGCGCCGGTTTTTTTTGCTCAGAGAAAATCTTCCCGTTGCGGGGTAAACGTATCCAGCAGCGTGCCCGCCTCAAGACAGACACAGCCATGCACCACGTCGGGACGCTTATACAGCGTATCGCCCGCGCTGACCTCTTTGGTCTCACCATCAATCGTAAAGGCAAAGCGACCGGATAGCACATAGGTAAGCTGCTCATGCGGATGATGATGCAGCGGACCCACCGCACCCTGTTCAAAGCTGACTTCCACCGCCATCATGGTGCCGCCGTGCGCCAGAATGCGTCGGGTCACGCCGTTGCCCAGATCGTCTGTTTGCGTCGTCTCTCTATAGATGAACATCGCTACCTCGCCTGTTATCCGATGAATTTGTGAAGGCATTCACATCTTTTAGTGCCTGGAAACCATGCACAATACAACTTTTTCGTTAAAATGAAACAACGTTTCAATTAAAAAGTGACAGGTGTGATATGAAAATTGCCTTAATGATGGAAAACAGCCAGGCCGCTAAAAATGCAGTGGTGCTGAAAGAGTTGCAGGGCGTTGCGGATCAGCAGGGTCACGCGGTGTTTAACGTCGGCATGAGCGACGAACAGGATCACCACCTTACCTACATTCACCTTGGCATCATCGCCAGCCTGCTGCTGAACAGCAAGGCGGTGGATTTCATTGTCGCGGGCTGCGGCACCGGGCAGGGCGCGCTGATGTCGTTGAACATCCATCCGGGCGTCAACTGCGGCTACTGTATCGATCCCGCCGACGCCTATCTGTTTGCGCAGATCAACAATGGCAATGCGCTGGCGCTGCCGTTTGCCAAAGGCTTTGGCTGGGGTGCGGAGCTGAACCTGCGCTTTATCTTTGAAAAAGCCTTTACCGGTGAAAAAGGCCAGGGCTATCCGCCGGAGCGTAAAGAGCCGCAGGTGCGCAACGCCGGGCTGCTCAATCAGGTGAAAGCCGCGGTGATCAAAGATAACTATCTTGATACGCTGCGCGCCATCGATCCTGAGCTGGTGAAAACCGCGGTCAGCGGTCAGCGGTTCCAGCAGTGCTTCTTTGAGCAGTGTCAGGATAAAAACATCGAAGCCTTTGTGCGTGAGGTGCTGGCGGCCTGATGCTAACCGACGCGGGCGGCGCGCTGCCGCTCGCACTTTTCTGCATTCTCTTCCCCCTCTCAGCGTTGCTTATCCTCCTTGATTCCCGGTTTCCCTGCTGGCGATTTGACGCGTAATGCCATTTACATCTTGTTGCGAAGTGGGCTGAAAAATAAGCAATAGTGCGGCTTTTTACGCTGTTTTTCCCGTCTGAAAGCGGCGGTTTCCGTTCATGGTCTACACTCTGTGCGAGGCAAACAATTAACACAACCCACGTACGGAGGTGGCGATGAAAGTCAGTCCTTATCTGTTTTTATATGGTCGTTGTGAAGAGGCGATCGAATTTTATCTGCAGGCAACCGGCGGTGAGCTGCTGGGCAAAGTGACCTTTGGCGATATGCCGGATCAGGATGAGCAGATTGGCGATAAAGATGCGACGCCGCAGCCACCAGAAAAAATCATGCATGCTCGTCTGCGCATTGGCGAAGGCGAAATCATGCTGAGCGATGGCAACACCGATAAAGGCCCGGCTTCGTCACATGCTGGCTACGCGGTGAGCCTGGCGACAGAAGATGAAGCGCAGGGTAAAGCCTGGTTTGAGAAACTGTCGGCCGGTGGTGAAGTGACCACGACCTGGCAGAAAACCTTCTGGGCCGAAGGCGGTTTTGCCATGTTTATCGATAAGTTCGGTATTCCATGGCGTATTAACGTATTGAAACCAGAGTAAGACGTGGTTTTCCTCACCCGTTTCCGCACTGGAAAGGGTGAGGAGTCTGTATCATCAACGCCGCTTTATCAGAAGTTGTATCCCACCACCAGGTAGTAACCCCACCCGGTTGATTTCACTTCACGATTGTTGGCAAAGGCCAGTTCGCTGCCGTCTGCCCACTGTCCGCCATTGTGGAAATAACGTGCCACCGCCGAATAGTGCCAGTGATCGTATGCCAGCGAGAGAATGTGGCTGGAAGCGATAGAGTTGCTGGTGCGCGTCGAGTTGCCGTTGTCGTTGAGGTCAGAACCCCAGTCGAAGTTGGTAAAGCCAACGTAGCCAAGATTACCGCCCCACAGTTGGGTGATCGGCACAAAGTATTTCACCTTGAAGCGATAGCCATCCCAGCTGTTCTCGTTTGGCGCGCCGTAGTTTTCCCACTGGTATTTGGCGTAGACGTTCAGGGAGAGGCCAATGTCGCTGTGGGTGTCGATATCGGTGCCGAGGCCCATATACCAGGTGTTCTGGCGGTTATCGCTGTTGCGACCCATATCGTAAATATAGTTGTTGGCAAAGTACCACTCTTTGAACGGACCAAAAGCCAGGTTGGTGCCGGTCAGCTTGTCGATCGAGAAGCGCGGCTCAATCTCCATAAACATTGGTGAGCCGTGGTCAAATACGCCGTTGGCGTTGCTGTTGCCCGCGCCAAAGAAGTTGGTCAGATCGAGATAGCCGTAAAAATCGAACCAGTCTTTGTGAGCGAAGGCTTCATATTCCAGATAAACGTCGTTATTAAACTGCGGTCCAAAACGCGTGTGATAGCTGCCCACCACGTTGGCGCTCTGATGCCACCAGTCGGAAACATACTGCGGGTCAGAAGGCCCGGCAGCCAGAGAAACGCCGCTGTATGACATGCTCAACAGCGCGCCTGCAATCATCAGTTTATTTTTCATGAAAGTGACCACTTGCTATCGCTCTCGCTTATGGGTGCGGGAGTCAGTTTTAAAAGAAATCCCAGGGAGTTGGGAGGAGGCTGCTGCCATTTCCGCTGGCCGCCGAGGGGGAGTTACGCCAGCGCTGACGTAGGGTGCCCATATCCAGACGATAGAAAATAGATTTTGATCACGATTGTCAAAGTTTGTTTCATGATGATTCCGCTCAAATGTGACTCAACTCACAAAAGTAACGCAAACGTTTCCCTTTTTGCCTCCAAAGCCAAATTGCAGGCGAAAAAAAAGGGGCGAATCATCGCCCCTTATTACCGTTGGAAAGGTTACTTATTGTCTGGCAGTGCGTAGGCGATAATGTGGTCGCCCATGGTGGTACCAAACGAACCGTGACCGCCAGCAGAGATAACAACGTACTGCTTGCCATCCACTTCATAGGTCATCGGCGTTGCCTGGCCGCCTGCTGGCAGACGTCCCTGCCACAGCAGTTCACCGGTGTTGGTGCTGAATGCGCGCAGGTAATTATCGGCGGTAGCCGCGATAAAGAAGACGTTACCGGCGGTAGTTACCGGGCCACCCAGCATTGGCATGCCGAGTTTAAACGGCATCGGCACAGGTGCGCTGTCGCGAACGGTACCGATACGTTTTTTCCAGACAACCTGATTGGTTTTCAGGTCAACCGCAGAGACATAGCCCCAGGCGGGTTGCTTACACGGCAGGCCAAACGGCGACAGGAACGGGTTCAGTTCAACGCCAAACGGCACGCCGTACTGTGGCTGAATACCTGACTCGGTACCGGAACCGCCTTTGCTGCCTTCTGGTGGCTCAATCGGATTGCCCGGACCACGTGGAATCAGCTTGGAGACGAACGGCAGCGCCATTGGGTTAGCAATCGCGATCTGACGATCGGTATCTACGGCAATACCGCCCCATTCAAACATGCCGAGGTTGCCAGGGAAGACCAGCGTACCCTGCTCAGATGGCGGGGTGAACGGACCTTCATAGCGCAGACGGTGGAAGATCACGCGGCAGACCAGCTGGTCAAACATCGTGGCGCCCCACATATCTTTGCCGCTCAGGTTCTGCTTCGGACGGTAGGTCAGCTCAGAGTAAGGCTGGGTTGGAGAAAGGCGATCGCCTTTAGCCGGACCCTGCGGTACTGGCGTTTCCGGTGCCGGTACAACCAGCTTGCCATCACGACGGTCGAGCACAAAAATGTTACCGGTTTTCGCCGGGGCGTAAACCACCGGTACGGTGTTGCCATTTTTGTCGGTGATGTCAGCCAGCGTTGGCTGTGAAGGCAGGTCCATATCCCACAGATCGTGGTGAACGGTTTGATAAGACCATACCAGCTTACCGGTTGACGCATTCAGCGCCAGCAGGCTGTTAGCATAACGCTCCTGCTCTGGCGTACGGTTGCCACCCCAGATATCTGGTGTAGACACGCCCATAGGCAGGTAAACGATATCCAGCTTCGCATCATAGACAGCCGGTGCCCATGAGTTTGGCGAGTTGAAGGTGTAGTGCTCGCCTTCGCCTGGGATCTTGTTCGGCTCTTTCGCGCCGGGATCAAATGCCCACAGCAGTTCACCGGTGTTCACATCAAAACCACGGATAACGCCTGACGGCTCGCGGGTTGAATAGTTATCGGTAACCGCACCCGCAATCACAATCACTTTATCGGTGATGATTGGCGGCGAGGTTGGCTCATAGGCGCCAGGGGTCTGGTCTGGCTGTTTGTGCTGCAGATCCAGTTCGCCGTTGTTAGCGAAGTCCGGGCAGCGCTCGCCGGTAGCGGCATCCAGAGAATAGAGACGACCATCGTTCACCGGCAGAATAATGCGGCGAGCACACAGTGCTGGCTGCGTACCTGCTGGCGTAGCGGCCGCTGCTGGGGTTTCATGATACGAAACGCCGCGGCAGGTGATGTGCTGGAAAGTCGGGTTCTGCTTCAGCTGTGGATCGAATTTCCACTTCTGCTTACCGGTTTTCGCATCCAGAGCAAACAGAATCTGGTGAGCGGTACACAGATAAAGCGTGTCGTTGACTTTGATCGGCGTCACTTCGTTAGTGATTTCACCCGGATCGTTAGGTGTCTTCAGATCGCCGGTCTGGAAGCTCCACGCCTGCTGCAAATCCTTGACATTTTTCTCGTTGATCTGCGTCAGTGGGGAATAGCGGGTGCCTTCCTGCGTGCGGCCATAGGCTGGCCAGTCACCGGCAGGGACGGTGCCCTGAGCTGGCGCCTGCGCAGCGGATGGCAGCGTACCGTTGATTTCCTGAGGATCGTTAAACACCGCATAGGCCAGCACGCCAGCGCTGATCACCAGGCTGACAACCATCGCCATCACCGGCGTTTTGCTGGTGGCGATAAAGCCGCGGTAAACAAAAGGCAGAATCAGCCAGATGCCAAAGATCACGATAACGTCAGAACGCGGTGCCAGTGCCCAGAAGTCGAAACCGACTTCCCAGACGGCCCATGCCATGGTGCCAAGCAGGAACAGCGCATAAAGCAGCAGCGCGTTGCTGTTACGCCGCCAGATCAGTCCCGCTACGATCAGCATAATAATGCCGCTGATAATGTAGTACCAGGAGCCTCCGATGGCGGTGAGCCAGATTCCACCGATCAGCAAATACGCGCCGCACAGTGCCGCAAAGAGCACGGTAAGCACGCGAATAATGCCGAGTGATGAGGAGCTTTTCCCCATAATATTAACCTCGTTTGGTTGCCATAATAACTTTGAAAACAACCGATTAGATTGTTTGCGATGTATAAAGTACGGGTGTTCTGTCAGGCGTTTATTTTTCTCTTCCGATGAGAAAACATTCCAGTTATGGTTATTTTATATTAAGACAATTTTTATGGTTTGTTTTTTTTAGCGAAAATGTCCGCTGTTAGTAATTAGCGCAACATTTTGTAGGGAGAACCGGCTGATATGGCGCTGTCTCAGGGGCTACAAGCCCAACGACAAAGCGTTTAAATCGGTGAGTGTTTAATTAAAAAGCGTATCGGCAACCTGTTGCTGCCAGCCGGTTAAATTCAGCGCAGCACAATCAACCTGATTTAACGGTAATTCCCGACTGCGAATAATAACCTCCGCTTGTTGATCGCGAAAATGTTCCAGTAAATAAGGAAAGCTGAACTTACGATAATTATCCGCAAAGAACGCGTGGTTAATTACCACGCCGGTAAAAGGAAAGGCTTTTATCTGATCCCAGTCCGTTTCCCGTTCGGCAAAATCATAGAGCCACAACGAGTGCGCCTGCGCCAGCTGCTGAAGCTGCTGGGGTTGGTGGTGAAGGTGTTGATAATTAACGGCGAAATTAACCTGTAACGAGGCGGCAGCCATTTCGCTGGCAATGGCACTTATCCAGTGAAGATGCTGAAGATTGACCGGCAGAATAATTACGTCCGCCTGCGAAACGGCACGATGTGGGCGCGCCATAATATCGCGTGCTACGTCAACGGCGTCGCCAATAGCCTGGCAACGCTGCAAACATCCGGGAAAGCACAGGCTGGCCCTGTCGCTGCCAAAAGAGGTAACGACTTCGGTAATTAAAGAGGATTGCAAAATGGGCTCATCTAAAGTTATGAAAAAACCGGAAAAATAATGGAGTCATAGTCGCAGCGGTATATGACGTTATGGCACGACCACGCATTTCTGGAGGAAATATAGAACAGTTTGCGCAACAAGATCACCCTTTTTTCTGGCCGCTAAAAATAATAATGGTTACCGGTATCACGAGTGAGTTTTTTTAGGGCCAGTCGAAACTAATGATTAATTTAATTTCACTTAAAACAATAACAACGCTTATCATTTTAGCCGTTATGCCAGCGACAATGTGCAGCACAATAAAAAGAAACGCTGCGCGCTGAGCACAACGCGCGGGCAACCACTTTGATGAGATGACGGGATAGACTATGGCCTTACCTTCCACGTCGGGCGAGGAATCGCTGCTGCGCCATCGGGCGTTTGTGGCTTTCTGGCTGGCGCGCACCTGCTCTTCGTTTGCTTTTCAGATGCTCTCCGTGGCGGTGAGTTGGCAAATCTATGCCATCACCAACAGCGCGATGGCGCTTGGCCTGATTGGCCTGATGCAGTTTATGCCGTCGGTGATCCTCGCGTTACCGGCCGGCCATCTGGCCGATCAGCGCGATCGCCGTCGCATCGTGCTGGTAGCGCAGCTGGTTGAGCTGACGGCAACGGCGGCGCTGGTGGCGGTGTCATTGCTGCACCATGCTGACCAGATCACGCTGCTGGCGCTGGTATTTCTGTTTTCGGTAGCGAAAGCGCTGGAAGGGCCGTCGATGACCTCAATGCTGCCGTCGCTGGTGCCGCCCGCGATCCTTGCGCGCGCCACCGCAGCCAGCGCGGTCTCAACGCAAACGGCGGTGATTGCCGGACCAACGCTGGGCGGCTTGCTCTACGTCGCCGGGCCGCACGTGGTTTACAGCGTGGCGGCGCTGTTTTATCTCATCTCGATGGCGATGGTAAAAATCCTGCGTTATGAGCGGCCGCAGCAGCCTCGTTTACCGATGAATGTCACCACGCTGTTTGCCGGGGTGCGCTTTATCCGTGAGCGCCGTGACGTGCTGGGCGTCATCTCTCTTGATCTATTTGCGGTACTGCTCGGCGGCGCCACGGCGCTATTGCCTATTTTTGCTAAAGACATTTTGCACACCGGTCCATGGGGATTGGGCATGCTGCGCGGTGCGCCTTCGGTGGGCGCGCTGCTGGTGGGTTTCTGGCTCAGCCGTAATAAGCTCGATCGCCATGTGGGGATGATCATGTTTGGTTCAGTGGCGGGATTTGGCATCGCCACGCTGCTGTTTGCCTTGTCGACTCAGCTCTGGCTATCGCTGCTGGCGCTGTTCGCGCTGGGCGGCTTTGATATGATCAGCATGGTGATTCGCGGTTCGCTGGTGCAGCTTGATACGCCGGACGACATGCGCGGTCGGGTCAACGCGGTTAACTCTATCTTTATTAATACTTCCAATCAGCTGGGTGAGTTCGAATCAGGCATGCTGGCGGCATGGATCGGGGCGGCACCCGCCGCGGCGATCGGCGGTATCGGCACGCTGGTAGTGGTTGGCGTCTGGATGGTGTTGTTCCCGCACCTGCGGCGGCGGCAGAAACTGGAAAGCGCCGAATAACGGCGCACGGCGCTACTGATGAAAAAACAGCGTCGTCTCCAGTCCGGCCAGCGGCCCTACCTCAATCTCGCCATCGCGTTCGCGAAAGGCGATATCGTTGCGCTTCAGCTGGGTGCGCACCGCCTCCCGCGAGCGGGTTTTTAGCCCGAGCGCGGTCATGCGCGGTGAGCCATCATAATGCGTTGGCAGCGCCACGCCGTCACGCTGCGCCTGGTTCGGCGTAATGAACTGAATCTCCGCCACGCCAGCCTGCAAACGCAGGCCACCACTTATTGGTTGCAGCCGCTGCGCAGAGAACAGTTGACCGTATACCGTCGCCGCATCATCAGGGCGATCGGCAACAATGACAAAGCGATCGATATCGGTAACGCCGTTGGCGTGCTGCTGCCAGGCGGGTTGCCATACCGCCTCTGGCGTCAGGTGCTGGCAGAAAAAGCTGCGGCCGCCCGGCACCCGATCGGCGCGCAGCCGCGTGGTGCGGAAACGCGCTTCCTGTTGGCGACCATCCGGCAGCGTCACCGGGCGAAAAAAGGCGGCAGGCGGATCGCCAGCCAGATCGGTCTGTTGTAAATGCTGCCAGACAGCGTCGGCATCGTCGGTTTTCCAGACCAGGCCGCTTAGCCCGCGCGGTGACTGCCACAGATCCTGGCGCAGCGTGCCGCGATCATTTTCCCAGCCGAGCAGCTCAAGATAATTTTGATTGAAAACGGCCAGATGATTGCTGCTGCCAAGCGAGTGATGGCCGCGCTCGCTGAGTTGGAAACCAAGGCGGCGAAACAGCGCACTGGCCTCATCAAGTTGGTCGGCGACGTTAATCACCACGTGATCAAGCACTGGTATCAGTTCTGACATGGGCAACTCCTCAATCATTCGGCATTGGCCAGCGCAGCGGCTGGCTCAACAATGGCCGCCAGCGCATCGCCCGCCAGGCGATCAAAATAGCGGGCCGCCGGGGCAAGCAATGCCTCACTGGGATCGAAGCCCGGATGGTGCAAGCCATACTCGCTGGCGCTGCCAATGCTAACAAAGGCGCCGGGGATGACCCGCAGATAGTCAGCAAAATCTTCACCGCCCATCTGTAGCGTGGCGTCTTCAACCTGATAGCCGCTGTGGCGCGCGACCTGCTGGCAGAACGTCGCCCAGTGCGGCGTATTGATCAGCGCCGGTGGACCCGCCTGCCATTCCAGCACCGCCTGCGCACCGGACGCCGCGCTGATACCTTCGATCAACTGACGGATCCGCTGGGGAATGGTCTCGCGCAGCGCGCTGTTGTGGGTGCGCACGGTGCCTTCCAGTTCTACAGTGCCGGGTAGGACGTTCCAGGTGTTGCCACCGCTGATGCGCGTCACGCTGACCACCAGCGATTCCAGCGAGCTGACCTGACGGCTGGGCAGGGTTTGTAACGCCCCGACGATCTGGCTGGCAATGACGATAGCGTCAACGCCTTCCTGCGGCCGCGCCGCGTGCGCACCTTTGCCGGTCACCCGAATCACGAAGCGATCGACATTGGCATAAAAAGCACCGCCGCGTGTTTTCAGGGTGCCGAGCGGGTAGTCAGGCGCGTTGTGCATGCCGAAAATAGCCTGCACGCCGTCCAGCGCCCCGGCATCGATCAGCTGCTGCGCACCGGTAAAAATCTCCTCGGCGGGCTGGAAAAGTATGCGCACCCGGCCTGGCAGGCTGTGCTCGCGCGCCTTGAGCAGCTGGGCCGCACCCAGCATGACTGACGTGTGCAGATCGTGGCCGCAGGCGTGCATTACGCCCGGCTGTTGCGAGGCAAAAGGCTGGCCGGTGGTTTCTTCAATCGGCAGGGCGTCAATATCGGCGCGTAGCGCGATCAGCGGCTCACCGGTACCGATTTCAGCTACCACGCCGGTTTTCAGGCCGTAATCGAGACGTTTAATGCCTGCTGCATCCAGCCAGCGCTGAATGCGTGCCGTGGTGGCAAACTCCTGATCGGACAGCTCCGGGTGCTGATGCAGTTCGCGCCGCCAGTGGATGAGCTGATTTTCCAGCGTAAGGCTCATAACAGATTCTCCTGCGTAAAGGGTTCACCGAGGGTCAACATCAGCCGATTTGCCCAGGCAAAAAAAGCGGTGGCCTGCACCAAATCAAGCAGCGCCAGCGTATCCAGACCCTGTTCGCGCAGCGCGTTAATCTGGGTAACATTTGCCACGGCTGGGATTGCCGACAGCGCGGCGGCGAAAGCGATCTCCGCCTGCCAGCGTGGAGATTGTGCCTGCTCGAGGGGCTGACCGGGCGATACGGCCAGCAGCCGTTCCACCGCATCAGGCTGTTTTGCCAGCTGGCTGGCCTTGCGGGCATGCACGGATGCGCAATAAATACAGCCGTTAACCTTGCTGGCGACGGTGGCCGCCAGTTCGCGTTCAGCGCGCGGCAGGCCGCCTGGCGTATAAAAAATACCTTTATCGGTTAGCGTGCGCTGCTCCAGTACCGGCAGGTTACGACCCAGCAGACGAAAGTAATCCGAATCGGTGTGACCGAATCGCGCCAGTATCGCCTGCTGATCGGCGCTGAAGTCCACCAGCGGTTTCGGGGCGATCCAGGGTTCCCAGCCCAGCGACGCCTGAGTAAAAACTACCGGCGCGGGTTTACCGCTGTGGGTATGCGGCTGCGTATGCCAGTGGCCCGCCACCGCCGGTGTTTGCTGTTCGGGCTGCGCCTGCGCCTGAATCAGGCGATACCCGCTAAGCAGGCGGCTCTGACAGGCGATAAACGCCACCAGCTGCGCCAGCGTGACGATCTCATCGTCGCTCCAGCCAGCCTGTTGTAGCGCAATGAGATGCTGCGGCGTGGCGCTTACCGGACGAAAGGTCAGGCGTTCTGCAAAGTCAGTGGCGTCCGCCAGGCGCGGATCGTCGCCCGCGTGGCGGGCATAATGCTGTGCCAGCTCCGGCTGTTGATGCCACTCGGCAACCTGTCTGGCGACGGCAAAGCGCAGGGCCCGCGGCAAAATAGTTGCATCATCGCCGAACAGCGCCAGATAGCTGCCCTGAGTATGTTCGGTAGCGGCGTGGCGCTGTTGGCGAGCCTGCGCCAGCGCAGAATCAGGGGCAATCTCTGCCAGCGTAGCTAACAGATCGTGGTTGTCGGTCATGCATATTCTCCTGTCAGCAGGCCGGATGCCGCGGGCGACCAGCCAAGGGCGGGCGCCACGTCGGTAGCCAGACGTGTAATAGAGTGCAAAATTTCCGCGTGCGGCGGATCGATAGAATGCACCTGGAAAGAGATATCGGTGGCACGTCTCAGCACACTGTCGCGTTGCAGCGAGGCGATGACATCCTCTGGTGCGCCGAGATGCACATCGAACGCGGCGATCCAGGCATCCAGATTGTCGCCGGGCAGCCGGTGTCCCAGCGCCTGATGCTGTTGCGCCTGCTGTCGCAGTCCCGGCAGTGCGCGCTGACGCGCCTGCTCCCGACTGTCGGTCACAAAGGCAGTACGTGAAGCCAGAATGCGCGGTTCGATGTCGGCCGGCAGCGCCGCAAGATAGGCGTCAACGATCGGGTTTTGTAGCGCATCCAGCGGCAGATCGGGCTGACTGGCAGGCCGCGGCTGCGTACGTGACAGCATTAAGCCATGGCCTGCCGCGCCAGCCCGTGCGGCGCCTTCCGCCGAAAAGGTGGCAATCCACAGGCGTGATGCCAGCTGGGGTGCTGGCGGATAAAGCCGGTTGTCGGCATGGGCGAGGGTATCGCCGCGAAACGCCGACAACATCGTCTCAAGGTGGCGGGCAAAGACAGCGCCGCGCTGCTCGCTGGTCAGAGAGAAAGGCAAAAAGGAGGTGGGTGTGCCGCCCGATCCCAGTCCCAGTTCCAGCCTGCCATTCGCGAGCAAATCGAGCACGGCGGCATCCTCAGCCACCCGTAGCGGATGTTCCAGCGGCAGGGTAATGATCGCGGTGCCGAGCCGAATGCGGCTGGTTTGCGCCGCAACCGAGGCCAGAAACAGCAGCGGCGCAGGCAGACCGCCCTCATGTTCGTGAAAGTGGTGCTGCGCGATCCAGGCGGTGTCGAAGCCAACGCGCTCCGCCTGCTGTATCTGTTCGATGGCCAGCTGATAGCGCCGCTGTGGCGAAGCCTTATCCAGCAGGCGAGTAAAAAAACCTAAACGTGGCGGGTTCATGCCGGAATCTCCCCGGGTTGCGTGATGGCAGGAATGGCGGCAAGCAGCGCGCGGGTATAGTCGTTCTGCGGAGCGGAAAACAGACGGGCAACGTCGCCGCTCTCCACCACTTCGCCTGCGCGTAATACCGTGGCGCTGTGTGCGATGCGCCGCACGGTCGCAAGATCGTGCGTGATAAACAGATAGGTCAGACCGAGCTGCTGTTGAAGCTCCAGCAGCAGCCGCAGGATTTGCGCCTGCACCGTGGCATCCAGCGCCGATGTCGCTTCATCGAGCACCAGAATGGCGGGCTGTAACACCAGCGCGCGAGCGATGGCCACCCGCTGCCGTTGTCCACCCGACAGCTCGCGCGGCTTGCGACGGAGCAGGGCCAGCGGCAGGGCGACGCGAGCGGCTACCGCTTCAACCCGTTCACGGCGTAGCGCGGCGGAGAGCGGGGCAAAGTTCAGCAACGGCTCTTCGATAATGTTGTAGAGGGTTTGTGAAGGATCCAGCGAGGCAAACGGGTTTTGGTAAACCAGCTGGATCCTTTGCCGCAACTGACGCCGGGCCTCGCCACTTAGCGCGGTGAGTTCAGCATCGTCAAGCCGCACAGAGCCGCTATCCGCCTGTTCAAATCCGAGCAGAATGCGTGCCAGCGTGGTTTTGCCGGAGCCGGATTCACCCACCAGCGCATGCGTGGTGCCGCGCGCGACCTGAAAGCTCACCTGGTTCAGCGCCTGTAGCCCGGATGTGCGGCTGTTGCCCAGAGCAAACCGCTTGCTGATGGCCTCAACCACGATAGCGGGCGGCGCACCGACGGCGGGCAGCGGCTGTGCAGCCAGCACGTTAACGTCGTTGAACAGCTGGCGCGTATAGTCGCTCTGCGGAGCGTGCACGATCTGCTGTGCCGTTCCCTGCTCCTGAATCTCACCGTGACGAAACACAATAATGCGATCGGCACGTTCGGCGGCCAGCGCCAGATCGTGGGTGACAAACAGCACGGCGGTGGTGAATTCATGACGCAGCGTATCGATCAAATCGAGAATCCGGCGCTGCACGGTGACATCCAGCGCGCTGGTTGGCTCATCAGCAATGATCAGCGCCGGTTGTAGCGCGATAGCGATGGCGATCAGCACGCGCTGCTTCATGCCGCCGGAGAGCTGGTGCGGATACTGCCGCATCCGCTCAGTGGGATGGCTGAGACCGACCCGTTCCAGCAGGGCGAGAACCTGTGCGTCGCGCGCCTTGCGGCTGAGCCGCTGATGCAGGCTAATTATTTCACCTACCTGATCGCCAATGGTTTTGATCGGATTGAGCGAGCTGCCGGGATCCTGCGGAATCAGGCTGATCTGCGCGCCGCGTAGCCGGTCTAGACGGCTTTGCGACCACTGACTGATATCCTCGCCGTTAAAGCGCAGCACGCCGGCATCCCGCACGCCATTTTCTGCCAGCAGGCCGATAATCGCCTGCGCGGTGGTGGTTTTGCCGGAGCCCGATTCGCCGACCAGCGCCACCATTTCACCCGGATGAATGTCAAAAGAGACATTGTGTACCACGCGCTGCAACCCATGGTCGCCACGGTAGCTCAGAGAAAGCTGTTCAACCGCCAGTGCGGGCTGTGAGTTCATCGGCGACCTCCGGTCATCTGTTTGCTGATGCGATTGGTGGCGAGCACCACGGCCACTACCACCAGGCCAGGAAAGGTGGTGAGCCACCAGGCGGTGGAGATATAGTTGCGGCCTTCTGCAATCAGCAGCCCCCATTCCGGCGTGGGCGGCGGCGTGCCGTAACCGAGGAAACTCAGGGTGGAGAGGGCGAGGATCGCCTGGCCAAACTGCAGGGCGGAAAAGGCGATCACCGGCGAGAGCGAGTTGGGCAGGATATGCCGCCAGAGCACGGTCAAAAAGGTGCCGCCGCTGCCGTAAGCGGCTTCAACATAGTCGCTGTGGCGCACGCGAACCACTTCGGCGCGCGCCAGCCGCGCGAAGCTGGCGATGGAGGTGATACCGACCGCTACGGCGGCGTTAACCGTGCCAAAACCGAGCAGGATAATGACGCTAAGCGACAGCAGCAGGCCGGGAATTGCCAGTAACACATCCATCAGGCGCAGGATTACACTCTCCGTTTTTCCGCCGATGGCACCGGCCAGTACGCCGATCGTGCTGCCCGCCAGCAGGCCCACCGTGACCGCCATCAGCGCGCCCGACAAGGTATGCGATGCGCCATAAACCAGGCGGGCAAACAGATCGCGGCCGAGCTGGTCGGTGCCGAGCCAGTGCTCAGCCTGCGGTGCCAGCCGCTGCGCACCGGCAATGCCTTCGGTGGCGCTGTAGTCGGTAAACAGATTCGGCGCGATAGCGGCCAGCAGCGCACTCAACAGCACCAGCCAGGCGATAACGACGCCAGGCGGCCAGGCGCGCAGGCGCGGCCAGACGGTGGCGGTTTTTGCAAATGCAGAAGAGTCGACAAGGCTCATGATGCGGCTCCGGCGTAAAGATGCAGGCGGGGATCGATCAGTGGCGTCAGGATATCCACTAACAGGTTAATGGCGACGAAGCCGACCGCAGAGATCATCACTACCGCCTGTAGCACGCCGACGTCCTGATTATTGACCGCCTGCTGAATCAGCTGGCCAAGGCCGCTGAGGCCAAAAACCGTTTCGGTAATCAGCGCCCCGGCAATCAGTTCGCCGAGCAGCAGACCGGCGATGGTGAGCGTCGGTAAAATGGCGTTCAGCGTGACGTGGTGCCACAGCACATAGCGCTGGCTGGCGCCTTTGGCGCGGGCAACGCTGACAAAAGGCTGGGTTTTTACCTCATCGAGACTGCGCAGCAGGATCTGCGCCAGCGGTGCGGAGATCGGCACCGCCAGCGTGACGATCGGCAGGATCAGGCCCTGCCATTCACCGGGATTGATCACCGGGATCCAGCGCAGCTGAAACGAGAAGATCTGAATCAGCGCAATACCCAGCCAGAAGGTCGGCAGCGAGATAAACAGCGCCGGCACCGAGTGCAGAATATTTTTCAGCCAGCGAAAAGCGGTGAGGTTGGCGCTAAAGGCCACTACGGCGGCAATCACCGTGGCCAGCAGAAAGCCAGGCACGGCGAGGCGCAGCGTGGCGGGGAAGTTGCTGGCAATCAGCTCGCTAACCGGCACGCCCGCCTGCACCGAATAGCCGACGTCGCCGTGCAGCATCGCCGTCAGCGCGTGCAGATATTGCTGCCAGATCGGATTGCTGGCGCCGTAGGCATCGCGCATCTCTTCAATCTGCGCCGGGCTAAGGCCAAGATCGGGATTCTGAAACTTAATCAGGATGGCGTCGCCGGGCAGCACCTGCAGCAGAATAAAAGAGAGGGTAAACGCCGCCCACAGCACCAGCAATGCCTGTCCGGCTCGTTGTATCAGATAACGCGTCATCACCGTTTCTCCTGCCTTAACGTTTTTCCAGCCAGGCGCCGTAGAAGCTTGGACGGCCCACCGCTTCAAAGCGCACGCCTTTCAGCCAGGGCGCACCGGCAAAAACTTGGGGCTCTTCAAACACCGGAATCACATAGGCGTTATCCAGCAGGTAACGCTGTGCCTCACCGGCCAGCTGCAAGCGCTTCGCCGGATCGATTTCCGTAGAGATGTTCACCAGCAACGCATTGAGCTTGTCATCACGAAACTGCTGCACCTTGCTGCTCGAGCCGCCTTTTTGCAGCAGCGCATCACGATTCAGGGGATAGAACATACTTTTGATCACGTCAGGATCGGCCCGGCCCACTTCCGACACGGTAAGCGGCGTTTTCAGCGGATCCAGATTGTCGAGCGTCTTGCTGCCCGCATCGCCCGCTTTCACCGTGAGTTGCACGCCAACCTGTTTCCACTGCTGCGCAATCAGCTGCAGCACCTCTTTGTTCTGCGGTTGCGGCAGGGATTCGTAGATGGTCAGCGCCAGCTTTTTGCCCGCTTTTTCCCGAATACCGTCGCTGCCCGGCCTCCAGCCCGCCTCATCCAGCAGCGTTTTTGCCCGCGCCGGGTCATAGTTCAGGCTGGCGGAGAGATCGACATAACCCGCCGCCGATTTGGCGATCACCGAAGTGGCAACTGGGTAGTTTTCTGAGAAAAGGGTATCGACGATTTGTCTGGCATCGGTGGCGTGCAGCAACGCCTGGCGGACCTTTAACTCCGCCACCAGCGGGTTATCCGGGCGAAAGCTCAGGCTGTCATTCACGCCACGGGTGGGCGCTGCGTAGAGCGGAAATTTTTGCTCGCTGGCCTGCTTCTCATCATAAGCCTGCACCTGACGAATAAAATCTGCCTGGCCTGCCAGCAGCGCGCCGATGCGCACGCTGTCTTCCGGCGTGACAATAATCTTGATGCCATCAAGGTTCGCTGGTCCCTGCTGCGTGAGGTTTTTCGGGCCCCATTGATAGCCTTTACGCGCCACCAGATCGACTTCGCGGCCCAGCTTTTCATCGCTGACCACAAAAGGACCGGAGCCGATGATATGCCGCGCATCGCCCAGCTGATCAAAGTTGCGCGCCAGCGTGCTCAGCGATACCAGGCCTGAACCAATGGTGGCGGTGCCCTGCAGGAAGCCGGGAGATGATTTTTTGAAGTAGAACTTCACCGTTTGCGCGTCGATCACTTCGCTGTGATCGTAATTATTGATCACTTCGGAAACCGGCAACCGACGCGCCTTATCACCGAGGCCATAAACATCGAAGTTTTTAGCCACCGCGTTAGCGTCCAGCGGCGTGCCGTCAGAAAAAGTGATGCCGGGCCGGATGTGGAAGGTGTACTCGGTTTTATCGGCGTTGCTGCTCCAGCTGTCGGCAATCCAGGGTTCTACCTGCAGCGTTTCCGGGTTTTGCCAGGTGAGCTTATCGGTAATCTGGTTGAGCAGGCCGCCATTCGGATAGAAGCCGCCCGCCGGGGGATAGAGCGTGGTGTGCGCCTGCTGTTCCAGATAAATCAGCGTGCCGCCTTTCACCGCCGTCTCAGCAGCGGCCTGACCCGCAACAATAAAGGATAAGCCTGAGGCCAGAACCAGGCTGGACAGGGTAAAAAGACGTCTCTGCGGCATGATCACGATTCACTCTTTCAGATGATGTTGTGTGACGAACATCATCAAATGCGGGGCGCATTTTTTTAAACAAGGAATAGTGCTAACCAATCCCTGAAATGTGCTTTGGCAGAGAGACGAGGCGGCATTCACACTACCGCAGCAATGACATGATGTCAGGCGGACGGCGGCGCGGCGGCAAGGGTAAAAGCATTACCCACAGCGCGAAACGAGACGGGAATATTAATGGTCATTGAGGCCAGCGGATGCTTTTCAGAATAAGGCGACTTCAATAAGCAAAAGCCATCTATGGGCGGGTGTATCGCTGAATAGTGGCATTCGCTGGCCTCTATTTTCCGGTGGCCCAACCCGCAATGGGTGATGAACACGCCGGTAGCCCAGCGCACCGATAGCGACATTGCGACCAGCGATATACAGAATAATCTGGTGCCACGCTGTTTTTTTCATCAACCGCTCAGCGGGTTAACAATGATAAACCGCCGCGCAGTACCATTAAGAAATGGCGTGAAACGGTTCAGTCCGCCTTAACATTTATAACCTTTTCTGCGGGCTTATAATCTTCAGGAATAACCATAGCCAATAATCAACTATTGTTAGAAGTGTAGTTCACATACACTCGCCAAAATTGTTCTGTAAGGAAACGTCATGAAACTTTTCGCTCCGACCGTGCTGGCGTTAGCGCTTGGCACTGCTTTTGCTGCTCAGGCAGCTACACCGGCCGATACGCTGGTGATTGCCCAGTCTATCGATGACTCCAGCAGCTTTGATCCGGCGGAAGGCTTCGAACTGACCGCAGTTCAGGCGTTCACCAACCTCTATCAACGGCTGGTTCAGCCCGATCCGGCAAACCCCACCGATCTTAAGCCGACGCTGGCCAGCAGCTGGGAAGCGGGCAGCGATAACCGCAGCCTGACCGTAACGCTGCGCGACGGAGCAAAATTTGCCTCCGGCAATCCGCTGCGTGCCGAAGATGTGATTTTCTCGCTGTCACGCGTGGTGAAGCTAAACCTGGATCCTTCATTTATTTTGACTCAGCTCGGCTGGAGCAAAGAGAACGTTGACAGTCATCTGAAGAAAATTGATGACCAGCATGTGCAGATCAGCTGGGATGCCAACGTCAGCCCAACGTATGTGCTGAGCCTGCTGGCAGCGCCGGTCTCGTCGATTGTCGATGAGAAAACGGTGATGGCGAACGAGCAGAAGGGTGACTTGGGTAACAAATGGCTGGCCGCGCATTCAGCGGGTAGCGGTGCGTACCAGATCCGTCGCTTTGTGCCGCATGAAGTGGTGCTACTCAGCGCCAACCCAACCTCACCGGGCGGCGCGCCGAAGCTGAAAAATGTGCTGATTAAAAACGTGCCGGAGCCAGCCGCGCGTCGTCTGCTGCTGGAGCAGGGCGATGCCGATATCGCACGTAACCTTGGTGCCGATCAGATGGCTGCGCTGAAGAGCAAAGCGGGCGTGAAAACCCTCGCCGTGCCGATGGCGTCTCTTTATTACATGCAGTTCAATATCGATGCCCAGCCCGCGCTGAAAAACCCGGCGCTGTGGGAAGCGTCGCGCTACCTGTTTGATTACAAAGGTATCGCTAACGATCTGCTGAAAGGTCAGTTCCAGGTGCACCAGTCTTTCCTGCCGGAAGGCTTCCTGGGCGCGCTGAATGACAATCCATATCAATACGATCCGGAAAAAGCGAAGGCGATCCTGAAGAAAGCGGGCCTGACCAACGTCAGCTTTAAGCTGGCAGTCAGCAACCAGCCGCCTTACCTCGATATCGCGCAGGCGTTGCAGGGCAGCTTTGCCCGCGGCGGCGTGAAGATCGAGCTGATTCCCGGCCTGAGCACCGAAGTGGCCACCAACGTGAAAGCGCACAAGTATGAAGCGACGCTTAACGCCTGGGGCGCGGACTATTTTGATCCGAACACCAACGCCGCCGCGTTCGCCTACAACCCGGAAGATGGCAGCAAAACGCTGGCCTGGCGCTCGAACTGGCACATTCCTGAGCTGAGCAAGCAGACGCTGGCGGCCACCGCCGAAAGCGATAAGGCGAAGCGCATTGAGCTGTATGAAAACATGCAGCGTGAAGTGCAGAAGCAGTCGCCGTATGTGATTGGCCTGCAGGCGCGCAACCTGATCGCCATGCGCGACAACCTCAAAGGCTACGTGCAAGGCATCAACCCGGATATGGTTTATTACAGCCAGGTTAGTAAGTAATGGCATCAACGTTAGCCGAAGCCGGGTTCGCCCGGCGTTTCTGGCGCAGCGGTGGCCGACTGCTCACCAGCGTTTTGTCGTTGCTGGTGACGCTGATCGGCCTGCTCGCCTTTACCTTCATGCTGTCGCATCTCTCGCCGGTCGATCCGGTGCTGCAGGTGGCGGGCGATCACGCCAGTGAATCGACCTATCAACAGGTGCGTCACGATTTAGGGCTGGATCAGCCGCTGCCGGTGCAGTTCTGGCGCTACCTTGAGCATCTTGCGCGTGGTGATCTTGGCATCTCGCATATCACTAATCAGCCGGTGCTCAGCGATTTGGCACGTACCTTTCCGGCCACCATTGAGCTGGCCAGCTGCGCGATGATCTTCGGCGCGGTGTTTGGCATTACGCTGGCGCTGCTGGCGGCGTGGAAGCCGGGCAGCGTGCTGGATAATCTGGCGCGGCTGGTGTCGCTGCTGGGCTATTCGGTGCCGGTGTTCTGGCTTGGCCTGCTCGGACTGCTGCTGTTTTACGCGGTGCTGCACTGGTCAGCCGGACCGGGACGCCTGGACGACATCTGGATTTACACCATGGAGCCGAAAACCGGCTTTGTGCTGATCGACAGCTGGCTTTCCGGCGATCCGGAAATGTTCCGCAATGCGCTGGCGCATCTGTGGCTGCCGGTGGTGGTGTTGGGCATGCTGTCGATGGCGGGCATCACGCGTTTGCTGCGCGCTGCGCTGCTGGAAGAGAGCAACAAAGAGTATGTAACGCTGGCGCGGGCGAAAGGCGCGGGCCGGGTGCGTATCCTGTTGCTGCATATCTTTCCCAACGTGCTCGGTACGCTGATTACCGTGCTGGCGCTCTCCTACGCCACGCTGCTGGAAGGGTCGGTGCTGACCGAAACCGTGTTCGCCTGGCCGGGCGTGGGACGTTATCTGACCACCGCGCTGTTCTCTTCTGACGTTCCGGCTATCCTCGGCTCGACGCTGCTGATTGGCGGCTGCTTCGTGTTACTGAACACGCTGGCTGATGCGCTTACCTATTTAACCGATCCGAGAACCCGATGACGCAACATTTATCCGATGCTGAACCGGCAATGCCGGTTCGTCGCCGTCGCCGTCGGCGCAATGTCACGCTGATTATTGGCGTGACGCTGGTGGCGATTTTACTGCTTACCGCGCTGTTGGCACCGTTGCTGGCGCCTTATCAGCCCAACGCGCAGATGATGGCGTCACGCCTGATGCCGCCAGATGCTGCGCACTGGTTTGGCACCGACGGCTTTGGTCGCGATCTGCTGTCGCGGGTGATTTACGGCACGCGGCCAACGCTGCTGCTGGTGTCGCTGATTCTGCTGCTGACCATTCCGGCCGGGCTGCTGATCGGCATCACTGCGGGTTACGTGGGCGGCTGGACCGAACGCGTGCTGATGCGCATTACCGATATCTTTCTTTCGCTGCCGAATCTGGTGATTGCGCTGGCGCTGGTGGCGATGCTCGGCCCTGGGCTGTTAAACGGCGCACTGGCGCTGGCGTTAACCAGCTGGCCGCCGTTTGCCCGCCAGGCGCGCGCTGAAACGCTGGCGCTGCGTCGCAGCGATTATCTGGCCGCGGCCCGCATGCAGGGCATTACCGGCATCCGACTGATGTTTGGCCATATTTTGCCACTTTGTATGCCGAGCGCAGTGGTGCGCGCGGCGTTAAGCCTCGGCGGGATTATTCTGTCGGCGGCGGGTCTCGGCTTTCTTGGCATGGGCGTTCAGCCGCCCACGGCGGAGTGGGGCGCAATGGTTGCCGAAGGCAGTAAAGTAATTTTTGATCAGTGGTGGGTCGCCGCCGCACCGGGTGGCGCGATTCTGTTTGCCAGCCTGGCGTTTAACCTCACCGGCGACGGCCTGCGTGATCGACTGGATACCCGTCATGGCAACTGAACATCAACCGCTGATCGTCGCGGATCGCCTGACGATTAACGACGGCGACACGCCGCTGGTGCACCCGCTGTCGTTTACGCTGGGTCGCGAGCGTGTGGCGCTGGTTGGCGAATCGGGATCGGGAAAATCCCTGACCGCCCGTACGCTGATGGGGTTGCTGGCACCTTCGTTACAGCTACAGGCGCGGACGCTGAACATCGCCGGTGAAAATGCGCTGAACCTCAGCGAAAAACGCTGGAGTCAGCTGCGCGGTAGCCAACTGGCGATGGTGATGCAGGATCCAAAATATGCCCTGAACCCGACGCGCACCATTGGCTGGCAGGTGGAAGAGCCCTTGAAGCTGCATCAGCGTTTCAGCCGCGCCGAGCGCCGCGAAAAGGTGCTGGCGATGCTGGATGCCGTTGGCCTGCCGCAGCCTGCGCAGCTGATGACCCGTTATCCGCACCAGCTATCGGGCGGTATGGGTCAGCGCGTGATGCTGGCGATTGCGCTGGTGGCCGATCCGCAGTTCCTGATTGCCGATGAGCCGACTTCCGCGCTCGATCACGCCATGCGCGATCAGGTGCTGGCGCTGATTCGCCGTCTGGTAGAAGAGCGCAACATGGGCCTGCTGCTGATCAGTCACGATTTGCAGCAGGTGTCAGAACATTGTGAGCGGGTGATGGTGATGTACAAAGGACGAATCATCGATACGCTGCCGGCCGCTGAACTGCCGCGGGCGACGCATCCTTATACGCGCACGCTGTGGTCCTGTCGTCCGAGCAAAGCCACGCACGGGCAAACATTGCCGGTGCTGGATCGCGCCGCGCTGGAGGTGCTGCCGCATGAGCATGATTAAGCTGCAGGACGTTAGCGTGTCGCATCGCCACGGCTATGAACTGCGCACCGTGGTGCACGATGTATCGCTGACTATCGAACCCGGCGAGTGCTTTGGCCTGGTCGGGCCGTCAGGCTGCGGCAAATCGTCGCTGCTGTGGGTGATGGCCGGACTGAATCCGCACTGGCAGGGCAACATGCAGCTGGCCGGTCACCAGGCGCAGCCGGGCAAAGATTTCACCGGCGATCTGCGTCGCGAAGTGCAGATGGTGTTTCAGGATCCCTATGCGTCGCTGCATCCGCGTCACCGCCTGCGTCGCACGCTGGCAGAACCGCTAAAGCTGCTGAAGCGCGATAACATCAACGAACGCATCGATCGCGGTTTCCAGCACGTCGGGCTGGACCCGGCGCTGGCCGATCGCTATCCGCATCAGCTTTCCGGCGGCCAGCGTCAGCGCGTGGCCATCGTGCGCGCGCTGCTGCTGGAGCCAAAAGTGCTGCTGCTGGATGAGCCTACCTCCGCGCTGGATATGTCGGTGCAGGCGGAAATTTTGAATCTGCTCAATGAACTGAAACAGCGCGATAAGCTGACGATGATTTTGGTGAGCCATGATCCAGATGTGATCGACCATATGTGCGATCGTGCAGCGCGCATGGCGGCTGGTCGAATTGTCAGCTAAGCCATGTGATTCTTCGCCCGCCGCGCATGTTTAGCGCGCGGGCGTGACGTTCATCCTGCACATCAACAGGATCGCTCATGCAAACCATTAAGACCTTCACCGCCGGCGATCATCGCTGGATTAACCGACCGGCCGTGGTCGAGCAGCAGGCCGATCGGCTGGTGGTCACCACCGACGCCAACACCGACTTCTGGCTCAAAACCTATTATGGCTTTTCGCGGCACTCCGGCCACGCCTGCGGCTACGTGGTCAGCGGCGATTTTACGTTACAGGTGAAAATTCGCGCGGATTTCCGCCAACTTTACGACCAGGCGGGCATTTTTATCCGTGATGATGAGCAGCACTGGGTCAAGGCGGGTATTGAGTTTAACGACGGCGCACCGGCGATCGGCTGCGTGGTGACCCGTGAGTTTTCCGACTGGTCCACCGGCATTTTTCCGGGCGATGCGCGGCAGTTCTGGATGCGGGTGACGCTGAAAGATGAGGCGCTGCGTATTCAATACTCCTGCGACGGCGTCAGCTGGCCGCTGCTGCGTCTGGCTCCCTGGTCAGGCAACGCGGCGCGTTTTGTCGGCGTAATGTGCTGCTCGCCGGAAAGGCAGGGGCTGGAGGTGGAATTCAGTGAATTGCAGCTCGGCGACCCGCTGCAAAAAGCGCTGCACGATCTCTCATAATTCCGCTTCAGGCCGCAGGCTTAGCCTGATTCTGGCATTCGATTGCTGAAAGACGCATTTCTGCGTTAGCCGCTTCCCTCTATAGTCGGGGAACATGGGCTGCCAGGACAGTGAATATGCGTAAAATTTTATCGTTTTTAGTGACTTCCGCGCTGTTAACCACCAGCGCGGTGCAGGCGGCAACGCCTGCTGATACGCTGGTGGTGGCCATTCCGCTGGATGGCATTATCAGTTTCGATCCGGCGGAAAGCTTCGAAACGGTCAGCACCGGCAGTTTGATTAATATCTATCAGCGGCTGGTACAGGCCGATCGCCACGATCAGCAAAAGCTCGCCGCCGAACTGGCCACCTCATGGCAACCGGGCAACAGCGCGCACAGCCTGCGCATTCAGCTTAATCCTCAGGCGACCTTTGCCAGCGGCAATCCGGTGACCGCCAGCGATATCATTTTCTCACTCACGCGCGCTATCAAGCTCAACAAAACCCCGGCGTTTATCCTCGGCGAATTTGGCTGGACTGCCGATAACATCGACGCCCAGTTCACGCGCATTGACGATCATCAGCTGGAGATTCGCTGGGTGGCGCCGATTGGTCGCGATCTGGCGCTGCGTCTGCTGTCATCGCCGGTGGCGTCGATTGTTGATGCGAAGCTGGCGCAGCAGCATGCCAGCAACAATGACTACGGCAACGGCTGGCTGCGTACCCATTCGGCGGGCAGCGCCGCCTATGCCATTCGCAGCTTTGCGCCGCAGCAGGCGCTGGTGCTGGAGGCGAGCCCGCATGCGCAACCGATGCCCGCGCTGAAACGCGTGATTCTGAAAGGCGTTAGCGATTCAGGCTCGCGACGTCTGTTGCTGGAGCAGGGCGATGCCGATGTGGCCTATGAACTGGGTGCCGATCAGTTTGATGCGCTGAGGCAGCGCCCTGGCGTCAGAATTGAGGCCTTTCCTTCCAGCCTGATCTATTACCTCGGGTTTAACACGCAGCAGGCGGGGCTGGGCAATCCTGCACTGTGGCAGGCGGCGCGCTGGCTGGTGGATTATGACAGCCTGTCAACGCAGTTGCTGAAAGGCCAGTATCAGGTGCATCAGGCTTTTCTGCCACAGGGCTTTGATGGCGCGCTGACCACTACGCCATTTCATCTTGATGTGGCGAAAGCGAAAGCGATTCTGCAGCAGGCGGGTATCAAACCCGGCACGCATTTCAGCCTGACGGTCACCAATCAGCCGCCTTATACCGACGTAGCGCAGGCGTTGCAGGCGAGCTTTGCCCAGGCGGATATCCATATCGATATTCAACCGGTGGCGGAAGCGGATCTGTGGGGGAAAATGCGCGCCCGCAATTTCCAGGCAATCTTCACCTATTGGGGAGCGGACTATATCGATCCTAACACCAACGCCAGCACCTTTGCCTATAACGTGCCCAACGGGCCAAAAACCCTCGCCTGGCGCGTCGGCTGGACTATTCCTGCGCTCAGCCAGCAGACGCGCGCGGCGGCGGCGGAAAGCGATGTGGCACAGCGGCGTGAGCGCTATCGGACGTTGCAAACTGAAGTGCAACAGAACTCACCTTATGTGGTGATGCTGCAGGGGAAAAAACTGGTGGCGTTGCGGGATAACGTGCAGGGAGCGGCACAGGGCATTGGTGCCAGCATGCTCTATTACGATCAGGTGAGTAAAACGGCGGTGACGAAGGAGTAAAAGAGACCCGGCCGTAGCCGGGTAACCAGCTTATTTGCCGCGTTTATCTTCGGTGTTGGTATCGAAATCGGCAGCGTCATGACGTTCATGCAACTGCTCTGACGGTTCGCCCCAGGTGCGGTTGACCTTACGGCCACGCTGAACCGCCGGACGATTTTCAATCTCTTCTGCCCAGCGCTGCACGTGCTGATAGCTGCCCACGTCGAGGAATTCAGCGGCGCCATACTGATCGTTGCGCACCAGGTTACCGTACCACGGCCAAATCGCGATATCGGCAATGGTGTATTCATCACCGGCAATAAAACGGTGCTCAGCCAGCTGGCGATCCAGCACGTCGAGCTGACGTTTGGTTTCCATGGTGAAGCGCTCAATGGCGTATTCGATTTTTACCGGCGCATAGTGATAGAAGTGGCCGAAACCGCCGCCGAGGTAGGGTGCCGATCCCTGCAGCCAGAAGAGCCAGTTCAGCGCTTCGGTGCGACCTGCCCGATCTTCCGGCAGGAAATGCCCAAATTTGTCGGCCAGATAGAGCAGGATGGCGCCGGATTCAAAAACGCGCACCGGCGGCGTTTCCGAGACGTCGAGCAGCGCCGGAATTTTGGAGTTGGGGTTGATCTCAACAAAGCCGCTGGAGAACTGATCGCCTTCGCCGATACGAATCAGGTGCGCATCATATTCCGCCGCGGTAACGCCTACCGCCAGGAGTTCTTCCAGCAGAATAGTGACCTTCTGACCATTTGGTGTGCCCAGCGAATAGAGTTGCAGCGGATGCTCGCCCTGCGGCAGGCTTTTTTCATGGGTTGGGCCGGCAATCGGGCGGTTGGTTTTCGACCAGGCACTCGCATTATCCTGATTCCATTTCCATACTTTTGGTGGCTGGTAATCTTGTTCCGACATAGTGAGCCTTCTCCGCTAAACAAACAGGTGGTGAGAGAAGAGAGTGTAGCAGCCGCCGCCTGGCGAGCCATCCCCTGAATGCGCGATAGCCAGAACGGTTAAATGGTTATGCGTTAAACGGCAAAAGGGCGTTGGTCAGGGAAGGGTATGCGGCTTGATGAAGGTTCGGAGGAGAGTCAATCGAACGGCGTTCGATGAGGCGTTCGGTTCCTGAAAAGCAAAAACCCAGCCATAGGCTGGGTTCTTTAATAAGTGGTGCCCGAACTCGGACAAAAACGTCAGGAACGTTTTTGACGGGCGCTTCAGCGTCCGCCCGCAGGGCGAGCCACAGAGAGGTGGCGAGTTAATCGAACGGCGTTCGATGAAGAGTTCGGCTCCTGAAAAGCAAAAACCCAGCCATAGGCTGGGTTCTTTAATAAGTGGTGCCCGAACTCGGAATCGAACCAAGGACACGGGGATTTTCAATCCCCTGCTCTACCGACTGAGCTATTCGGGCAACGGGGCGCATTAAACCGTAAAGCCCGCAGGGCGTCAACGGCTTTATGCGAAAAAGTGCCCCTGAGCGCGTCAACTGCGCTTTTTTCAGGCAAAGTCAGGTTAGCGCGCCGTTTTTACGGCACATGGCAAAGCGCAACACATCTTCCGCCAGACGCTTTGCCGTCGCCACATCCTGCACGCTGTGTTTTACCAGCAGTTTGCTCAGACAGCCTTCCAGAATCAGCTCCATCTGCTCCGCCACCAGCGTTGGGTTATCAGCCTGCAGCTGCACTAACAGATCGTGCGTGTATTGCCACGAAGCGCGTTTCTGCTGTTCGGCGATGCGATGAATCGGGTGATCGGCGTGCGGGTAGAAGGTACAGGCGGAGATAAACAAACAGCCGGGAAAACGACCATTGTTAACCGACTGCTCCAGTACGTCGTAGCGCGCCAGCAGCTTCTGTTCGGCATCTAAGGTTTCATCAAGCAGTAACTGGCGGCGCCAGGTGTCGATTTGCTCGCCGTGAAAGCGCAGTGCGTCATAAAGCAGCGCATCACGATCGGGCCAGAAGCGCTGAAGTTGTTCCAGCGGAAACTCAATTTCTGCGGCCAGCATCGCCAGCGATGTGGTGGCGGATAAGCCGTGTCGTTCAAGCACATTAAGCGCATGTTCGAGTACCTGTTCACGTTGCAAGTGACGCTCCTCACTAATGCGTTTGCCGGTTTTTCCGGCTGGTTCAAATTAACGTTCAGTGTCGTTTACTGACTTAATTTCTGCAAATGCGCCGTAAAGTCAGCGGCGTTCAGAAAACCGGTGATGCGCGAGCCGGGGATCTCTTTGCCGTCGGCAAAAAACAGAATCGTTGGCAGCCCCAGTACATTCAGCTGTTGCAACAGCGCGCTTTGCTGCGCGGTGTTGGCGGTAACGTCGGCCTGCAACAGCTGCACGTTGCTCAGCGCCTGCTGCACGCTGTCATCGCTAAAGGTATATTTTTCAAACTCTTTGCAGGCTACGCACCAGTCAGCATAGAGATCGAGCATCGTGATTTTACCCGATGATTGTTGCAGCGCCTGCGTCAGCGCAGCCTGATTGTCGATACGCGTGAAGTTAAGGTGTGCAGCACTGCTGCTTGCAGTCGGCGTGCCAAACACCCAATCCTGCAGCGGACGGGCGGCGATCAGCGCAGCGGCGAAGAGCACGATCTGCACGATGCGCAGCCAGGGCTTCGATGCGCGCAGGCTGGTAATGAAAGCCCAGCCAAAGAAGGCGATGCCCAGCAGGCTCCAGAGCCGCAGGCCCCACGCCGCACCGATCACGCGTTCCAGCAGAAAAACCGGCAGCGCCAGAATCACAAAGCCAAAGCCGACTTTGACCGTTTCCATCCACGGTCCGCTACGCGGCAACAGGCGGTTGCCAAACAACGTCACGACAATCAGCGGCAGGCCCATGCCAAGCGCATAAAGATAGAGCGTACCGGCACCGGCCAGCAGGTTTCCGCTCTGCGCAATGTAAAGCAGAATGGCGCTCAGCGGCGCGGTGGTGCAGGGCGAACAGATCAGGCCAGCGAGCGCGCCCATGAAAAAGACCCCTGGCAGCGAGCCGCCCTGCTGGCGGTTGCTCCACAGCGCCAGCCGCGTTTGCAGCGAGGCGGGAAGCTGCAGCGTAAACAGGCCAAACATCGACAGCGCCAGCACGATAAACAGCGCCGACAGGCCAATCAGCACATAAGGATGCTGTAAGGCCGCCTGAAAGCGCAGGCCCGCCGCGGCGACCACCATGCCCATCAGCGTATAGGTCAGCGCCATGCCCTGTACGTAAACCATCGCCAGTGCGAACAGGCGCGCCATGGAGAATTGTCGGCTTCCACCAAGAATAATGCCGGATATCAGCGGATACATCGGCAGAACGCAGGGCGTAAAGGCGACACCGATGCCAATCAGCAGCGCCCAGAATGGTGAAAAAGGCAGCGGGGCGCTGACCGGCGCAGGTTGTGCACTGGCGGCAGAGGCTGGCTGGGCAGCAGGCGGCGGCACGGCGCTGGCCGTTACCGCGCTGAGCGGAATGGTGCGCGTTTCCGGCGGATAGCAGAAGCCCGCCGCGGCGCAGCCTTGCCAGGTGACGCGCACGCTGGCGTCGGCACCGGCCTGCTGAATGGTCAGCGCCAGCTGCAGATCGTTGGGGTAAATCTCTGACTTGCCGTAGAACTCATCTTCGTGCGGCTGGCCTGCGGGCAGCGTAAACGGCGCGAAGGTAGCGTGTTCGGTTTCCAGCGAAATTTGCTGGCGATAGAGATAATAGCCCGGCTTGACCTGCCAGCTTAGCGTCAGTTGCTGCTGGTTCTGGCGAAAATCAAAAGCAAATGCCTGATTGACCGGCACAAAGCGGTCGGCGGTGGTTTTCGGTGCAAACAGCGAGGCCTGCGCGGGCAGGCTGAACACGGAAAACAGGATAAAAATTAACGTAGCGATGCGCTGAGCCATGACAGGTATTCACTCTCTCCATGTGTAACCGGCAGCACTAATAGCTCCGGCGTGTCGTAAGGATGCGCTGCTTTTAGCAGCTCAATCAGCGCCTGCTGATGCGCTTCGCTGCTTTTCAGCAACATTTGCACTTCAGCGGTGCGCTCCAGCTTCCCCTGCCAGACGTAAAGTGAGGTGGCACCTGGCAACAGCGTGACACAGGCGGCGAGCTGCGCGTCCAGTGCCCGTTGTGCCAGCGCATTTGCCGTGGCGTCATCGGGTGCGGTGCAGAGTACAACAACAGCAGACAGGGGATTCATTGCGCCTCCTTTCCGGCGAAAGCGCAGATGATATCACGGGTGAAGCTACAGGGATTTGATCAGTTGTGACTCAAAGCCACAGGCCGCCAAACAGAAAGCCAAACGCCACCGACAGCGCAATGGCGATAACGCCCGGAATCAGGAAGGAGTGGTTGAAGACAAGGCGGCCAATGCGGGTTGAACCGGTATCATCCATCTCTACCGCGGCGAGCAGCGTTGGGTAGGTCGGCAGCACAAACAGCGCCGAGACGGCAGCGAACGAAGCCACCGCGGTCAGCGGCGATACGCCAAGCAGCAGCGCGGCAGGCATCAGCGCCTTGGTGGTGGCTGCCTGGGAATAGAGCAGCGTAGAGGCGAAAAACAGGATCAGCGCCAGCATCCACGGTGAGCTACGCAGCAGATCGCCAGCAACAGCCTGAATATCCTGCAGATGACCCTTGACGAAGGTATCGCCCAGCCAGGCGACACCGAGCACACATACGCAGGCGCTCATGCCTGACTTAAAGGTGCTGGCGTTGAGAATCTCACCGGTATCGATGCGACAGGTCAGGCAAATCAGCGTAGCCACCGTCAGCATAAAGACCACGATCGCTTCATTACGCGGCAGCAGCGGGTTGGTAATCAGCCCAACCGCATCGCTGGTGGCGGTGGCATAAAACACCACCGCGACGATACCGGCCAGAAACAGCAGCAGCGAGCGTTTGGCACCGGGCTTTTCCACAAAGCCGTTGCTGCCACGGCGTGATACTTCTCCTTTTGCCAGTCGTGCCTGATAAATCTCATCGTCAGCCAGTTCTTTACCCAGAAAGTTGGTGACGATCGCCGCGATAAAAATAGCCACCATGGTTGACGGAATGGCAACCGACAGCAGCGCCAGATAGCTGATGCCTTTGGGCTCAAGAATACCGGCGAAAAACACCACTGCCGCCGAAATCGGCGATGCGGTGATGGCGATCTGCGAGGCGACCACGGCGATAGAGAGCGGACGGGAAGGGCGGATGCCCTGCTCTTTGGCCACTTCGGCGATCACCGGCAGCGTGGAAAAAGCGGTATGACCGGTGCCTGCCAGCAGTGTCATGCCGTAAGTCACCAGCGGCGCGAGAAAGGTGACGTAACGCGGATGACGACGCAGCAGGCGTTCCGCCAGGCTTACCAAATAATCCATGCCGCCCGCCACCTGCATGGCGGCGATGGCGGCGATCACGCCCATGATAATTTCAATCACGTCAAAGGGGATGGCACCCGGCTTCATGCCGCACACCAGCGTCAACACCAGCACGCCAAGGCCGCCGGCAAAACCGATACCGATACCGCCGAGGCGCGCGCCAAGGTAGATCGCCAGTAATACTACAACCAGTTCCATCGCAAACATTGGACGCTCCCGTCAGGCCAGTACAAATAAGGGGCAAAAAAAAAGCACGCCGCATTTTACTGTGGCGTGCCGTATACGATGAGTGACTATATCAAATTATTGTTCACTTTCGTCGGTATAGCGTTTGGCTTTGTAAGCCGGGAACATCAGGTTCTGCACAGAGAAAATATCATCCAGCTCCGCTTCGGTCAGCAGGCCGCGCTCCAACACCACTTCACGTACGCTTTTACCGGTTTCAGCACAAATCTTGCCGACAATATCGCCGTTGTGGTGGCCGATGTAGGGGTTGAGGTAAGTAACAATACCGATGGAGTTAAACACGTAGGCTTCACAAACTGCACGGTTGGCGGTGATGCCGTTAACGCATTTTTCCAGCAGGTTGTAGCAGGAGTTGGTCAGAATACTGATCGATTCAAACAGCGCCTGGCCAATCACCGGCTCCATCACATTGAGCTGCAACTGACCCGCTTCTGACGCCATGGTGACCGTGATGTCATTGCCGATAACCTTGAAGCAAACCTGATTGACCACTTCCGGCACCACTGGATTGACCTTGGCTGGCATAATCGATGAGCCCGCCTGCAGTTCCGGCAGGTTGATTTCGTTCAGACCAGAGCGCGGGCCAGATGACAGCAGGCGCAGGTCGTTACAAATTTTCGACATTTTTACCGCAAGCCGCTTCAGCGCGGAGTGCACCATCACGTAGGCGCCGCAGTCTGAGGTTGCTTCGATCAAGTCTTCTGCTGGCACCACCGGCAAATTACTCACTTCTGCCAGTTTCTCCACCGCCAGCTGCTGATAGCCGTCGGGGGTGTTCAGGCGGGTGCCGATTGCCGTCGCGCCGAGGTTAACCTCAAGCAGCAGCTCCGCGGTGCGCAGAATATTTTTGATCTCTTCGTTGAGCAGCACGCTAAAGGCGTGAAACTCCTGGCCGAGCGTCATCGGCACCGCATCCTGAAGCTGGGTACGGCCCATTTTCAGGATGGTTTCAAATTCTACCGCTTTACGCTGAAAACCTTCGCCAAGCTGACCAATCGCATCCAGCAGTTTCAGGATGGAAGAGTAAACGGCGATACGAAAGCCGGTGGGGTAGGCGTCATTGGTGGACTGACACTTGTTGACGTGATCGTTCGGGTTAAGGAACTGGTAGTCGCCTTTTTGATGACCCATTAATTCCAGGCCAATATTAGCCAGCACTTCATTGGTGTTCATGTTTACCGAGGTGCCCGCACCGCCCTGATAAACATCTACCGGGAACTGGTCCATGCATTTCCCGTTATTTAACACTTCATCACACGCCTGGATAATGACGTTGGCGATATTACGGGGAATGGTGTGCAGCTCTTTGTTGGCCATCGCCGCTGCCTTTTTCACCATCACCATACCGCGAACAAACTCCGGGATGTCGCTGATTTTGCTGCTACTAATATAGAAATTTTCAATCGCACGCAGAGTATGAACACCGTAGTAAGCATCAGCTGGAACTTCGCGCATGCCCAACAGGTCTTCTTCGATACGAATGTTATTTGCCATGGGAACCTTCTTGTTTGGCTGCCTGCCGGCAACCCATAATCTTTGCGTTATACATCACTGAGGATGTGTTTATGTTGTTCTGGAACGCCAGCACCGATATTTTATCCATCAACGGTGAAGCGAGCACGATCATATTCTGTTGTCATCAAATTGCATGAACATAGATCACCTTCCCAATATTTATCGGCGTAGGTATGTTAACAATATGTGATATTTGTCACGAAAGTAAGACAGTGCCAAAAAAACGGCAGGTTTGGTTGAAAAGGCGCTTCGCTGTGCCCATCTCTGTTAATACGATCTTCGGGATCGTCCATTTCTGCTGCCTGGCAACGCGCCGGGCCGCTATAACCGCAAGGAGTATCCGGTGCGCTGGTTACCACTAATTGTTTTCTTTGTGCTGGCGTGGATTGAAATCACGCTGTTTATCCAGGTTGCTCACGTGCTGGGCGTCCTGATGACCATGTTGCTGGTGGTGTTCACCTCGCTGATTGGTATTTCACTGGTTAAAAATCAGGGTGTTAAAAACTTTATGCTCATGCAGCAGAAGCTGAATCAGGGCGAAAGCCCGGCGAAAGAGATGATCAAAAGCGTATCGTTGATCATCTCTGGCGTGCTGCTGCTGCTGCCAGGCTTCTTTACCGATTTCCTCGGCCTGCTGCTGCTGTTACCGCCGGTGCAGAAACACCTGACGCTGAAGCTGATGCCGCATCTGCGCGTCTGGCGCGGGCCAGGTGCCGGACCGGACAGCGGATATACCGTCGACGGCGAGTTTGAACGCAAAGATGTGAAACAAATTGAGCATGACGATCGCCCCGATCGTTGATCACAGCATCAAGCGCCTGCGGGCGCTTTTTTGTTATCTAGCGCCGCATTTCTTCCGCCGTTACGCTTGGCGAAAAAAACAGCAAACGCCCTTTTCGTGAAAAAATTTTTGTTAGTGGCCCTTGAAAGGGCCGCTGACTGGCCCTATCTCTTTGGTCACGAGGCCGGAAGCCTGTAAGCCCGGCGTTCATCCCAAAAATGACTGATTGGACTTCTCAAAGGAGAGCTATCAAATGAATATTCGTCCATTGCACGATCGCGTAATCGTCAAGCGTAAAGAAGTTGAATCCAAATCTGCTGGCGGCATCGTTCTGACCGGCTCCGCTGCGGGCAAATCGACCCGTGGTGAAGTGCTGGCCGTAGGCAATGGCCGTATCCTGGAAAGTGGTGATGTGAAGCCGCTGGACGTGAAAGTTGGCGATGTCGTCATTTTCAGCGAAGGCTACGGCGCGAAAACCGAAAAAATCGACAATGAGGAAGTGCTGATTATTTCCGAGAGCGACATCCTCGCCGTTGTTGAAGCGTAATTAGTACGGTATTCACTGAACGAAACGAATTTAAGGGAAATTTCAAATGGCAGCTAAAGACGTAAAATTCGGTAACGACGCCCGTGTGAAAATGCTGCGCGGCGTAAACGTACTGGCAGATGCAGTAAAAGTTACCCTGGGCCCAAAAGGCCGTAACGTAGTACTGGATAAATCTTTCGGTGCACCGACCATCACTAAAGATGGCGTTTCCGTAGCACGTGAAATCGAACTGGAAGACAAGTTTGAGAACATGGGCGCGCAGATGGTGAAAGAAGTTGCCTCTAAAGCGAACGACGCTGCAGGCGACGGTACCACCACCGCGACCGTGCTGGCACAGTCCATTATCACCGAAGGCCTGAAAGCCGTTGCGGCGGGCATGAACCCGATGGATCTGAAACGCGGTATCGACCAGGCGGTTATCGCTGCGGTTGAACAGCTGAAAAACCTTTCTGTTCCTTGCTCCGACTCTAAAGCGATTGCTCAGGTGGGTACCATCTCTGCAAACTCCGATGAAACCGTCGGTATGCTGATTGCGCAGGCAATGGAGAAAGTAGGTAAAGAAGGCGTTATCACCGTTGAAGAAGGCACCGGCCTACAGGACGAGCTGGACGTGGTTGAAGGTATGCAGTTCGACCGTGGTTACCTCTCTCCTTACTTCATCAACAAGCCGGAAACTGGCGCTATCGAATTAGATAGCCCATTCATCCTGCTGGCTGATAAGAAAATCTCTAACATTCGCGAACTGCTGCCAGTACTGGAAGCGGTTGCTAAATCAAGCAAGCCTCTGCTGATCATCGCTGAAGATGTTGAAGGCGAAGCGCTGGCAACGCTGGTGGTTAACACCATGCGCGGCATCGTGAAAGTGGCTGCGGTTAAAGCACCTGGCTTTGGCGATCGTCGTAAGGCGATGCTGCAGGATATCGCTATCCTGACCGGCGGTACCGTGATCTCTGAAGAGATCGGTATGGAGCTGGAAAAAGCAACGCTGGAAGATATGGGCCAGGCGAAGCGCGTTGTAATCAACAAAGACACCACCATCATCATTGATGGCGTCGGCGAAGAAACCGCCATCAACGGTCGTGTCTCGCAGATCCGTCAGCAGATGGAAGAAGCCACCTCTGATTACGACAAAGAAAAACTGCAGGAGCGCGTAGCGAAACTGGCAGGCGGCGTTGCCGTTCTGAAAGTAGGCGCAGCCACTGAAGTTGAAATGAAAGAGAAGAAAGCGCGCGTTGAAGATGCTCTGCATGCAACCCGTGCAGCGGTAGAAGAAGGTGTGGTAGCAGGCGGCGGCGTTGCGCTGGTTCGCGTAGCTTCTAAACTCTCTGAACTGCGTGGCCAGAACGAAGACCAGAACGTGGGTATCAAAGTTGCGCTGCGCGCGATGGAATCCCCACTGCGTCAGATCGTTTCTAACGCCGGTGAAGAACCTTCTGTAGTGACCAACAACGTGAAAGCGGGCGAAGGTAACTACGGCTATAACGCACAGACCGAAGAATACGGCGACATGATTGAGTTCGGTATCCTGGACCCAACCAAAGTGACCCGTTCTGCACTGCAGTACGCGGCATCTGTTGCTGGCCTGATGATCACCACCGAATGTATGGTGACTGACATGCCAAAAAGCGACGCGCCTGATTTAGGCGGCGCTGGCGGTATGGGTGGCATGGGCGGTATGGGCGGCATGATGTAATTGCCGTTGTAACGTTCGACCCGAACCCCCTGTCAGAAATGGCAGGGGGTTTTTCTTTTGGTGGCAAAAAGGTATAAGTAAGGGCGCGATATTTCAGCTACAGACATTTCCGGCAACGGATGTTCAGGAAATCCAACGGTTTTCTGGTACGCTTGCCGCACTCAGATGATAATAAATGGGGATTACAATGCGGATTAACCTTTTGCCTGGACTGGTATTTGGTAGCCTTTTACTGGCAGGTTGTAGCGGCACGCAGCAGCTCAGCTCGGCAGGACAGCGCGTGACCTTTACCGATCAGCAGCCAGGCAGCCAGTGCCAGCTTCTGGGCAACCTTACCGGCTCACAGAGCAACTGGCTGAATGGTGCGGGCGGCGAGGGCAGTTCACTACGCGGTGCGGCCAACGACCTGCGCAACCGCGCGGCTGAGATGGGCGGCAACGTGATTTATGGTGCCACCAGCCCAACGCAAAATATCTGGTCCAGCTTTGCCCCGCTCGACAGCAAAATGTCCGGCCAGGTGTATAAGTGCCCGTGATGTGATGCAACGGGCAGCGTTGCCGCTGCCCCGTTTCCCGCCCGCTATTCCTGCTTTAACTGCAAATCCAACGGCGTCTTACTCGGCTCACCGCCAATTTCACGCGCCAGCTTCGGCACCAGATAGCCCGACACCAAAGCCAGCAGCTCGCGTACCAGCCGGCGCGCCTCGCTGTCGCTGACGTGAAAATGCGCCGCGCCCTGAACCTTGTCCAGCACGTGCAGATAGTAGGGCAGGATGCCGGCATCAAATAACGCATTGCTCAGTGTGGCCAGCGTCTGCGCATTGTCATTCACATCGCGCAGCAGCACGCTCTGATTCAGCAGCGTGACGCCGGCCCGCTTCAACATCTGCATGCCATGACGCAGCTCATCATCAATTTCCTGCGCATGGTTAATGTGCGTCACCATCAGCACCTGCAGCCGCGTTTGCGCCAGCAGCTGACACAATCCTTCGGTAATGCGGGCCGGAATAACCACCGGCAAACGGCTGTGAATGCGCAGACGGCGCAGGTGCGGAATCGCTTCCAGCTGCTCGATCAGCCAGGCTAACTCGTGATCTTTCGCCATCAGCGGATCGCCGCCGGAGAAAATTATTTCATCGAGTTCCGGATGATGTCGGATATACTCCAGCGCGCTCAGCCAGTTGCGTTTATTGCCCTGGTTGTCCTGATAAGGGAAGTGGCGGCGGAAGCAGTAGCGGCAGTTGACCGCACAGCCGCCTTTGACCAGCAGCAGCGCGCGGTTCCTGTATTTATGCAGTAAGCCGGGCACCACACTGCTTTGCTCATCTAGAGGATCGGTGGTGTAACCTGGCGCCGTGGTGAACTCCTCACTGTCAGTGAGCACTTGCAGCAGCAAAGGGTCGCGCGCATCGCCCGATTTCATGCGGCGCACAAAAGAACGCGGTACGCGTAAGGCAAACAGCTTGCGCGCCCGGCCGCCTTCGACCAGATGCCGTTCAGCGTCCAGATTTAAAAGTTGTAGTAATTCATTTGGTTCAGTGATGACATCAGCAAGTTGCTGCAACCAATCTTCTCTGGACAGGGTGTTTAGGGTTACAATGTGTGCCATTTTTTTGGCTAAGTACCAGTATTAAATTGTAGAGGGCCTTTATGGCGACTTATTCTAGCAACGATTTCCGTCCCGGTCTTAAAATCATGTTCGAAGGCGAACCTTACGCCATCGAATCAAGCGAGTTTGTGAAGCCAGGTAAAGGCCAGGCATTTGCTCGCGTTAAAATGCGTCGCCTGCTGACCGGCAGCCGCGTTGAAAAGACCTTCAAATCTACTGACTCCGCTGAAGGCGCAGATGTGGTTGATACCAACCTCAACTACCTCTACAACGACGGTGAGTTCTACCACTTTATGCACCCGGAAACGTTTGAACAGCACCCGGTTGAAGAGAAAACTGTGGGCGATGCGGCCAAATGGCTGCTGGATAACGCGGAATGTATCGTGACGCTGTGGAATGGCAAACCGATTCAGGTGTTACCACCGAACTTCGTTGAGCTGGAAATCACCGATACCGATCCTGGCCTGAAAGGCGACACTGCCGGTACCGGCGGCAAGCCAGCGACCCTGTCTACGGGCGCAGTGGTGAAGGTTCCGTTGTTCGTACAGATCGGCGAAGTGATTCGCGTCGACACGCGCTCTGGCGAATACGTCTCTCGCGTTAAGTAAGTGGCTAAAAGGCGTATCGAACAGGTGCGCCTTTTTACTGAAGAGGCAGGCGTAATGATTAAGCTGCTTAAACTCGCCGCACTCGGTGCGCTTATGGTTGCCGCACTCAGCGGTTGCAACACCTTTCACGGCTTTGGTGAGGATGTCTCCCACCTTGGCGGCGCCATCTCCCGCGCGGCAAAATAACTTCCTGTTATCTCCTTTCCTTTTCAACGCGTGCAGACAAATTCGGTCTATGCTTAAAACGCTGTACGTTACTACAACTAATTAAAAGGAAAGGATCATGCTCAAGAAAAGTATTGCTGCAATCTTCTCAGTTCTGGTGCTTTCATCGCTACTGTCGGCGTGCAACACCACGCGCGGCGTCGGCGAAGATGTTGAGGCTGGCGGTCAGGCGATTCAGCGCACCACGCAATAACATTACCGTGCCGGTGCGCAGTAGCCTGCGGACCGGCCGCTTTTACCGCTGTTTAACCCAGATTAACGCATTCACCGCAAAGCCATTCTCTCGCGCTTTTTGCACCAGTTCCTCTTTAACCGCAGCGTCCAGCTGTGGCGTGCGCGACAGGATCCATAAATAGGATCGGTTTGGGCCGCATACCAGCGCATAACGGTAGTTTTCATCCAGCGCAATCACGTTATAGCCGCCATAAAACGGGCCAAAGAAGCTCACCTTTAGCGAGGCACGCTGCGGATCGCCGGTAAAATAGGCTTTGCCAGTACTTTCCTGCCAGCGCTGTTTTTGCGTATTAAAACCGCGATTCACCACTTTCAGACCGCCATCTTCGCGTGGGCTGTACGTCGCGGTGACCTGTTCAAGGCCGCGCTCAAAACGGTGATCCAGACGGGCAATCTCATACCACTGGCCGAGATAGCGCTCTGACTGAAAGTTTTCCACCACGCGCACATTGTCAGGCGGCGTGGTGGAACAGGCGACGGAGAGCAGCGAGCCGACAGCAGCGGTCAGCATTTTCCACGGGGACATAGCGATTTCCTTGTCTTGAGTCAGCAGCATTTGCTGTGGTTGATTCTGGCCTGAAACCGCGCGCTTAGCCAGCCAGAGTAAATTTTTCGCGCGGGTTTGTTTGCCGACAACGTTACGGGTAGACTGCTTCACCTTGTTTGACTAAGGAGTGAACACCATGAGCGAAACGGCAAGCTGGCAGCCGAGCGCACCCATTGCCAATTTGTTGAAACGCGCAGCAATTATGGCCGAAATTCGGCGATTTTTTGCCGATCGCGGCGTGCTGGAAGTGGAAACACCAGCAATGAGTCAGGCAACGGTTACCGATATCCACCTTGTTCCATTCCAGACGCGCTTTGTTGGCCCTGGTGCGGCGGCAGGACGCGATCTCTGGCTGATGACCAGCCCGGAATATCACATGAAACGCCTGCTGGCGGCAGGAAGCGGGCCGATTTATCAGATGGGCCGCAGCTTCCGTAACGAAGAGTCGGGGCGCCATCATAATCCTGAGTTCACCATGCTGGAGTGGTATCGTCCGCACTACGATATGTATCGGCTGATGAACGAGGTGGACGATCTGCTGCAACAGGTGTTGGAGTGCGATAACGCAGAATCGATCTCTTATCAGCAGGCGTTTATTCGCCACCTCGAGCTGGACCCGTTGTCGGCAGATAAAGCGCAGCTACGTGAGGCCGCGCTGAAGCTCGGCGCCGCCGAGTTTGCCGCCACGGAAGAGGATCGCGATACGCTGTTACAGCTGCTGTTTATGCTGGGCGTGGAGCCGAAGATTGGCCTGGAAAAGCCGGTGTTTGTATACCATTTCCCCGCCAGCCAGGCAGCACTGGCGGAGATCAGCACGGAAGATCACCGCGTCGCTGAGCGGTTCGAGGTCTATTTCAAAGGCATCGAGCTGGCAAACGGTTTTCGTGAGCTCACCGACAGTCGCGAACAGCGGCAGCGTTTTGAGCAGGATAATCGCCGTCGCGTGGCACGCGGTCTGGCAGAGCATCCTGTTGATCACTATCTGCTGGATGCGCTGGCGCATGGCCTGCCTGCCTGCTCGGGCGTGGCGCTAGGCGTTGATCGCCTGATCATGCTGGCGTTGAAAGCGGAATCGTTAAGCGATGTCATCGCCTTTCCGGTAGAGCGTTGCTAAACAAAAGGGCCGAATTAATCGGCCCTTTTGTTCATTACAATCCACCCGATCTGAAGTTTCTGGCGGCGGGCGCACCGTTGCTGGCGGGCACTTTACGGCCAACAGTTTCCATGCGCACCTGGAAAGGCGGGAAGGGCAGTTCAATACCGTGCTCGCGATAACCGGCCAGAATCAGCTGATGCAGTTCATGACGCAGCGGCATGCGATGCGCCATTTCTGCGGCGTGAATACGCAGTTCGAACAGCTGAATACCCTGCTGCAAATCGACCAGAAACACTTCCGGCTGCGGCATCTTCAACACATAGCTGCACTGCTCGGCGGCCTGCATCAGCAGGTTAGTCACTTCCTCACTGTTAACGCTGCCCGGCGCCGGCACGGTCAACACCACACGCGTGACCGAATCGGACAGTGACCAGTTAACGAACTGCTCGGTGATAAAGGCCTTATTCGGCACGATAATCTCTTTGCGATCCCAGTCGGTAATGGTGGTCGCGCGGGTATTAATGCGGGTGATGCTGCCGGTCAGATCGCGAATGGTGACCGTATCGCCAATGCGAATCGGCTTTTCAAACAGAATGATCAGGCCGGAAATAAAGTTGGCAAAAATCTCCTGCAGACCAAAACCCAAACCTACACCCAGCGCGGCGACCAACCATTGTAGTTTCGACCACTCAATACCAATCAGCGAGAAGCCTATCAGCCCGCCCACCAGCAGCAGCACATATTTGGTCAGCGTGGTAATGGCGTAACCGGTACCGGGCGTCAGGCTAAGATGCTGCAACAGCGCCAGCTCGAGCAGCGCAGGCATATTGCGTACCAGTTGGGTAGTGATGATAAACACCAGAATCGCGATCAGTACCGAGCCCAGCGTAATAGGCTGAATGCTTTCCACGCCCTGCACCGTGGTGCTGGCATCCCACAGCCGAATATTTTCCAGGAAGCCAAAAGCAGAGTGAATCTCTGACCAGAGCACAATCACCGAGACCAGCGCAATCAGCGTTAAAATCGACCGTACCAGGCGCAGCGACTGGGCGCTGATCGCATCGAGATCGATAATCGGCTCGTCGACTTCGCTGCCATCGGCGTTCAGCGTTGCACTTTCTTCTTCATTACGCGCGCGGTTAGCCAGCATGTCAGCTCGACGCTGGCGGGCACGATCAAAGGCGATGCGCCGCCGCTGAATCAGCATCCAGCGGCGAATAATGTGGTAAATCACCAGCAGCAGGAACCAGATGGCGACCGACGTTTCCAGGCGTGCCAGCAGCGCCTGCGCGGTGGCCAGATAACCGATGCAGGACGCCAGCGCGGCCACCAGCGGAATGGCGATCATCAGGTTCCACAGGATGCGGTTAATGAAGTTTTCACCGCTGCCTTCTTTATCGAGATAGAGCGGAATGCCGGCACGTTTCAGGCTGACGGTAACTATGCACAACGCGCCGCAAATCAGAATAAAGCAGACGCGTCCCAGCGTGCCGGAAAACTGCCGATCCTGCAGATTATCAAAGGTGATCAGCAGCATGATCAGCGGCACGATAAAGCCGATGGAGAGCGAATAGTAGCGCATGGCGCGCGCCACGCTGCGCTGCGGCCAGCGAAAATGAATAATGAACAGCCCGTTGGTGCGCGCAAACGCGGCGCTGATCATGAAGGCCCACAGCAGCGGTACGGTGACGGTAACGCCATCACCAATCGCCACCGCAATCGGGTAGGGCCAGGCATTGCGCAGGCCATAACCCAGCGCCGCCCACAGCACCGGCACCGGTATCGCCACCAGAATGGACCAGAACACCGTACGCAGTGTCAGGCGAAAGCGATCCTGAGTGACTTTGCCGACGCGATTGGCGGAACGTGCCAGCCACGCGCTGAAATGACGGCGCGAGCTAATGCTGAAACCGACCAGCAGCAGCGCACCGATGATCGGCAGCAGCGTTTCCCGGCTGGTAAACATCATTACTACCGCTTTGCCCAGTTGACTGAGCGAATCAAGCGACAGGAACAGGCTAAGATCGCGTGCCACATCAAGCGGGAAGCTCAGACTTAACGGGCTGACATCGGCGGTCCAGAACAGATAGCGGTGCGTCGCCTCTTTGATCTCGGTTAGGGCATCTTCCAGCTGGCTGTTGGCGACCTTGAGCTTGGTAACCTCCAGAATCAGCGTATCGGCACCCGAAAGCAGCGAGCTGAGCAGTTCGCGCTGGGTTTTAAGCTGAGCATCCAGCACGCGTTCCTGCGCCGCAGAGAGCGGGGCACCGTTGGCCTGCTTAAGCTGTTTGAGCTGCGGCTGACGATTCAGCAGATCTTCATAATGCAGGCGCTGCACGCGCAGCTGGCCCATTTCGCTGTCCAGCTGCTGTGATTTAGGCATCTCCGGCAGCCGTGCGACCTGCGCTCGTAGCGCTTCGCCCAATAAATTAGAGGCGCCCAGCCATTGTGACTGCTCGCGAATGGTGCTCAGCGCCTGACGAACCTGAATGGTGTGATTAGTGGCCTGGCGCTGTTGCGAGGCCACCAGGTCCATGCGCTGCGCCTGTTGATTCAGCGCGGCGGACAGCTCGCGGTTAACCCGGAACTGATCGGTGATGTTGGCTGGCAGATCGCCGCTGTTTTCAGCCAGCTGTTCGGTACGCGCCAGCGCCAGCTCTGCTTCCCGCTGCCGTTGGGTGTTCAGCTGATTGCGCAGCGCCTGCAGATAATCATCCAGCTGTTCGGCTTTGCGCTGATGCACTTCGCTGCGCATGCGCGCCAGTTCCTGGCGATTGTTGGCAGAGAGCTGCGCCAGTTCCAGCTCGTCGATGCGCGCTTTTTGCGCCGCGGATTCGGCCAGCCGTGCGTTGGTTTGCGCCTGAACCAGCGGCGTGGCCGCGGTGGGCTGATTTTGCAACCGGCGTTCGGTTTCGCTCATGGCGCGACGGGCGTCGGTTTGTTGTTGCGGCAGCTGAGCAAGCGAATCGCTGATATCGCGTGCGCGATCCTGCTCCTGCTGCGCCTGGCGGCTCTCTTCCAGCAGCTGGCTGCTGACCTGCAGGATCTCTTGATCCAGCTCGGCGCTGCTCATGTTGCTGCGAACGGTTTTAGTGCTGTCGGCGAGGCTGGCTATTTGCTGGCGCAGATCGCGCGCCAGGCGGGGAAAATCATCGATAACCTGTTGATACTGCTGCGCCTGCTGCAAAGACGCATCACGTTCATCCAGAAAATTCAGCGTCGCTTCCAGACTCTGTACCAGCTCTGGCTGGGCAGTGCCGTTCTTTTCTGACTTCGCCTGCGCCAGATCCTGTTTAATTTGATCGGCATCAGGCAGCGCCGCAGCGAGAAGAGGCTGGCTGAGGCAGAGCCCCAGCAGCAGAGTGATCAGCAGACGCACAGCAGAGGCACCTACAGGTCAGTGGCGGAGGCAGCGACAACGACAGGCTGCTGCGGCAGGGAAATGGCCAGCGGCTGACCCAAACGCGTTGGGCTTTCCGCCTCAAGGCTTTCAGCCAGTTTAACTTTGCCTGGCGCAAACAGATTAACCACGGTCGAACCGAGCTTGAAGCGGCCCATTTCCTGACCTTTCAGCAGGACAACCGCACCTTCCGCATCAGCGGCAGGATAACGCCAGCGTTTAATCACCCCTTCACGCGGTGGCGTAATGGTGCCCGCCCAAGTGGTTTCGATGCTGCCAACAATGGTTGCGCCAACCAGAATCTGCACCATCGGGCCAAAATCGGTATCGAAATAGCAGATTACGCGTTCATTACGGGCAAACAGGTTGGGAATATTGCGTGCCGTCAGCGGGTTGACAGAATAGAGATCGCCGGGCACGTAAATCATTTCGCGCAGAATACCGCTGCACGGCATATGCACACGGTGGTAGTCGCGCGGCGCCAGATAGGTGGTGACAAACTCGCCGTTGCGGAATTGATCGGCCATGGCGGTATCGCCAGCCAGCAGCGCTTCCAGCGTGTAATAGTGGCCTTTGGCCTGAAAAATATTGTCGTCGTCGATGTGACCAAGCTGGCTGATCGCACCGTCGCATGGCAGCACCAGCAGATTGGGATCGGTATCAACCGGACGCGCATCATCTTTAAGCGGACGCACGAAGAAATCGTTAAAGGTGCGGTAGCTGGCGGTATCAGGCTTGCGCGCTTCAGCCATATTTACTTTGTAGAACCAGACGAAAATATCGATCACCAGTTTGGTGAACCAGCCAGCACGTTTGCTGGCTCCCCAGCCGGCCAGTTCAGTCAGCCATTTTTTAGGCAGAAAATGATTCAGGCCGAGTTTTAAACGATCCAGCACGGTAGCCTCCAGGCTTACAAATATGAGGTTGCACAACAAAAAGATGGGGGCGAATTGTAGCAGCGGCGGGCTGCTAAGGCTATTTCGCCCCGTTGCTGTTACTCGTCGGCAGCAAAGTTTTTACGCGTTTTTACCTGCGACATGCTTTCCAGAATGCGATGGTAATTGTCAAAGCGCGAGCGGTCGATTTGACCGTTTTCCACCGCTTCGCGAATGGCGCAGCCAGGATCGGTGTCGTGCTTACAGTCGCGGAATTTACAGTCGCCGAGGAACGGACGGAACTCAGCAAAACCGCGGGTAACCTGATCGGGTTCAAGGTGCCATAAGCCAAATTCGCGCACGCCGGGTGAGTCAATTACGTCGCCGCCGTGCGGGAAATGATAAAGGCGTGCGGCGGTGGTGGTGTGCTGGCCGAGCCCGGACACATCAGAAACATCGTTGGTGACGATCTCATTGCTGCTGAGATCGAGATCAAGCAACGCATTAAGCAGGCTCGATTTGCCCACGCCCGACTGGCCGGCAAAGATACTAACGCGGCCGGTGAGGGCGCTTTCCAGTTCGGCCAGACCCTGTTTTTCATGGCTGGATACCATCAGCACGCGATAGCCAATCTTGCGGTAGATATCCATCTGCTTATCAACAAAGGCGCGCGCGTTACCATCCAACAGATCGGTTTTATTCAGGACCAGCAGCGGCTCAACGTCCAGTGTTTCACTGGCGACAAGATAGCGATCGATAATGTTCAGTGACAGCTCCGGCAGAATGGCCGAAACGATAATAATCTGGTCAATATTGGCGGCGATGGGTTTCACGCCATCGTAAAAATCGGGGCGGGTCAGTACTGACTTACGTTCGTGTACCGCTTCCACGATGCCTTTTGACGCGGTGCCCTGTTGCAGGCCCGGACGCCACACCACGCGGTCGCCGGTGACCAGCGAACGGATGGTACGACGGATATTACAGCGGTGAACGCTGCCATCAGCATCTTCCACGTCGGCATGCATGCCGAAACGGCTGATCACCACGCCATCACGCGCTTCGTCAAACAGGCTGTCATCCGGCTCGGGTTTATCCGCACGCTGCTTCAGACGGCGCTCATGATTAGCGCTGACGCGACGCTGTTGACCTTTCGACAGTTTATTTTTACTCACTCATCCTCTCAGGGTTCGGCAGGCTTCGCCCGACAGGGCAAAACGTCTATGATACACCTTAACAGAGACAATTATGGGACAAAGCATGAGCGGAAATGAAAACAATCTGATTTGGATCGACCTTGAAATGACCGGTCTCGATCCGGAGCGCGACCGCATTATCGAAATCGCGACGCTGATTACCGATGCCAATCTGAATATCCTGGCGGAAGGCCCGGTGATGGCGGTGCATCAGAGCGATGACCAGCTGGCGCTGATGGATGACTGGAATGTGCGGACGCACACCAACAGTGGGCTAGTGACGCGGGTCAAAGCGAGTGAGTTTGACGATCGCGCAGCGGAGCTGGCCACGTTAGCGTTCCTGCAGAAGTGGGTGCCCGCTAACACTTCGCCGATCTGTGGCAACAGCATCGGTCAGGATCGCCGTTTTCTGTTTAAATATATGCCGGAGCTCGAAGCGTACTTCCACTATCGCTATCTTGATGTCAGCACGCTGAAAGAGCTGGCCCGCCGTTGGAAGCCGGACATTCTGCCGGGCTTTAAAAAAACCGGCAGCCATCAGGCAATGGATGACATTCGCGAATCGGTGGCTGAGTTGGCCTACTATCGCGAACATTTTATTCAGCCATAATGCCCTTGCCAGCAGCAGGTTACTGCCGATCTGCTGGCATTTTCGCCGCTTTGTTGATAAAAGCAGCAGTCGAACAAAAATCGCAAAAAAAATGTCAAACAGGCTTGCGGGAGAACTTTTTCCTCGTATAATGCGCTCCCCGTACCGATGAAGATTTTATATCGTTGCGCAGAGCGGGAATAGCTCAGTTGGTAGAGCACGACCTTGCCAAGGTCGGGGTCGCGAGTTCGAGTCTCGTTTCCCGCTCCAAATTTTTACAGCAGTAAAGCAGTTGCAAAACGTAGTACCTATGCGGGAATAGCTCAGTTGGTAGAGCACGACCTTGCCAAGGTCGGGGTCGCGAGTTCGAGTCTCGTTTCCCGCTCCAAAAAGTCATATCAAAGTAGTTCACCCCTGCGGGAATAGCTCAGTTGGTAGAGCACGACCTTGCCAAGGTCGGGGTCGCGAGTTCGAGTCTCGTTTCCCGCTCCAAAATTTTTTCTCTTCTTCAGTTATCCACAGCGATAAGCGCCATTATTTCGGCGTCGTCAGCCTGTATCAAAATCATTGTGAACAGAGTTATCCACAATCCAGCTATTTTCTTATGCTGCTGAATCGATACATATTTTCTTACGCCTTCTTTTTAACTCTTTGAATATTCTGTTAATATTTTTATTTCAAATTGTTATGCAGATCGCTTGCGGAAACTATGTCAGTTGAATGACAACGATTTTTTAATTTTATTCACAGCATGTGGAAAAGCCATCAGGCATCTCTCGGCAAGCCTTTTTCTACCGCACGAACCAGACGTTTTTGCTGCGGAAGTTGCACATCAATCGCATTTCGCGCACGTTTTTCGCGCTGCTGCGCCATTGCCCAGTGAATATGCTCATCGAGCATGGCATTTTCGCCGAGTCGTGATGCCAGAACGGCGTAGTGATCGTCGTGCCAGGGTGCATTGCCTAACGCCACGGCAACGTTGCGCAGCCAGCGCAAATGGCCGATGCGCCGAATCGCCGAACCCTCCGTCACTTTCAGAAAGCGCGCTTCGTCCCAGGCAAACAGCTCAACCAACGGCGGTGCATGCAAAACGGCGCGTGGGCTGAAATCATCTTCATCGGTTAACTGGCCGAAGCGATTCCACGGACAAATTAGCTGACAATCGTCACAGCCATAAATGCGGTTGCCAATAAGCGGCCGATACTCTTCAGGAATGGCGCCTTCCAACTCAATGGTCAGATAAGAGATACAGCGGCGCGCATCCACGACGTAAGGCTCAACGATGGCGCCGGTGGGGCAGGTAGTGATGCAGGCTACGCAGCGCCCGCAATTTTCCGGCTGAGGTTCATCGGTGGGTAAGGGCAGATCGATCAGCAGCTCCCCGAGGAAAAACCACGATCCCGCTTCACGATTCAGGATTAACGAATGTTTGCCGGTCCAACCCAGACCCGCTTTCTCGGCCAGCGGCCGCTCCAGTAGCGGTGCGGAATCAACAAAAGGACGAAAATTCAGCGACTCGCAGCGCTCGCGGATCATTTCGCCGAGCTTTTTTAGGCGATTACGCAATACTTTGTGGTAATCGCGGCCAAGCGCATAGCGGCTGACATAACCCAGCTGAGGATTTTTCAGGGTGCTGGCAAAGGCGGCTTTAGCGGGCAGATAATTCATGCGTACGCTGATAACGCGCAGTGTACCGGGCTGTAATTCATGAGGACGTGCGCGCATCATGCCGTGCCGTTCCATCCACGCCATTTCGCCGTGATACTGCTTGTCCAGCCACGCCTGTAGCTTCGGCTCTTCAGCGGAAAGATCGGTATCGCAAATGCCGACCTGTTGGAAGCCGAGCGATAAGCCCCATTGTTTAATATCCAGAGCTAATTGTTGAAGATCGAGAGGGTGTGACATGACGGACCGAAACCTGAAGGAAAACACGCGTAGTTTACCACACTCTGTTTGGCCTGCGCAGGCGATACGTCAGCTGGAGATGCAGGGCGCTGCCGCCATTGGTATCACGCTGTATGAGTTGATGCTGCGTGCCGGCGAGGCGGCCTTTACTCAGATACGTCAATGCTGGCCTCAGGCGCAGCACTGGCTGATTCTCTGTGGCCACGGCAACAACGGCGGCGACGGCTATGTAGTGGCGCGCCTGGCGCAGGCGGCAGGCATGCAGGTGACATTGCTGGCCTGCGCGGGCAGCAAGCCGCTGCCGGAAGAAGCAGCCCGTGCGCGGCAAAGCTGGCTGGACGCGGGCGGCTCCCTTGCTGACGCCGATGCACACTGGCCCGAGCAGGTTGACGTGATTATCGATGCGCTACTTGGAACCGGCCTGAACCGCGCACCGTCCGCGCCTTATGATGCGCTGATCCAGGCTGCTAACCAACATCCGGCGCCCTGTTTTGCTCTCGACATTCCTTCCGGCTTGCTCGCCGACAGCGGTGCGGCCCCAGGAGAAGCGATCATTGCGCAGTCTACACTGACGTTTATTGCGTTTAAGCCGGGCTTATTGACCGGCCAGGCGCGGGATTTTACCGGCGAAGTGACCTGCGATGCGCTCGGGCTGGAGGACTTTTTGGCCAGCCAGTCGGCGCCAATGCACCGTTACGATGCCGGTGCGTTGACGCACTGGCTGAAGCCGCGACGTCCTACTTCGCATAAAGGCAGCAACGGTAAGCTGGTGGTTATCGGTGGCGATCATGGCACCGCAGGCGCCATCCGTATGACCGGCGAGGCGGCGCTGCGGGCGGGTGCTGGGTTAGTGCGAGTACTCACTCACAAAGATAACATGCTGCCGTTGCTTACCGCGCGTCCGGAATTAATGGTGCATGAATTGACCGATGATTCGCTGAGCGAAAGCCTGCAATGGGCCGATGTGATTGTCATCGGTCCCGGCCTGGGACAGCGCGACTGGGGTAAGAATGCACTGGCTGCGGTGATAAAGTCGGAAAAGCCGATGCTTTGGGATGCCGATGCGCTTAACCTGCTGGCAATCAGCCCGGATAACCGTCAGAATCGCATTATAACGCCGCATCCCGGTGAGGCGGCACGCCTGCTTGATATCGCCACCGCAGAGGTAGAGAAAGACCGTTTACTGGCCGCGAAAAATCTGGCAAAACGCTATGGTGGCGTGGTGGTGCTGAAAGGCGCTGGCACGGTGATCGCGAGTGAAGCATGCCCGCTGGCGTTAGCGGATGTCGGCAATGCTGGCATGGGTACGGGCGGCATGGGCGATGTTCTTTCAGGCATTATTGGTGCGCTGGCGGGACAGCAGCTCTCGCTATTTGACGCAGCTTGCGCAGGAACCGTCGCACACGGTGCTGCTGCCGATGCCGTTGCAGTACAACGCGGCACGCGCGGCATGGTCGCGACCGACCTGTTTTCCGAGCTGTACCTGTTTGTAAATCCTGAGATGTTGAATAATAAAGCATGAATACCCGTGTTATTGCATTGCCCGATGAGGCAGCAACCCTCAACCTGGGCGCAGAGCTAGCGCGCGCTGCTCCGCGTGCCGCGACCCTTTACCTGCATGGCGATCTGGGTGCAGGTAAAACAACCTTCAGCCGCGGCTTTTTGCAGGCGCTTGGCCATCAGGGCAATGTGAAAAGCCCAACCTATACGCTGGTTGAGCCTTACCAGTTGCCCAACCATCAGCTTTATCATTTTGATCTCTATCGCCTTGCCGATCCAGAAGAGCTGGAGTTTATGGGTATTCGTGATTATTTCACCGAGCAGGCCATCGCCCTGGTGGAATGGCCGCAGCAGGGGGCCGGCTTCTTGCCGCCTGCCGACCTCTCCTTAACGCTCAGCTATGATGGCAATGGCCGTACAGCCGAAGTGACTGCTCACACTGATTCTGGTGTTGCGATGCTGCAACGTTTCGACGCGGAGAGAACGCGCTCATGATGTTGCGGGTAAAATTGGTGATATTCATGCTGCTCAGCCTGATGGCTTTTTCATCGCTGGCGGCAACGTTGTCCGATATTCAGGTGGCCAACGGCGATCGGGTCGCTACGGTGACGCTGCGTTTTTCAGGTCAGCCGGTATACGGCTATTTCCCTCTGCGCAATCCCAATCGCGTGGTGCTAGATATTCGACAGAGCGGCGTGATTAAAGGCCTGCCACTGACCTTCAGCGGCGATAATCTGGTTAAACGCATCCGCAGCAGTCAGCCAAAAGATAGCCAAAGCCTGCGTCTGGTATTCGAACTTACACAGCCAGCGAAAACCCGGGCGGTCACCCAGCAAACCAGCAACGGTTATCAGGTGGTCTTTACTATCACCGGGCCAGCCGCCAGCCGGGTCAGCACACCGGTAAGCCAGCCGGCGCGCAATCCGGTCACTGCCGCTCCCGCACCGGTTACCTCGCAGGGCAATCCGTTTGAGGGCAATAAGGTCACCGCCGTTAGCAGCGGCAACGATCGCGCGGTCAGCGGCGCCACCATCAGCGACAACGACACCATTGTGGTGGCGATTGATGCCGGTCACGGCGGGCAGGATCCGGGTGCCATCGGTCAGCGTGGTTTGAAAGAGAAAAATGTGACCATTGCCATCGCCCGCAAGCTTAAGGTGCTGTTAAACAACGACCGCATGTTTAAAGGCGTACTGACCCGTAACGGCGACTATTTTATCTCGGTGATGGGACGGTCAGACGTAGCCCGTAAAGAAAATGCCAACCTGTTGATTTCAATTCACGCTGACTCTGCACCAAGTCATAGCGCCAGCGGGGCTTCGGTCTGGGTTCTGTCAAACCGCCGTGCCAACAGTGAAATGGCAGGCTGGCTGGAACAGCGCGAGAAGCAGTCTGAATTGCTTGGGGGCGCAGGCGATCTGCTGGCGAACAGTCAGGCCGATCCCTATCTGAGCCAGGCGGTACTTGACCTGCAGTTTGGTCATTCGCAGCGCGTCGGTTATGACGTTGCGGTGAAAGTGATTCAACAGCTGCAGGGCGTATCGCCACTGCATAAGCGCCGCCCGGAACACGCCAGCCTCGGCGTGCTGCGTTCGCCGGATATTCCGTCATTATTGGTGGAAACCGGCTTTATCAGTAATTCATCGGAGGAGCGACTGCTCGGCAGTAGCGCTTACCAGGATAAAATTGCCGCCTCGATCTACCGAGGCCTGCGCAATTATTTCCTGGCGCATCCGCTACAATCTGCCCCAAAGGCGGAAAACCGTCCTCTGGAGTCCGCAGAGGCGGTTAACGTACAGCCCAACGTGGCATCCGGTACCACGCAGTACACCGGCAGCACCACGCGCCACGTGGTGAAAAGAGGGGAAACCCTGTCCGGGATCGCCGCGCATTACGGCGTAAGTATGTCGACGCTGCGCTCGCTGAACCGCCTGAAAAAAGATGTGGTATGGGTGGGACAGCGGCTGAAAGTGCCCGCTGGCAGCGCGGTAAGCGCGACGGCAAGCTCGGCGCCAAAACGCCACAAGGTAGTACGCGGTGATTCACTGACCGCTATCGCCGTGCATTACGGTGTGAGCGCCAAAGCGATTATGCAGGTGAACAATATGAAATCGTCTAATGTCATGTTGGGACAGACGTTAACCATTCCTGCTTCCTGATCCTGCGATCTTTTAGAGTGGACGGCGCCAGCCGTCCCATTCATCAAGGATTATTACCATGCCTATTCAAATTCTTCCGCCACAGCTGGCTAACCAGATCGCCGCTGGCGAAGTGGTGGAGCGGCCGGCATCGGTTGTAAAAGAGCTGGTCGAAAATAGCCTTGATGCCGGTGCTACGCGGATCGATATCGATATCGAGAAGGGCGGCGCTAAACTTATTCGCATTCGTGACAACGGCGCGGGCATTCCGCAAAGCGAGCTGGCGATGGCGTTGGCTCGCCATGCCACCAGTAAAATCGCCAGCCTTGACGATCTGGAAGCCATTGTCAGCCTGGGATTCCGTGGAGAAGCGCTGGCCAGTATCAGCTCGGTTTCCCGTCTGACGCTGACTTCCCGTACTGCCGATCAAAGCGAAGCCTGGCAAGCCTATGCCGAAGGGCGCGATATGACCGTGACGGTTAAACCCGCTGCACATCCACAGGGCACCACGCTTGAAGTGTTGGATCTGTTTTACAACACGCCCGCGCGGCGCAAGTTTATGCGCACCGAAAAAACCGAGTTTACCCATATTGATGAGATAGTGCGGCGCATTGCGCTGGCGCGTTTTGACATCGCCATTTCCCTCAGCCATAACGGCAAGCTAGTGCGCCAGTATCGTGGCGTCAGTGACGAAAGCCAGCGCGAACGTCGGCTGGGCGCCATTTGCGGCACCACCTTTATGGCGCATGCGCTGCGCATTGAATGGCAGCACGATGATCTAAGCCTGCGCGGTTGGGTTGCCGATCCTGAAGGCGCGCGCCAGCTAAGCGAGCTGCAATACTGTTACGTGAACGGCCGCATGATGCGGGACAAGCTGATCAACCATGCGATTCGTCAGGCCTATCACGATCAGCTGGGTGCCGATCAGCAGCCAGCGTATGTGCTTTATCTCACCATCGATCCGCACCAGGTTGATGTGAATGTGCATCCTGCCAAGCATGAGGTGCGCTTTCACCAATCACGGCTGGTACACGACTTCATCTATCAGGGCGTGATTAGCGTGCTGCAATCTGCCAGCACGCCAGCACTGCCGCTGGCCGATGAGCCAGAAGCACCGGTACGCTGGCAGCCTGAAAATCGTCAGGCCGCTGGAGAAAATCAGTTTGCTGCTCCGCCATCGGGCGGTACGCCACGTCAGCAAGGCGGTGGTTCAGCCAGCTGGCAACGGCAGGAACCGGGCTATCAAAAACGTGAAGGCGCGGTATATGAGCAGCTACTCAAGACGCCTGCCGTTGCCCGCGAGCCAGATCCGGTGCCCGACCCTATAAAGGCCACGCCGCAGAGCGCGCCTTTACAAAGTCACAGCCAAAGCTTTGGACGCCTGCTGTCAGTGATTGAAAAGCAGTTTGCCGTGATTGAACGTGGCAACGGTTTGGCGTTGCTGTCGCTTTCGGTCGCCGATCGCTGGCTCAAACAGGTCCAGCTAACGCCAGGCAGCGAAGGGCTGAAACCGCAACCGCTGCTGATTCCGGTCAGGCTTAAAATGGGTAAATCGGAGTTGGCGGCGATTGCGCAGCATCAGCCGTTGCTTACACAGATGGGCATTGATTTGCAGGCGGAAGGCCAGCATGTCACGCTGCGCGCGGTGCCTTTACCTTTGCGCCAACAAAATTTACAAATCTTGATTCCAGAACTGTTAGGCTATCTCGCCCGGCAGCAGGAGGTTGCCGTCAGTCAGGTAACACAATGGCTGGCGCGTCATACGATGACAGCAATCCCCGACTGGAATCACTCGCAGGCGATCGCTTTATTGGCCGAGGTCGAACGACTTTGTCCCACGCTGGTAAAAAAGCCGCCTTCCGGATTATTGCAACAGATTGATATTGAAACGGCGCTGAACGCCCTGAAGCATGAGTGAACAACATCAGGCTGGCCAACCAAAGGCTATTTTTTTAATGGGGCCAACGGCCTCCGGTAAAACTGCACTGGCGATTGCCCTGCGAAAAGTCTTGCCGGTGGAGTTGATAAGCGTAGATTCCGCTCTAATTTATCGTGGTATGGATATTGGCACGGCTAAGCCGAATGCCGCAGAGCTGGCGCAGGCGCCTCACCGACTGTTAGACATTCGCGACCCGGCAGAAACCTATTCCGCCGCCGAGTTTCGTCGCGATGCGCTGGCAGAAATGACGGAGATTTCCCGAGCCGGAAAAATCCCGTTGCTTGTTGGTGGTACGATGCTCTATTACAAGGCGTTACTGGAAGGATTGTCACCGTTGCCCTCGGCCGATCCGGAAGTCCGTCAGCGTATTGAGCAAATGGCGAATGATCAGGGATGGGAAGCCTTGCATCGTCAATTATGTGAAATCGATCCCGTTGCTGGACGTCGTATTCATCCGAATGATCCGCAGAGACTTTCGCGAGCACTGGAAGTTTTTCTTATTTCGGGTAAAACTTTAACAGAACTGACTAAAATATCTGGCGAAGCTCTGCCCTGGCACGTTCATCAGTTTGCTATTGCCCCGGCAAGTCGCGAACTTTTGCATCAGCGCATTGCCTTACGTTTCGAACAGATGATGGCGTCAGGATTTGAGGCGGAGGCCCGGGCACTGTTTGCCCGAGGTGATTTGCATACGGATTTGCCTTCCATTCGTTGTGTGGGATATCGCCAGATGTGGTCTTATCTGCAGGGCGAAATCGATTACGACGAAATGGTTTATCGGGGGATTTGCGCCACCCGGCAGCTTGCTAAACGTCAGATTACCTGGTTACGTGGCTGGCAGAACGTCCACTGGCTCGACAGCGATCGGCCTGACTTGGCTCGTGATGCGGTATTACAGGTAGTTAGTGCTAAGCATGGGTGATTGTGTACAATTAGCGAGTTGTCTATCGTGCGCAAATTTTTACGCAGTATTTCAGAACTCCGGTTCTTGAGTAAGATACCCGACATAATTGGAACTGATTCAACGCGGCAAGGTAGCGCATCCGGGATAGTGTGAATAGTACGCAATTCAGGTTTTTGAGCGTCATTTTTTGCAGAGACGGTTTCCACATAAAGGGTATAAACAACAAGCATATAAGGAAAATATAGAATGGCTAAGGGGCAATCATTACAAGACCCGTTTTTAAACGCATTGCGTCGCGAACGTGTTCCGGTTTCGATTTATTTGGTGAATGGTATCAAATTGCAAGGACAGATTGAGTCATTCGATCAGTTTGTCATTTTATTAAAAAACACGGTTAGCCAGATGGTTTACAAACACGCTATCTCTACCGTTGTTCCGTCCCGACCGGTTTCCCACCACAGCAACAATGCAGGTGGCGGTAGCGGTAGCTCTAACTATCATCACGGCGGCAGCAATCAAGCAGCCTCCGCGCAGCCACAACAAGACGGTGATAACGCTGAATAAGCTGTTTCGCCGCATGTCCGGGACAGGAAAAATTTTATTCCTGTCTCGGTATTTGATTACAGAGAGGTTAACGCTTGTTTGACCGTTATGATGCCGGTGAGCAGGCCGTACTGGTACACATCTATTTCTCGCAGGACAAAAATACGGAAGATCTCCAGGAGTTCGAAACTCTGGTTTCTTCTGCTGGCGTTGAAGCGTTATGCGTTGTCACAGGCAGCCGCAAATCGCCCCATCCCAAATATTTTGTCGGTGAAGGAAAGGCAGTTGAAATTGCCGATGCGGTAAAATCCAGCGGTGCATCGGTTGTGCTATTTGATCACGCCTTAACCCCAGCTCAGGAGCGAAATCTTGAGCGTCTGTGCGAGTGTCGAGTTATCGACCGCACCGGTTTAATTCTTGATATTTTTGCCCAGCGCGCCCGTACCCATGAAGGGAAATTACAGGTTGAGCTGGCACAGTTGCGCCACCTGGCAACTCGCCTGGTGCGTGGCTGGACCCACCTTGAACGCCAGAAAGGCGGCATCGGCTTGCGTGGCCCAGGTGAAACACAGCTGGAAACGGACCGTCGTCTGCTGCGAAATCGCATCAGCCAGATTTTGTCCCGTCTTGAACGTGTCGAAAAACAGCGCGATCAGGGCAGACAGTCACGCGCTAAAGCAGATGTGCCAACCGTGTCTCTGGTCGGCTATACCAACGCCGGCAAATCCACGTTATTCAACGCCATCACTTCCGCGGACGTCTATGTGGCAGACCAGCTTTTTGCCACGCTGGATCCAACGCTGCGCCGTCTTGATGTGGCCGACGTCGGCGATGTGGTGCTGGCAGATACCGTCGGGTTTATCCGACACCTGCCGCATGACCTCGTTGCTGCTTTTAAGGCGACATTGCAGGAGACGCGTCAGGCGACGCTGCTGCTGCATGTTATCGATGCTTCTGACGTCCGTATGGGTGAGAACATCGAAGCGGTGCAAACCGTGCTGGAAGAGATTGAAGCGGATGAAATTCCGGCATTGCTGGTAATGAATAAAATTGATGCGTTGGATGAGTTTGAACCGCGTATCGATCGCAACGATGAAAATTATCCTGTTCGCGTGTGGGTTTCGGCTCAAACCGGTGCGGGATTGCCGCTGCTGTTTCAGGCGCTGACTGAAAGACTGGCGGGTGAAATTGCGCAGTATGATTTGCGGTTGCCTCCTGAAGCTGGACGCTTACGCAGCCGCTTTTATCAATTGCAGGCAATTGAAAAAGAATGGAATGAAGAGGATGGCAGCGTGGGATTACACGTGCGCATGCCGATTGTTGACTGGCGCCGACTGTGCAAACAGGAACCGTCAGTAACAGATTATATTGTTTGATCGACGTCGCCTGAAACGTGTATCCCGGTCTGGGATACCACCGCACACACTTTTAATGGAGTATAAACATGGCGTGGAATCAGCCCGGTAATAACGGACAGGACCGCGACCCGTGGGGAAGCAGCAATAATAAAGGCGGCAACTCTGGGGGAAATAAAGGAGGTCGCGATCAGGGGCCGCCGGATTTGGATGATATCTTCCGTAAGCTGAGCAAAAAGCTTGGCGGACTGGGCGGTGGCAAGCCAAACGAAAACGGACAGCGCCCTGCAGGAAGCAGCGGTAAGCTGATCGGTATCGTTGCGGTTGCTGCAGTGGTCATCTGGGCAGCCAGCGGTTTCTATACCATTAAAGAAGCAGAGCGTGGTGTGGTGACGCGTTTCGGCAAATTCAGTCATCTGGTTGAGCCAGGTTTGAACTGGAAGCCAACCTTTATCGATCAGGTGCGTGCGGTGAACGTTGAGGCGGTGCGGGAACTCGCAGCTTCAGGCGTGATGCTGACCTCTGATGAAAACGTGGTGCGCGTTGAAATGAACGTTCAGTACCGGATCACCAATCCGGAACGTTATCTGTTTGCCGTAACCAGCGCTGATGACAGCCTGCGTCAGGCAACGGACAGCGCGCTGCGTGGCGTAATCGGCCGCTCCACTATGGATCGCATCCTTACTGAAGGACGAACCGTAGTGCGTAGTGAAACCCAGCGTGAAATTGATGAAACGGTACGTCCGTACGACATGGGCGTGTCCATTCTCGACGTTAACTTCCAGGCGGCACGGCCACCGGAAGAGGTGAAAGCGGCGTTTGACGACGCGATTGCCGCTCGTGAAAACCGCGAGCAGTACGTGCGTGAAGCGGAAGCTTATGCCAATGAAGTGCAGCCGCGTGCTAACGGTCAGGCGCAGCGTATTCTGGAAGAGTCGCGCGCGTACAAAACGCGGACCGTACTGGAAGCGCAGGGTGAAGTGGCGCGCTTTGCCAAGATCCTGCCTGAGTACAAAGCAGCACCGGAAATCACTCGCGAACGTCTGTATATCGAAAGCATGGAACGCGTGCTGAGTCATACCCGCAAAGTGCTGGTTAATGACAAAGGCAACAGCCTGATGGTGTTACCGCTCGATCAACTGATGCGTGGACAAGCCGCTGCGGGTGGCAACAGTCAGGGCAGCAGCACTCTGACGCGGCCACCGGCTAACGGTGACAGCAGCAGTCGCGCGAACAACAGTGCTTCATGGAGTCCGGAAAATATCATGGACCAGCGTCGGGCCAATGCTCAGCGCAACGATACCCAGCGCGAAGGGAGAGAATAATCGATGCGTAAATCCTTAGTTGCCTTACTCATTGTGGTGTTGGTGGTGCTTTACGCCTCACTGTTTGTGGTTCAGGAAGGCCAGCGTGGCATCGTGCTGCGTTTTGGCAAAGTCCTGCGCGACGATGAGAACAAACCGCAGGTCTTTGCACCCGGCCTGCACTTTAAAATTCCGTTTCTGGAAACCGTTAAGAACCTGGATGCACGCATTCAGACCATGGATAACCAGGCCGATCGCTTTGTGACTAAAGAGAAAAAGGATCTGATCGTCGATTCTTATATCAAATGGCGCATCAGCGACTTTAGTCGCTACTATCTGGCGACCGGCGGCGGCGATGTTTCACAGGCAGAAGTCCTGCTGAAACGTAAGTTTAGTGACCGTCTGCGCTCTGAAATGGGCCGTCTGGATGTGAAGGATATCGTTACCGATTCTCGTGGCCGCTTAACCACCGACGTGCGTGATGCACTGAACACCGGTAGCGCGGGTCGTGATGACGATGTGCAGACGCCTGCTGCAGATGACGCTATTGCCAGCGTGGCGGCACGCGTTGAGCGCGAAACCACCAGTAATGAGCCAGCCATCAATCCAAACAGCATGGCAGCATTAGGTATCCAGGTTGTGGATGTGCGCATCAAGCAGATCAACCTGCCTGCGGAAGTGTCTGACGCTATCTACAACCGTATGCGCGCTGAGCGTGAAGCGGTTGCACGTAGCCAGCGTTCACAGGGGCAGGAAGAGGCAGAGAAACTGCGTGCCGGTGCAGATTATGAAGTGACCCGTACGCTGGCAGAAGCGCAGCGTCAGGCGTTGATTACTCGTGGTGAAGGCGATGCCGATGCCGCTAAGCTGTTTGCTGATGCATTCAGTCAGGATCCCGATTTCTACGCGTTCCTGCGCAGCCTGCGCGCGTATGAAAACAGCTTCCAGAGTAATCAGGACATCATGGTGATGAGTCCGGACAGCGATTTCTTCCGCTTTATGAAATCGCCTGCTCACGCAACGCGTTAAGAAACTGCTATAACAGCTCGGGCCGGAATCTGTTCCGGCCCTTTTTTTTGGAAAATTATCAGTAATGAACTCAACTATCTGGACGGCGCTGGCGTTGGTATTGGTACTCGAAGGGCTTGGTCCGATGCTGGCGCCCGGTTTATGGCGCCGTATGATTCAATCGATGACGCAATTGCCCGATCGCCTGTTGCAGCGCTTCGGTGGTGGATTAGTAGTCGCAGGCGTGGTGGTTTACTACATGTTGCGTGTCCACGGCAGTAATTGACCTGGATAAGCGCTACGGCAAAACGTTGGCTGACATAACAGAAATTGCTGTTCAGGAAATGTTCAAAAAAACTCCGCAATCGTATGCTAAAAGTGCTGAAACCGAAAAATGACGATGGTAGAATCCATTTTTAAGCAATCGGTGATTTTGAGAAATGGGTAAGAACGTCGTCGTACTGGGCACCCAATGGGGTGACGAAGGTAAAGGGAAGATTGTAGACCTTCTGACTGAGCGTGCTAACTATGTGGTGCGTTACCAGGGTGGTCATAATGCAGGCCACACTTTAGTCATCAACGGTGAAAAAACCGTCCTCCACTTAATTCCTTCTGGCATCCTGCGTGAGAACGTCACCAGCATCATCGGCAACGGTGTGGTGCTGTCGCCTGCTGCGCTGATGAAAGAGATGAAAGGCCTGGAAGAGCGCGGCATACCGGTACGCGAACGCCTGCTGATTTCTGAAGCCTGTCCGCTGATCCTGCAATATCATGTGGCGATGGATCTGGCGCGCGAGAAAGCACGTGGCGATAAAGCCATCGGTACCACCGGTCGTGGTATCGGCCCGGCTTACGAAGATAAAGTCGCTCGCCGCGGTCTGCGCGTTGGCGATCTCTTTAACAAAGAGACCTTCGCAGTGAAGTTGAAAGAGATCGTTGATTTCTACAACTTCCAGCTGGTGCACTACTACAAAACCGATGCCGTTGACTACGATACCGTGCTGAATGATGTCATGGCGGTTGCCGATATCCTGACCAGCATGGTCGTTGACGTTTCCGACCTGCTGGATCAGGCGCGTCAGCGTGGTGATCTCATCATGTTCGAAGGCGCGCAGGGCACGCTGCTGGACATCGACCACGGTACCTATCCTTACGTGACCTCTTCCAACACTACCGCGGGTGGCGTTGCTACCGGTTCTGGTATTGGTCCACGTTATGTCGATTATGTGCTGGGTATCGTGAAAGCCTACTCCACGCGCGTTGGCGCTGGTCCTTTCCCGACGGAACTGTTCGATGAAACTGGCGAGTTCCTCTGCACTAAAGGCAACGAGTTTGGCGCGACAACCGGTCGCCGTCGTCGTACTGGCTGGCTTGATGCGGTTGCGGTGCGTCGCGCCGTGCAGATCAACTCACTTTCCGGCTTCTGCATGACCAAGCTGGACGTACTGGATGGCCTGAAAGAGATCAAAATTTGCGTCGGCTACCGTATGCCGAATGGCAAAGAAGTGACGACTACGCCGCTGGCCGCTGAAGGTTGGGAAGGCATTGAGCCGATTTACGAATCGCTGCCGGGCTGGAGTGAAAATACCTTTGGCGTGAAAACGCTGGAAGGCTTACCGCAGGCCGCACGCGACTACATCAAACGTGTCGAAGCGTTAACGGGCGTGCCGGTGGATATTATCTCTACCGGGCCGGATCGCAGTGAAACCATGATTCTGCGCGACCCGTTCGACGCATAATCAGCCAGGGCCGGACACGTTCCGGCCTTTTCTTTTCCACTCTTCAGCCAGGTTTGAGCCGTAATCGGTGATATCCGGGCCACGTCGGTTCTCTTTTCCTTTTAGAAAATCTACACTTGCTAGCACTATATCGTGGATGTCTGCTGCTGCTTATCAGACAATACGGCTATCCTGTTAGATGAGTAAATCGCCCTGGGCGATGCAACGAGGTATCATTGCAGCTGACAAGTTTTACCGACTACGGTTTGCGTGCGCTGATCTACATGGCTTCGCTCCCAACCGGTCACATGACCAATATTACCGAAGTCACTGAAATTTATGGTGTTTCGCGTAATCATATGGTCAAAATAGTTAATCAACTTAGCCGCGAGGGGTTTATTTTGACCACGCGCGGTAAAAATGGCGGTATCCGGCTGGCGATGCCGGCGGAAAAAATTGTTGTTGGTGAAGTCGTCCGTCGGTTGGAGCCGTTGCAACTGGTGAACTGTGAAACCTGTGCCATTACACCTGCTTGCCGGCTCAGGGGAATCCTGAATAATGCCGTCCAAATTTTTTTAAAGGAGCTGGATAATTACACCCTTGCTGACCTTGTGCGCGAAAATCACCCGCTTTATAAAATCTTACTCCCGGAGCCAGGTGCGCACCCGGCCCGATGACAACGGAGGACCCGCAATGTCAAACGATCCTTTTCAGGAAAGAGAAGCTGAAAAATACGAAAACCCTATTCCAAGCCGCGAGTTCATACTTGCGCATTTAGACAAACGTGAAAAACCGGCCAGCCGCGAAGAGCTGGCGCAGGAAATGAACATCAGCGGAGAAGAGCAGCTGGAAGCGCTGCGCCGTCGACTGCGCGCCATGGAGCGCGACGGTCAGCTGGTGTTTACCCGACGTCAATGTTACGCGCTGCCAGAGCGCCTTGATTTGCTACGCGGCAAGGTGATCGGCCACCGCGACGGCTTCGGCTTTCTGCGCGCCGAAGGGCAAAAAGAGGATTTCTACCTTTCAGCCGAACAGATGAAGATGTGCATGCATGGCGATATCATCCTCGCTCAGCCAATGGGCGCTGACCGCAAGGGCCGCCGTGAAGCACGCGTGGTTCGCGTGCTTGAGCCGCGTAACAACCAAATCGTCGGTCGCTACTTTACCGAAGCGGGCGTGGGCTTTGTGGTACCGGACGACAGCCGTCTGAGCTTTGATATTCTCATTCCGCCAGAAGAGCTGATGGGCGCGCGCATGGGCTTTGTGGTGGTGGTTGAACTCACCCAGCGTCCAACGCGCCGCACAAAAGCAATTGGTAAAGTTGTCGAGGTGCTGGGCGATAACATGGGTACCGGCATGGCCGTTGACATGGCACTGCGGACCCACGAAATTCCGCACGAATGGCCGCCGGAACTGGAACAGCAGATTTCAACGCTGAGCGAAGAGGTGCCGGAAGAAGCGAAAGCCGGACGCGTCGATCTGCGTCAGCTGCCGCTGGTCACCATTGATGGCGAAGACGCCCGCGACTTTGATGATGCGGTGTTCTGTGAGAAAAAACGCGGCGGCGGCTGGCGCCTGTGGGTAGCCATAGCTGACGTCAGCTATTACGTGCGTCCGGGCACACCGCTTGATGACGAAGCGCATCGTCGTGGCACCTCAGTCTATTTCCCGTCGCAGGTTATCCCGATGCTGCCGGAAGTGCTGTCTAACGGCCTCTGCTCGCTTAATCCGCAGGTCGACCGTCTCTGTATGGTGTGCGAGATGACCATTTCCGCCAGCGGTAAGCTGACCGGATTCAGGCATTACGAAGCGGTGATGAACTCGCACGCGCGCCTGACGTACAACAAAGTGTGGAATATTCTGCAGGGCAACCAGGAGCTGCGCGAACAGTATCATGCCCTGGTGCCGCATCTGCAGGAGCTGCACAACATGTATCAGGTGCTGAGCACCGCACGCGATCAGCGCGGCGGCATCTCGTTTGAGACCGAAGAAGCGAAGTTTATCTTCAACGCTGAGCGCCGCATTGAGCGCGTTGAGCAGACGGTACGTAACGATGCGCACAAGCTGATCGAAGAGTGCATGATCCTCGCAAACATTGCCTCCGCACGCTTTGTTGAGAAGCACGAAGAGCCTGCGCTGTTCCGCGACCACGATCGCCCAAGTGATGACAGCATCACCAGCTTCCGCACCGTGCTTAATGAGCTTGGCCTGACGCTGTCGGGTGGCAATAAGCCGCAGCCGATCGATTATGCCGCGCTGCTGGAAGCGATCGCCGACCGTCCCGATCATGAAATGCTGCAAACCATGCTGCTGCGTTCGATGAAGCAGGCAGTTTACGATCCGGAAAACCGTGGCCACTTTGGCCTGGCGCTGACGTCGTACGCGCACTTTACCTCGCCGATTCGTCGTTATCCCGATCTGCTGCTGCACCGCGCCATTAAGTATCAGCTGGCGAAGCAGGAGGGCGAAGTCACCGGCATCACCACGCCAACCGGTGGCTATCACTACGAGATGAACCAGATGCTTGAGCTGGGTCAGCACTGTTCGCTGACCGAGCGCCGTGCCGATGAAGCGACGCGCGATGTGGCGGACTGGCTGAAGTGTGACTTCATGCTGGATCAGGTCGGTAATAACTTTACCGGCATCATCTCCAGCGTGACCGGCTTTGGCTTTTTTGTGCGCCTGACCGATCTGTTTATCGATGGTCTGGTACATGTTTCCACGCTGGACAATGACTACTATCGCTTTGATGCGGTTGGCCAGCGTCTGATCGGCGAGTCTGGTGGCCGAACCTATCGCCTTGGCGATACCGTGGAAGTGCGCGTGGAAGCAGTGCACATGGAAGAGCGCAAGATCGATTTCGCGCTGGTTTCCAGCACCCGCCAGCCGCGCGGCGCCGGTAAAACGGCCCGCGAGAAAGAGAAAAAAGGCGGCACCACCCACTCCGGCAAACGTCGTCGTGAGCAGCGTAAAGGCAAAAATTTTGAGCCTGATACCGCTTTCCGCGGTGACAGCAAGAAACCGGCTGCGACCAAAACCGGGGTAAAAGCTGAGAAAAAAGTGAAATCTCCCTCAGAGAAAACCCGTAAAATCGCCACGGCAACGAAACAGAAGCGCGCGGCGAAAAAGCAAAGCAGCTGATCCGCTGCCTTGATGCTTGCCCGGGCGCCCCAGCGGCGCCCATCCTTAATACCGGCCGGAGCACCTCTCCGGCTGAAATACTTGAGTTTACGAAATGAGTGAAATTGTTTTTGGCATCCATGCGGTGCAAGCGCTGCTGGATAACGATCCGCTGCGTTTTCAGGAAGTGTTTATCCTGAAAGGGCGTGACGATCGCCGTTTGCAGCAGCTGGTCAAAGCGCTGGAAGCGCAGGGCATTGTGGTTCAGGTGGCTACGCGCCAGTGGCTGGACAGCAAAGTGGATGGCGCTGCACATCAGGGCATCATTGCGCACGTTAAGCCGGGCCGTCAGTATCAGGAAAACGATCTGCCGGATCTGATCGCTTCACTGGATCAGCCTTTTCTGCTGATCCTCGACGGCATTACCGACCCGCATAACCTCGGGGCCTGTCTGCGTAGCGCCGATGCGGCGGGCGTGCATGCTGTGATCATGCCAAAAGATCGTTCTGCCCAGCTGAATGCCACCGCTAAAAAAGTGGCCAGCGGCGCGGCGGAAAATGTACCGCTGATTCGCGTGACCAACCTCGCGCGCACCATGCGCATGCTGCAGGAAGCGCAGATCTGGATCGTCGGCACCGCTGGCGAAGCCGATCACGACCTCTATCAGAGCAAGATGACCGGCCCGATGGCGCTGGTCATGGGCGCGGAGGGCGAAGGTATGCGTCGTCTGACCCGTGAACATTGCGATGAACTGATCAGCATTCCGATGTGGGGCAGCGTCTCTTCGCTGAACGTGTCGGTGGCCACCGGTGTGTGTCTGTTTGAAGCGGTGCGCCAGCGCCGTAAATGATCGTCCGGGGCGTGATCTGCGCCCCGAATTTCCCTCTTCTGCCAGGTAAAATAGCGCGCACTTCTCATACTTAATCCAGTGAGAACAGGAGCGACGCATGAACTGGACTACCCACAGCGTATTCAACCAGCCCCGCCCCCTGAGCAACAGCAATCTGTTTCTGTCTGACACGCCGCTGCGTGAAGCGGTCGCGCGTGAAGGCGCACAGTGGGATGCTGAGCGGCTCGCCTCCGTTGGCCAACAGTTGGGCGGCAGCGAATCGCTGGAATCAGGCCGCCTGGCCAATGCTTTTTCTCCCGAGCTGCTGCGTTACGATGCGCGCGGAGAGCGTCTTGATGAGGTCCGTTTTCATCCGGCATGGCATCTGTTAATGCATGGCCTGTGTGCCAATCGTCTGCATAATCTTCCCTGGCAAACCGATCCGCCCGCAGCGGCGATGGTCGCACGCGCCGCGCGTTTCATTCTGCATGCGCAGGTGGAAGCGGGCACGCTCTGTCCGCTTACCATGACCTTTGGCGCCATTCCGCTACTGCGCCAGCATTTGCCCACGCTGTTCAGCGACTGGCTGACGCCGCTGCTCTCAGACCGTTACGATCCTCATCAGCAGCCCGCTGAGCAAAAGCGCGGTTTGCTGATCGGCATGGGCATGACGGAGAAACAGGGCGGCACCGATGTGTTGAGCAACACCACGCGCGCCGAACCGCTGACCACACGTGGACCGGGCGAAGCCTATCGGCTAACGGGCCATAAGTGGTTTTTCTCAGTCCCGCAAAGCGATGCGCACTTGGTACTGGCACAGACGCAGCAGGGCATCAGCTGCTTCTTTCTGCCGCGTCTGCTGCCTGACGGCACGCGTAACGCCATAATTATTGAGCGTCTAAAAGACAAGCTGGGTAATCGTGCCAACGCCAGCGCCGAAGTGGAGTTTAGAGAGGCGATCGGCTGGCTTATAGGCGAAGAGGGTGACGGCGTTCGGCATATCATGCAAATGGGCAGCTTTACCCGGGTGGATTGCGCGCTGGGCAGTCATGGCCAAATGCGGCGGGCGCTGTCTGTCGCCCTGTTTCACGCCCATCAGCGACAGGTAATGGGCAAAAACCTGGTGGATCAACCGTTGATGCGGCAGGTATTGGGTCGACAGGCGCTGCAGCTGGAAGCACAAACCGCGCTGCTGATGCAGCTGGCGCACCGTTTTGATGCTTCGTCCACCGCCTGGTGCCGTCTGTTTACGCCGGTGGTGAAGTTTGCCATCTGCAAAGCGGGCATCCCTTTTGTCGCCGAGGCGATGGAAGTGTTGGGCGGTATTGGCTATTGCGAAGAGAGCGAGCTGCCGCGTCTTTATCGCGAAATGCCGGTGAACAGCATCTGGGAAGGTTCGGGCAATGTGATGTGCCTTGACGTGCTGCGCGTACTGCGTAAGCAGCCCGCATTACAGGAGATGCTGGACGCTGAGTTTGCTGAGCTGAAAGGGGTTAATCGCCATTTTGATCGCCGGTGGCGCCAGCTACAGCGTCGTTTGCCACGTCTGCAGGAAAGTGACGCGCGCGAAGTCACAGGCGATCTTTACGCGCTGGCGGCCACGGCGCAGCTTTTGCGCGTGGGTTCACCACCGTTAGCCGATGCTTACGCGCAGATGAGCCTTGATGCGCGCGGGCAAAAATCGCTGCCGCCCGCGCTGGTGGATCGCCTACTGCTGCGTGCCTGCGGTGGGTGACGGGCCATACAGCAGCGCCGTGCCATACCACGAGCCGAGCACGACATTTTCACTGATCATCAGGATTTGATAGTAGGTTGCGCCAGCCCGATTCGCCTGAGCAGCCAGATCGCGCTGCGCATCGTCGGGAGAACCGCGTACGGTTGTGGTGATAGTGCCCAGCTTCGGCAATCCACGGGTCTGTTCGCGGCTGATTTGCTGAGATTGCGCAGTGGGTGCCGGTGGCGGCTGCGGCGTACCGCGCAGCGCACTACAGCCAGTTAATAACAGCACAAGCAGGATAAGGCTTTTTCGCATCGTCATGCTCCAGAGCGGGGATGAAAAGATAAGTGTAAAACATCCCCGCGCGGGCATTACTGTTTCAGGCTAAATATGCTTACCAGCTGTGTCAGATGATGGCCTTTCTGGCTTAGCGCTTGCGCCGTCTCTTCGGAGCGTGTCACCAGTTCACTGTTGTGATGAGTTGCCTGGCCAATATGGGACATTGCCAGATTAACCTGGCCGATGCCCGCCGCCTGTTCCTGCGACGCCACGTTGATCTCTCCCATTAGCGCTTTGATCTGCTCAACGCGCACCACGATATTTTCCATCGCCTGCTGAGTATTTGCCGAGAGCCGGTTGCCTTCGGTAACGTGGCTAATCGACGCCTCAATCAGCGTGTCGATCTCTTTGGCCGCCTGCGCGCTGCGCTGTGCCAGCGCACGCACTTCTGCCGCCACTACCGCAAAACCTTTGCCCTGTTCGCCGGCACGCGCGGCTTCCACCGCGGCGTTCAGCGCCAGGATATTGGTCTGGAAGGCGATCGATTCGATCACCTGGGTAATATCGGCAATGCTTTGCGAAGAGACTTTGATCGCTGACATGGTGCTCACCGAGCGCGATACCGTTTCGCCGCCGTGGTGCACGGCGGTTGCCGTTTCCGCCACCAACGCCAGCGCCTGGCGCACGCTGTCGGCGTTCTGTTCCACCGTGGCACCCAACTGCTCCATGCTGGCGGAGGTCTCTTCAACGCTGCTCGCCTGACGGTTAATCTGCTCGCTGATATCGCCACTGCCCGCTGCAATCGCATCGGTGCCGTCGCTGATCTCCTGTGCTGCGCCACGCACCTGCGCCACGATCTGCGCCAGACCGTTGCCGATGCCATTAATGGCAACGATCAGCTGACCGATTTCATCCTCGCGGCGGGTGGCCAGGCTGGCCTGCAAATTACCGGCAGCATACTGCTGCGCCAGGCCGATCACCTGGTTCAGCGGCTGCGTCAGCCAGCGACGGCAGATCCAGATAAAGCTCACCGCAAACAGCACCACAATGCTGAGCCCGCCGAGCAGGAACAGATTGCGCGTGTGATTGATCGGTGCCAGTAACGCGTCACGACTGACTTCGCCAACGATAATCCAGTCCCAGCCCGGCATCTTTTGCCATGCCAGAAACTGCTGCTCGCCGCGATGTTCGGCGATCTGCGTACCCACAGGTTGTTCCATCAGAGAGCGTTGGGTATCGGCCGACCAGTCCGGCAGCTTGCCTTCCAGCTGACGATCAAACAGATATTGCCCGTGCGCTTTGCCTGCGGCGCCATTCAGCACAAAGAAGTGACCGCTGTCGCCCAGCGAACGTTCAAGAATTTTGCCGCGCATTAGCTGAATCTGGGCGCTGATCTCCACGCCAACAAACAGAATGCCGATCACCTGCCCACCGGCATCTTTAACCGGTTGATACTGCGTGATGTAGCGTTTGCCAAACAGCGTAGCGAGACCGCGATAAACCGTGCCGCCCGATACCGCTTTCCAGGCGGCGCTCTGGCGATCGAGCCGTGTGCCAATTGCGCGATTGCCATCTTCTTTCAGCAGCGAGGTAGCGATACGAATATAGTCATCGCCATCGCGGACAAAAATGGTGGAAACGGCGTGGGTGCGCTCCAGGAAATCATCCACCGCGGTTTGATCGAGATTCAGGGTTTTCAGTCCGGCGCGCAGGGTGGGTGTTGATTCATTTCCGACGATTACGCGGGAGCTTTCATCACGGCTGAACTTTTTTGGCAGGAAACTGCTGAACAGTTGGGTATAGCTACTGACCTCTTCATTGAGCGTGGCATTGAACATCTCTGCCATTTCGCCCATGCCTTTCACCTGATTTTGCATATTCTCTACGGAGAGCTGCTGTAACTGCTTTGCTGCATTCTGGCTTAAAGCGAGCGTGAAAATAAAAACCAACACGGCCACGCTCAAAGACGTCATTACCGACAGCTTAAAGCCAAGACTCATGGCGCTGAGAGAGAGACGCTTCATTTGTTTACCTTTTAATCGCATTGTTAAAGTACGATTAACGGCAGTTACATTAAAAAATTTAGCGTCAATGACGCAGATCAAAGAACTATTTATCGTGATTAAAGTGTGATCGGGGTCGCATTGTGTGAGCGCCCTGATGCCTGTTGATACGGAAGCAAAGAAAGAGAGGCAAAGAGAATGATTGAACTGGCTGTTGAGCAATGGGCTGGCATTGAATGTTTGCACGCGGCACCCGCCGGACAACGTGCGCTGCCGCTGCCCACCATTCTGTTTTATCACGGCTTTACCTCGTCGAAAGAGGTTTACAGCTACTTTGCCGTGGCGCTGGCTCAGGCGGGTTTTCGCGTCGTTATGCCAGATGCGGACCGACACGGTGCGCGTTACGATGGCGACAGCGAGGCACGGCTACACCATTTTTGGGACATTCTCAGACACAATATTGATGAGCTTCCGCGGCTGGAACGGGCGCTGAAGGGGCAGGGGATGGTCGCGCCCGGCAAACTGGCGGTCGCGGGCGCCTCGATGGGCGGCATGACTGCGCTGGGAGCAATGGCGCGTTATCCGCAGCTTCACAGCGTAGCCTGCCTGATGGGCTCGGCCTGGTTTATGTCGCTCAGTCAGACATTGTTTCCGCCGTTGCCCGCCTCACATCCCGATTTTGCCGCGCGCATGGCGCCGCTGGCAGATTACGATCCCAGTCAGCATCTTGCCGCGCTCGGTAATCGTCCGCTGCTGCTCTGGCACGGCGAGGCGGATGAGCTGGTGCCAGCCACCGAAAGCGTCCGTCTGCAGGAGGCGTTGCGCGCGCAGTCGCTGGATACGCAGCTCACCTGGCTGACCGAGAAACAGATCGGCCACAAAATTACGCCCGCCGCGCTCTCCGCCGCCGTGGATTTTTTTACCCGCTCTCTCTGATGTCAACTTAGTGGCCAGGCGACGGATAGCATCCGCCTGGCGCTGACCCGTACGATAAATCCGCTTTGAGCAGTATTGCTGCTTGTGTTTATGGCCTGGAATCCCTATTATTACGCGTCAATTTTTCAGCCGCATTACAGGGCTGTGTCTCAGAATCGCTGGTGATTCGCCAACCATTCTGAGACACAGCCTACAACGTTCCTTGCTTCCATGGGCCGCGGTTGACCCCGACAGGAGGCTGAATAATCCGTAAGGAGCAAATTCGATGCGTCATTACGAAATCGTATTTATGGTTCATCCTGACCAAAGCGAACAGGTTCCTGGCATGATCGAGCGTTATTCTGCAGCTATCACTGGCGCAGAAGGTACGATCCACCGCCTGGAAGACTGGGGCCGCCGTCAGCTGGCTTACCCGATCAACAAACTGCACAAAGCCCACTACGTTCTGCTGAACGTTGAAGCACCGCAGTCTGCTATCGATGAGCTGGAAACAAACTTCCGCTTCAACGACGCCGTTATCCGCAGCATGGTTATGCGCGTTAAAAACGCGGTTACCGAAGCATCTCCGATGGTAAAAGCGAAAGACGAGCGCCGTGATCGCCGTGAAGATTTCGCCAACGAAACCTCGGATGATTCGGATGCTGGGGATTCTGAAGAGTAATCAACCGTGACGGCAAATCGACTGCGCCTGTCTGGCACCGTGTGCAAGACGCCAGTGCGAAAAGTGAGCCCGTCCGGTATTCCACACTGCCAGTTTGTGCTTGAGCACCGCTCGCAGCAGGAAGAGGCCGGTTTCAGCCGGCAAGCCTGGTGTCGATTGCCTGTTATTATTAGCGGCAGCCACCATCAGGTCATTACTCAACATATAACGGTCGGCACGCAACTCAGTCTTGAAGGTTTTATTAGCTGCCATCAGGCACGCAATGGCCTCAGTAAACTGGTGTTACATGCCGAGCAGATTGAATTGATAGATTCTGGAGACTAGCCTAATGGCACGTTATTTCCGTCGTCGCAAGTTCTGCCGTTTCACCGCGGAAGGCGTTCAAGAGATCGATTATAAAGATATCGCAACGCTGAAAAACTACATCACTGAAAGCGGCAAGATTGTTCCAAGCCGTATCACCGGTACTCGTGCTAAATACCAGCGTCAGCTGGCTCGTGCTATCAAGCGCGCGCGTTACCTGTCTCTGCTGCCGTACACTGATCGTCATCAGTAATCGGTCACTGTCCATTAACGACTTTGAGAGGATAAGGTAATGCAAGTTATTCTGCTTGATAAAGTAGCAAACCTGGGCGTCTTAGGTGATCAGGTTAACGTTAAAGCGGGCTACGCTCGTAACTTCCTGGTACCACAGGGCAAAGCTGTTCCTGCTACCAAGAAAAACGTTGAGTTTTTTGAAGCACGTCGCGCTGAGCTGGAAGCCAAACTGGCTGACGCACAGGGCGCTGCAAACGAACGCGCTGAGAAAATCAACGCACTGGGCACCGTTACCATCGCGTCTAAAGCAGGCGACGAAGGCAAACTGTTCGGTTCAATCGGCGCTCGCGACGTTTCTGATGCAGTAACTGCAGCAGGCGTTGAAGTAGCTAAGAGCGAAGTTCGTCTGCCAAACGGTGTTCTGCGCACCACTGGTGAGCACGAAGTTGAGTTCCAGGTTCACAGCGATGTGACTGCGAAACTGATCGTGAACGTGGTTGCTGCGAAGTAATTGCGTTAAGAATGGCGTCAGGCTTGCCTGATTGCGTTCGACAAGAAACCCGGCTTCGGCCGGGTTTTTTATTGCCTGCGATTCGGCGGGTGCTGCCGGAGATGCGATCTGCGCCATAAGGCGGATAAAGAGAGCGGGCGGGAGAGTAGGCAGAACGCCATCGTCCGCTGACGCAAGAATTACTGCGCGCGAAGAAAGGAACCGTCTTGCTGGCGAGTAAACAACACCGGGCCATTGTCGGTTTCAATCGTCAGGCCAGTGACCACGCCCTGTGCATCCTGACGAATCTTCACCTGCTGCCCGCTGCGCAGGGTGCTCAGCGGTTTATCGTCGCCCTCAACCTGCGCCATAGCAAACACATCGTTTACCGGCAGATTATTGTCACGGAACAGCTGCGCCAGCGTCTGCCCGGAGGCGATTTGATAGCTGCGCCAGGCGCCCTGGCTGTCCGCTTTCGCCGCCGGTGCCGCGGGAGTATTGCCCTGCAACTCAGCCTGCATCGGCACCTCGCGCGACGGCGTGACCGGCTGTTCCACCGGATAGCGCGTGGTGGGTGCAGGCCAGAGAATGGCCACCAGCAGCACGACTAACGCCAGCACAATGCCGCGCCGGTGCATGGCGGGCAGGGGATCCATCCAGCGCAAATTATCCGTCAGATGCCAGATGCGTAACGCCCATTGTGGCGTACGGGATGATGCAGCATTGGGCATGGCTTCCTCCTCGCGGTGCGGGCGGACTAACTGGGTGATTCTTTGCATCAGCGGCACAGACTGCGCTGATTTCCGTTTTTTAGGGGCAATTCGGCCCATGTAAACTCTCTTGTTATGACGCAGTGCGATAGAAGGCGAAAACAACCGGTATGATTACAGTATGGGTAATGTTGACGCGAAGTGCCTGTCATTATTGATAAATTAGCACGCCGCTATTGTTTACTTTTCGCGGGCAAAAGTCATCTTTCCCACGTGGCATTTTACCCTCAGCGCCTGCACTGTTATGCTGCGCCTTCTGAAATTTTCAATGATGAAAGGAAATGCAATGACCACCCCTTCTTTTGACAGCGTTGAAGCGCAAGCAAGTTACGGAATCGGTTTACAGGTTGGCCAGCAGTTGCAGGAGTCCGGTTTAGAGGGCTTACAGCCGGAAGCGCTGCTTGCGGGCCTGCGCGATGCGCTGGAAGGGAATGCGCCAGCGGTACCGGTTGACGTTGTGCACCGTGCGCTGCGTGAAATCCATGAGCGTGCCGATGCGGTGCGTCGCGATCGCCAGCAGGCGATGGCCGTGGAAGGTCAGCAGTTCCTCGAAGAAAACATCAAGCGTGAAGGCGTCAGCAGCACAGAGTCTGGCCTGCAGTTCAGCGTAATCAAGCAGGGCGATGGTCCGATTCCTTCCCGCCAGGATCGCGTACGCGTGCACTATACCGGTAAGCTGATCGACGGCAGCGTGTTTGACAGCTCGGTAGCGCGTGGCGAACCGGCTGAGTTCCCGGTCAGCGGCGTGATTGCCGGCTGGATTGAAGCGCTGACCCTGATGCCAGTGGGTTCCAAGTGGGAGCTGGTCATCCCACAAAACCTGGCGTATGGCGAACGTGGCGCAGGTGCCTCGATTCCACCATTCAGCACGCTGGTGTTTGAAGTTGAGCTGCTGGAAATCCTGTAATTCCTTGCAGACAGCCGATAAAAAAGCCAGCGGAAACGCTGGCTTTTGTCTTTGTGTCACCGGCTGTCAGGGCTTCGGCTGCTGTAAATTCACCTGCCACAGCGCAAAACCAATCGCATCATTGCCCTTGGGTTGTAACGGATACTGCGCGTAATCCTTAATGAAGCGCGTCGCCTTCTCGCCCGGTGCGGTTTCAAAACGAATATCCAGCGGCGTGCTGCTGTTTATCGCCGCCAGTCGCCAGTTATTATCCGCCTGCGGATGTACTTCGCCGTGCGCTTTGGTCTGCGCGCTGATATACGCCGCGACCACCGATCGGTTCTCATCCGGCGAGGCAAAGGCGATATGGCTTTCACCGGTCCCGGCAAAGCTGCCGCCAGTGGCGCGGTAATTATTGGTCGCCACCAGAAACGTCGCTGCCGGATCGATCGGCTTGCCGTTAAAGGTAAGCTGATGAATTCGCGACGCGCCAGCATTGATCAGCTTGCAGTCGTTGTTATAACGCGCGGGTTGCGTCACATCGATTTGATAATTAACGCCATCGATCACATCAAAATTGTAGGTACGGAAATCCCAGTTAATCAGCGACTGCGGCTCAGTGCGTGTGGTATCGATCTGATTAAACTGCCCGGCTGAGCACTCCAGCCACTCTTTAACCTCGGCGCCGGTGACCTTCAGCACCACCAGCGTGTTGGGATAGAGATAGAGATCGGCGGCGTTACGGAAGGTTAGCGCGCCTTTTTCCACTTCAACATAGCTGGCGGGATCGTTTTTACGCCCACCCGCTTTGAACGGCGCCGCCGCGGAGAGCACCGGCAAACGCGCCAGGTCCGGATCGCCCTGAATAAAACGCTCAACGTAATCACGCTGCGCATTGTTCACAATCTGCACCGTCGGATCATCCTGAATCAGTGACAGATAGCTGTACATGACGTCGGCGGAGCGGCCAATCGGCTTGGCGACGAAGTCGCGCGTCGCCTTGTGCGCATCGGCCAGCACATTGACCAGCGCCTGATCTTCTCCGGCCAGCGACTTCTTCGCCGCCTTGTCATAAATCGGCCGCGCTTCCGCTTTGCCGCTGCTGATCTGCCAGCCGCCCGCGGTTTTGCTCTCCAGCACCAGATCCACCACCCCAAGGTGATCGCCCCACATGCCTGGCATCACCGCCGGTACGCCGTTCAGCGTACCCTGTGCAATGTCAGCGCCTTTTATCGCCTTAAATTCATCGCTCGGGAAGATGGCGTGCGCATGGCCAAACATAATGGCATCAATGCCGGGCACCTGGCTGAGATAGTAAACCGAGTTCTCTGCCATCGCGTGGTAAGGTTCGCTGGACAGGCCGGAATGCGGAATCGCCACGATAATATCGGCGCCTTTGCTGCGCATTTCCGGCACGTAATGGCGTGCGGTCTCGGTAATGTCGTTAACGGTAACTTTGCCCTGCAGGTTCGCCTTATCCCAGACCATGATCTGCGGCGGCACAAAGCCGATGTAGCCAATATTCAGCCTGTGGGTTTTGCCGGCGCGATCGGTCACCGTGGTGGCTTTGATCAGATAAGGCGTAAACAGCGGCTGGTGGGTTTTGCTGTCGATGATATTGGCGTTCACATAAGGGAAATGCGCGCCGCTCAGCGCCTTGTGCAGGTAGTCGAGGCCATAGTTGAATTCGTGGTTGCCGAGGTTGCCGACGCTGTAATCCAGGGTATTCATCGCTTTATACACCGGATGCACCTCATCCTTGCCCAGCCCTTTCGCTGCCATATAATCGCCGAGCGGACTGCCCTGAATGATATCGCCGTTGTCGACTAAAACACTGTTTTTTACCTCGGCGCGCGCGGCGTTGATCAGCGTGGCGGTGCGCACCAGGCCAAACTTCTCGGTTGGCGTGTCTTTGTAATAATCGAAATCCATCATGTTGCTGTGTAAATCGGTGGTTTCCATGATGCGCAGGTCAACCGTGGCCGCATGGCTTGCAGCGGTGACCGCCAGCGCCAGCAGCGTGATACCGGGTTTAAACATGTCCCTCTCCTTAATCAGATTTTTCCAGGCCATCAACATCGCAAATTTCACTGCAATCGAGGTTATTTATCTCATTAAAATGTGATCATTGTAGGATTAATGCGCGAATTGCCGCCTGAGGGCGATAAGCGCTGAGAACGATCCGCGGTTAGCAGAGGGCAGCATCATGAATACAGATAACTATGCTGTTGATAACATTATCAATTAGAATAGATAACCGCCCAAGACAGGCGCGAGCGGTGACCATGGCGCGAAATGCTATGCTCACTAAGTGAACCTGTTAACCGCTGTATGCCCAGCGCGGCGCAGACGGCTACTTAAACGAGGTGAACCATGTTAGAGCAAATTTGCCAACTTTCCCGCAAGGCGGGCGACGCAATCATGCAGGTCTATAACGGCGAAACACCGGCAGATATCACGCACAAGAGCGATGATTCTCCGGTCACCGCTGCGGATATTGCAGCACATCACATCATTATTGCGGGCCTGCGCGAGCTGGATGCGGAAACGCCGGTGCTCTCCGAAGAGGATCCTGCGAGTTGGGAAGAACGCCAGCACTGGCAGCGTTACTGGCTGGTTGATCCGCTGGATGGCACCAAAGAGTTTATCAAGCGCAACGGCGAGTTCACGGTGAATATCGCCCTGATTGAGCACGGCAAACCGGTGATGGGCGTGGTCTACGCGCCGGTGCTGGATGTACTGTATTCCGCCGCCGACGGCAAAGCGTGGAAAGAAGAGGGCGGGCATAAAACGCAGATTCATGTCGCTGACGCGCGCCCGCCGCTGGTGGTGATTAGCCGTTCCCATGCCGACAGCGATCCGGAGCTAAAAGAATATCTGGCGCAGCTGGGCGAGCATCAAACCGTTTCGATCGGCTCCTCGCTGAAATTTTGCCTGGTTGCTGAAGGTAAAGCGCAGCTCTATCCACGCTTTGGGCCGACCAATATTTGGGATACCGGCGCGGGTCATGCGGTGGCCATTGCGGCTGGTGCGCATGTTCATGACTGGAAAGGACAAACGCTGGATTATACGCCGCGTGAATCTTTCCTTAATCCGGGCTTTCGCGTCTCCATGTTCTGATTAAACCAGGCGGCCAGCAGGTCGCCTTTTTTTATCCCCTTAATACTCACTGGCAGGCAGCCTGTTCCGCTGCGAAGGTTGTCAGTGCTGCGTTTTGTACAAATCATGCTCCCACCAGATTCCCTTTTTATCCGTCATTTTCCTGCAATATTTCCCCGGCATCATGCCGCAGTCGTTAAGGCATGCTGACTTTGCGGCACAGAGCACAATCGAGCTAAAAGTGAAGGTTTATACTGGGTTGTAGCTGCCAGGTAACGGAGTGTTCTGTAATTGTGTGTCAATTCGGTAAAAAAGGTTATTTTCGGGCACACAAAAATTCATCGTGATCTATAGTTATCCCACTTTGCGCTTCACGGGCTTGTTGCCCCCCTTTTGGTAACGGCGAAGCGTAGTTAACACTGTTCAGGAGTATAAGCAGTATGAAGATTTTTCAGCGTTACAATCCCTTGCAGGTCGCCAAATATGTCAAAACGTTGTTTAAAGGGCGGTTGTATATCAAGGACGTAGGAGCGTTTGAGTTCGATAAAGGAAAGATTTTGCTGCCGCGCGTTAAGGATAAACAGCACTTTAGCGTGATGTCAGAAGTAAACCGCCAGGTCATGCGTTTACAGGCTGATTTTGGCTAGCAATATTGGGCGCCTGTTGGGCGCCCTGTTTATTGCTTTGTACGGAAATTCCCACGTTTGGCTTATAACCGCTGTTTCTGCGCTTTTCTGTTTTTCATCCCGCCATGTTGCGCTTCATACTGCCCGATATATCATTCTCTTTCGAGACCGTTCCTCACGCAATTTTTGCCCGTGCCTTTTATAACGTAAGCGGTTTTTATGCTTATAAAAAGGAATAGCAACATGAAAAATAACGGTGCCGACAGCGGCAAAAAAGCAGAAACCGACGCACAGGCTGGCGCATTGCCGCTGAGCGATTTTTCTCTTAACACCTCGACTCTGAACATTACCCAGACAACTTCACCTGCGGTGCCGCGCATGACCGCAGCCAATGCACCCGTGACCATTACCCAGGTTATCGATAACATCGGCAAGACCGGCACCGTGACGCATAACAGCACCATTGACGATCCGCGCCCAATGTTCCTGGGTCGTGCGGGTGCTAACCAGCTGGTCACACTTTATGATCACCTTGGCGAAGCTCTGGGCAGCGCCTGTGCGGATGCCGCAGGTCACTGGCGCATCCAGCCAGAATTTGATTTGCCTGAGGGACCACAGGGTATTACCGCAGAAACCGCGACCCGCTGGAGCGCAGGCTTCCAGTTCAATTACAAGCCGGCGGCAGATTTTCCGCTGGAAATCACCTTCGTTGAAGACTATGTCGGTGACTATGCAAAACACTATAACTCTATTCACCAGCTTAAAATGGTCGACGATCCGCGTCCGCCTGTTAGCGGCCGCGCCGGTGTCGGCGAGCTGGTAACCGTTTATGCCAATACGCAGGCTGGCAAAGTCCTGATTGGCAGTGCCGTAGCAGATGAAGAGGGGCGCTGGACGGTAACGCCACTGGCGGACATGAGCAACGGCCATCAGCAATTGGTAGCCGAAACGGCCTCGAAGCAAAGCGCGGGCTTTACGTTGGTGGTTAACGTACCCCAGCCAGCGCCGGTGCAGGATGAGCAGCCCGCGGCGGATACGCCTTCTCTGCTGGCGAGCTCGGCCGCCGCTGACAATACGCCGGTAACCATTACGCAGGTTATGGATAACGTGGGCAAAACCGGCGTGGCAGGCAATCGCGACAACATCGACGATCCGCGTCCGACCTTCAGCGGGCGTGCAGGCGCGCATCAGCTGGTAACGTTGTACAACATGGCTTACGAGGCGATTGGCAGTGCGGTTGCCGATCGTCATGGCAACTGGACTATCCAGCCGGATGTTGATCTGGTGAAAGGTCTGGAGAGCTATACCGCTGAAACCGCGACCCAGTGGAGCACCGGTATCTGGCTGAACTACATCCCGGCAGCCGATGCGGTGCTGGCGATCACCCAGGTTGATGACGGCACGGGCGGCTTCAACAATTCCGACACCTTCAAGATTTCTGGCGATGCGCGTCCGACCATCAGCGGCGTAGCCGGTGTCGGTGAAATCGTAAACGTGTACGCAAACAGTCAGGCTGGCAAAATGCTGATCGGCAGCGCCGTCGCCGGTCATGATGGACGTTGGGTCCTCACGCCGGAAGTGGATATTGCTAACGGTCATGTGCAGCTGGTGGCTGAAACGGCTTCGAAGCAAAGTGCAGGCTTTACGCTGGCGGTTAATGCGCCTGAGGCAGCGGAAGAGAACAACCTGTTGATCATCAATGATTACGCCTGGGATGACGTGGGCCGCCCGGGCTTTATTAGCAATGCCGGTGCCGCGGAAAGCTACAGCGGTGCCGATCGCACCGATGACACCCGGCCAACGTTTGATGGCAGCGCTGCACCTGACGAACGGGTAACGCTATACAGCGGTGACGTGGTACTGGGCAGCGTGATCGCCGATAACGATGGCTGGTGGGAGCTGGAGATTACTACGCCGTTACGCCAGGGCGTGGTGCATAACGTGGTAGCGAAGACCGAGACGCATACCAGCAATGAGTTTGTGATCAATATCGATAATCCAGGCTATGCGGCGGTCAATATCAGTCGGGCCTTCGACAATGTGAATAAGCAGGGCGCTATTTCGCAGGGCAAAGAAACCGATGACGCGCGTCCAACCTTTAGCGGCACTGCAGGTGCCAATGAGGTGGTCACGCTTTACAGCGGCGATCAGGTCCTGGGCAGCACCCTGGCCAACAGCAACGGTAGCTGGACACTGGAAATCGATGAGAGCCTGGATAACGGTACGCATTTGGTGCGCGCGATGACCGAGCACAACACCAGCAACGCGGTGAACATTAACGTGCAGGCTCCAGAGCCGACGTTCTCGCGCTCGCTGGCCCGTGGCTTTGACATGGTTGATGATTCGCTGCTGGTAGCCGGCGATACGCCGTTATTCGATGAGACCATTGACGCGGAGTCGGCCGATTTGCCGTTAGCGCTTAACACCGTGGATTGGTTAGTGAGTAGCGAAAATGGCGTAATGGCAAATCTCGGCGCCGCCAGCGACAGCCTGAAAGTGGAAGAGGAGATGAATACCTTAACGTTTTAACGGTGAGGAGTACGTCAGCCAGACCGGGAATCTTCCCGGTCTTTTTTTTGCCTGTGGCGCGTTATGCTGCGGCCACAGGCAAACGTGCATTATTCCGCTTCTTCGTTTTTTAACACGTTGAGCGTAGTGGGGCGGGCATCAATGCGCGTCACCAGCAGCTGATCGATGCGGTAGCTGTCGATATCCACCACTTCAAATTTGTAGCCAGAAAACTTCACGAAGTCGGTACGCTTCGGGATTTTACGCAGCATAAACATCATGAAGCCGCCGATGGTTTCGTAATTGCCTGACTGTGGGAAATCGTCGATATCCAGCACGCGCATTACGTCGTCAATCGGCGTGCCGCCCTCAACCAGCCATGAGTTCTCATCACGGGCAACAATCTGCTCTTCCAGCCCCTGGCCGACCAAATCGCCCATCAGCGTGGTCATCACATCGTTAAGCGTAATGATGCCGACCACCAGCGCGTATTCATTCATGATCACTGCGAAATCTTCGCCCGCGGTCTTAAAGCTTTCCAGCGCTTCTGACAGCGTCAGCGTATCCGGCACGATCAACGCCGCGCGAATCTGCACGCCGCTGCTCAGCGCCATGCTCTGATTGCCCAGCACGCGCAGCAGCAGTTCTTTAGAATCGACGTAGCCGACGATATGGTCGATATCATCATTACAAACCAGAAACTTGGAGTGCGGATGCTGGGCAATTTTGGTTTTCAGGCTGGTTTCATCTTCGTGCAGGTTGAACCAGACAATGTTCTCACGCGAGGTCATGGAAGAGGGGACGGTGCGCGATTCCAGCTCAAACACGTTTTCAATCAGCTCATGTTCCTGCTTACGCAGCACGCCGGCCAGTGCACCCGCTTCCACCACCGCATAAATGTCATCGGAAGTAATATCGTCTTTACGCACCATCGGAATTTTAAACAGGCGGAAAATAGTGTTCGCCATGCCGTTAAAGAACCAGACCAGCGGGCGCAACATAAACAGGCAGAAACGCATTGGGTTGATAATGCGCAGGGCGATCGCCTCGGGCGCAATCATGCCGATACGTTTAGGCGTCAGGTCAGCGAAGAGAATAAAGAAGCTGGTGACCACGGTGAACGAGCAAATAAAGCTGAGCTGTTCAGCCAGTTCATGATCGGCGACGCGGATGAACAGGGAATAGAACGCCGGTGAAAATGCCGCATCGCCGACGATACCGCCAAGAATCGCCACGGCGTTCAGGCCAATTTGCACCACGGTAAAAAACATACCCGGCGTTTCCTGCATCTTCAGGACGCGTTGCGCGTTGATGTTGCCGTCGTCCGCCAGCAGCTTTAGTTTAATTTTGCGCGCGGCCGCGAGCGAGATTTCCGACAAGGAGAAAAAGGAGCTGACCGCAATCAGCAACACAATGACAAGCAAGCTGTTTAACATAAAATTTCCGTTGGTTTATCGACTTGTCATTTTTGGCCTGGGCAGCATTAGCGTCATGCATGATGCGCATTGAAGGCTATCCGTGCCAAAAATGTCTGCCTGGATCGGCGAAATGCCGTAGCAGAATCACAATCAGAGGCCGTAAAAGGCCGGTGAGCGCGATTATAGCAGTAGCGCTATTGCCGCCGCCAGAGGGCGATGCAGAGAGAAATATTCCAGACAGCGCTCATAGCGCAAACAAGCCTGGCAAATAACAGTAGCGGGGCCGCGCAATGGGTGCGCGGTTTTATCGGGCAACGCGCCGATTAATGCGCTTTGGCGGTTGTATCGATTCACGCCTTTGACCACAATAAGCGCAACGATTTGGCTTAACGGCGCGCTGCAGGTGATTACCGCAGGACGCACGCCAGCCAGCGGCTATAGTGATAGCACGCCGCATGCGCATCAGAGCGCGTTAAAACTGGCTTTGCCCCACCTGTATTGGGGTCGGCATTATAAACAGGAGTGAACGTGCCAGGATTTCGTTTTTATTGCTTATGTTGCCTGCTGGTGGCACCGGCCGTTGAGGCCGCCACCGTGCGCTTGCAGCTTGAAGGGTTAACCGGGGAATTACAGAAAAACGTCAGGGCACAATTGTCGACCATCGCCAGCGATGAGGTGTCGTCCGATGGCCGTTTTCGCGCGCGCGTTGCGGAGGCGATTAAAGGCGGGCTGCGGGCGCTGGGCTACTATGAGCCGGATATCGATTTTGAATCGCGCCCGGCGCCGGCTGCCGGTGGCCGTCCGGTGCTGATTGCACGTGTTAAGGCGGGCGAGCCGGTAAAAATAGCTGGCAGCACCATTATTGTCAGCGGTGATGCGCACAACGACAGCGATTATAAAGCCTGGGTTGCACAGGGCACGCCAAAAAAAGGCACCGTCCTGAATCACGGCGCCTACGAAAAATTCAAAAATGGCTTTACTAACCTGGCGCTGCGTAACGGTTATTTCGACGGTGACTTTAAAAAAAGCCAGCTGGGCGTGTCGGTTGAACGGCGTGAAGCCTTTTGGGATCTCGATTATGACAGCGGCGAGCGTTATCGTTTTGGCGACGTCACCTATCAGGGCTCGCAAATCCGCGAAGAATATCTCGATAACCTGGTGCCGTTTAAAAAGGGCGACTATTACAGCTCGCGTGAACTGGCAGAGCTGAACCGTCGCTTATCGGCCACCGGCTGGTTTAATTCGGTGGTGGTTGCGCCTGAATTTGATAAAGGCCGCCAGAGCAAAATATTGCCGCTCAGCGCCGTGGTCTCACCGCGTACGGAAAATACCATTGAAACCGGCGTTGGCTACTCCACCGACGTGGGGCCGCGGCTGAAAGCGACGTGGAAAAAGCCTTGGGTGAACGATCGTGGGCACAGCCTCAGCGCCAGCGCCAACGTCTCCGCGCCCGAACAGGAGTTGGCCTTCGGCTACAAAGTGCCGGTGTTGAAAAGCCCGCTTGAACAGTATTACACCTTTTCCGGTGGCCTGAAGCGTACCGATCTCAACGATACCAAAGCCGATACCACCACGCTGGGCCTGGCGCGTAACTGGGATAACAGCTCCGGCTGGCAAAAAGCGCTGAACCTGCGCTGGAGCCTCGACCACTTTACGCAGGGGAACGTCACCAACACCACTATGCTGCTCTATCCGGGCGCCAGCATTAACCGCACGCGTTCGCGCGGCGGACTGATGCCAACCTGGGGCGATTCGCAGCGCTATTCGGTTGACGTCTCCGATACCACCTGGGGCTCGGACGTTGATTTCATGATTTTGCAGGCGCAGAACGTCTGGATCCGTACGCTGGCGGATAAACACCGCTTTGTGGCGCGCGGTAATCTCGGCTGGATTGAAACCAACGACTTCGATCGCGTGCCGCCCGATTTACGCTTCTTCGCCGGTGGCGATCGCAGCATCCGCGGCTACAAATACAAAAACATCGCGCCACGCGATGAGGACGGCAAGCTGGTGGGGGCTTCCAAGCTGGCCACCGGCTCGCTGGAATATCAGTACAACGTCACCGGAAAATGGTGGAGTGCGGTGTTTGTCGATTCCGGCGAAGCGGTGGACGATATCAAACAGAGCAACGTGAAAACCGGCGCGGGCGTCGGCGTTCGCTGGTCATCCCCGGTGGGACCAATCAAGTTTGATATCGCCAAACCGATTGGCGATAAAGAGTCGAGCAACCTGCAATTTTATGTCGGACTGGGGCCGGAATTATGAGTTGGTGGAAAAAGGCCCTGATTGGCTTACTGATATTTCTGGCGGTGCTGTTGGCTGCCGTGGCCTTCCTGATTGGCACCACGCCGGGCCTGCATCTGCTGCTGAACGGCGCGTCACGTTGGGTACCGGGGCTGGAGATCAAAAAGGTGGATGGCGGCTGGCGGAACCTGACGCTGAGCGGCGTGCAATATGAGATGCCGGGCGTCAACGTCAACGTCGGCAAAGTGCATCTGGCGGTGCAGCTCGGCTGTCTGACCCATTCGGCTATCTGCGTGAATGATTTCTCCATCAGCGATGTGAACGTCGCCGTGGACAGCAAAAAAATGGCGCCCGTCGCGCAGCAACCGGTGGAAGAGCAGCCTGGCAGCGGGGATATCAGCACGCCTTATCCGATCACGCTGCGTCAGCTGGCGCTGCACAATATCAATATTAAAATCGACGACACCGCGGTGTCGCTGCTCGATTTCACCACCGGCCTCGCCTGGCAGGACAAAAATCTCACCATTACGCCAACGCATATTCAAAGCCTGCTGATTGCCTTGCCGAAAGCGGCGCAGGTGGCACAGGAGCAGGTGATTGAGCCGAAGGTGAATAAGCCGCAGGCCGATGAGCCGCCGTTGGGCGAAACGCTGAAGGCGATGTTTGCCAAACCGCTGCTGCCCGATCTGCCTGAATTTCGTCTGCCGCTGAATGTTGACGTGCAGGAGCTGATCGGCGAACAGCTGCGCATCACCGGCGATACCGATATCGCCATCAACCGTCTGCTGCTTAAAGCGAAAACCGCCGATCAGCTGTTGCAGTTGCAGACGCTCGATATCGATTCACCGCAGGGGCAGCTTAATGCCAGCGGGGAGGCGACGCTGGCTGATAACTGGCCGGTGAATTTCAATCTGAATGGCGCGTTAAACATCGATCCGCTGAAAGGCGAGAAGATCAAAATGACGCTGGGCGGCGCGATGCGTCAGCAGCTCAACCTCGCACTGAACCTCTCCGGCCCGGTACAGGCCCAGCTCAACGGTGACGCGCAGCCTGCGGTAGCTGGCCTGCCAGTGAATATGTCGCTGACCAGCCCACAGCTGCGCTGGCCGTTAACCGGCCCGGTGCAGGTTCAGGCCGACAATCTCGATTTCTCCTTTAAGGGCAAAGCCACCGACTATGTGATGGCGTTGCGCACCGCGGTAAAAGGCGAGTCCATTCCGCCTGCCAACATTGCGCTGGATGGCAAAGGCAACGTGGAACAGTTCAGCCTCGACAAGCTGCGCATTGCTGCCTTGCAGGGCAACGCCGATCTGACCGCGCTGGTGGACTGGAGCAAGGCGATTAGCTGGCGCAGCGAGCTGACGCTTTCTGGTATCAACACCGCGAAACAGTATCCGGACTGGCCGGCGAAGCTGGACGGTAAAATCACCACGCGCGGCAGCCTCTATGGCGGCACCTGGCAGATGCGCGTGCCGGAACTGCAGCTGAAAGGCAATGTGAAACAGAATGCGGTATCGGCGCAGGGCACGCTGTATGGCAATAGCTATAACCAGTGGAACATTCCGGCGCTGCAGCTGGCGCTGGGGCGCAACCATATTGATGTGAAAGGTTCGCTGGGCGATGCGCTGAATCTTGATGCGCTGGTTGATGCGCCGTCGCTGGATAATGCGTTACCGGGCCTTGGCGGCGTGGCGAAAGGATCGATAAAAGCGCGCGGCACGCTGAAAGCACCGCAGCTGCTGGCCGATCTCACCGCTACCCGACTGCGCTGGCAGCAGTTGCAGATCGCCCGCGTCACGCTGCAGGGCGACGTACGCTCCAGCGATCAGGTGTCTGGCAAGCTGGCGCTGCGCGTTGAACAGCTTCAGCAGGATGCGCTGAAAATCAGGCTGCTTACCCTGAATGCCGATGGCGATGAGAAAAAGCATCAGCTGAAGCTTAACGTGCAGGGCGAGCCGGTTTCTGGGCAGCTGGCACTAAGCGGCAGTTTTGATCGGCAGAGTGAGCGCTGGCAGGGCAGCATGAACGATACGCGCTTCGATACGCCGGTTGGCATGTGGCGGCTCTCTCGTGCGATGAGCCTGGATTATCTCAACAGCAAGCAAACCGTCACCATTGGCACTCACTGCTGGCTCAATCCCAACGCTGAGCTTTGCGTGCCGCAGCCGATTGAGGCAGGCCCGAGCGGCCACGCGCGCGTGGCGCTGAACCGCTTTGACCTGGCGATGATCAAGCCGTTCCTGACCGATGAAACCAAACTCACCGGCGTGTTTAGCGGTGATGCGGATGTCACCTGGACCGCCGATGGTGCGCTGCCGCAGGGCCGCGTCTCGCTGAAAGGCAACGGCGTCAAGGTTGAGCAGGATGTACAGGGCAATACGTTGCCGGTGGCCTTTACCGCACTGAACCTCAACGCCGCGTTGCGCGACGGACGCGCCCAGCTCGACTGGCTGATCCGCATTGCCAACAACGGTCAGCTGGATGGCAATGTGCAGATCGCCGATCCGCAAAACCGCCGTACGCTCTCCGGCAACGTCAATATCACCAATATCTCGCTGGCGCTGCTGAATCCAGCGCTGATGCAGGGCGAGAAAATCGCCGGCATGCTCAACAGCAATCTGCGTCTGGGCGGTAATCTGCAACAGCCGCAGGTGTTTGGTCAGCTGGGATTGCGCAATATCGATGTTGAAGGTAGCTTTATGCCGGTTGATCTTACCGCCGCTAACCTCAGCATGGTGTTCAACGGCATGAGTTCCACGCTGCAAGGCGCGATTCAGACGGCAAAAGGCAATATTAATCTCAACGGCAACGCCGACTGGAGTCAGATCGATAACTGGCGCGCGCGCATCGCCGCGCAGGGCAGCCGCGTACGCGTGACCGTACCGCCAATGGTACGGCTCGATGTCTCGCCGGATTTGGTGTTTGATGCGTCGCCGACCGCCTTTAATCTCAACGGCAGCGTTGATATTCCGTGGGCGCGCATCACGGTGCAGGAAGTACCGGAAAGCGCTACCGGCGTCTCTTCGGATGAGGTGCTGCTGGATGAGAACCTGAAGCCGATCGCACCACAAACCGCGGCCATTCCAATCAACAGCAACTTGGTCATTCACGTTGGCAACGATGTGCGACTCAGCGCGTTCGGCCTCAAGGCGAAGCTGAATGGCGATCTCAAACTGGTGCAGGATAAACGCGGCCTCGGCCTGAACGGGCAGATCAACATTCCGTCCGGTCGTTTCCACGCCTACGGTCAGGATCTGCTGGTGCGCAAAGGTGAGCTGCAGTTTGCCGGTCCGCCGGATCAGCCATACGTTAACCTGGAAGCGATCCGCAACCCGGATGCCACCGAAGATGGCGTGACCGCCGGATTACGCGTTACCGGCCTTGCTGATGAACCAAAAGCGGAAGTGTTTGCCGACCCTGCTATGTCACAGCAGGAAGCGCTCTCTTACCTGCTGCGCGGTCAGGGATTAGGTAGCGATGGCGACAGCAACGCATTAACCTCAGCATTAGTTGGGCTGGGGGTTGCACAAAGTGGGCAGGTTGTGGGTAAAATCGGTGAGACCTTCGGCGTCAGCAATCTGGCGCTCGACACCGCCGGTGTTGGCGACAGCCAGCAGGTGCAGGTGAGCGGCTACGTGCTGCCAGGTCTACAGGTAAAATACGGTGTCGGCATATTTGATTCACTGGCGACCTTAACCTTGCGTTATCGCCTTATGCCTAAGCTCTATTTGGAAGCGGTGTCTGGTCTCGATCAGACGCTGGATCTGCTCTATCAGTTTGAGTTTTAGCAATGCGAATAATTGTCTACGGCACGTTACGGCGCAAACAGGGAAACAGTCACTGGATGACGAATGCGCAACTATTAGGCGAACACCAGATTGAGGGCTTTCAGCTCTACAGTCTGGGCCATTATCCCGGCGTCGTGCCGGGTGACGGCAAGGTCATCTGTGAGGTTTATCGCATCGATGCCAGTACGCTGGGCGAGCTTGATGCGTTACGCACCAAGGGCGGTGAATATAAACGCCAGCTGCTGCAAACGCCTTACGGCAGCGCATGGCTTTATGTTTACCAGCGCCCGGTTGCCGGGCGGCAGCTGATCGACAGCGGCGACTGGTTGCTGCGCGATGAGCAGCCAGAAGGCGAATAGCAGATAAAAAAAACGCCGTCATGATGACGGCGTTTTTTATGCGGGCAACAACAGAATTACTGTTTTGCTGCGCGTTCGAATGAGGCCACGATTTCAGCTTTAGCCGCTTCCACGTCGTCCCAGCCGTCAACTTTAACCCACTTGCCTTTTTCCAGATCTTTGTAGTGCTCAAAGAAGTGGGTGATCTGCGCACGCAACAGTTCTGGCAGGTCGTTCACATCTTTGATGTGATCGTATTCTTTAGACAGTTTGGTGTGCGGCACGGCAACCACTTTGGCATCTTCACCAGACTCGTCGGTCATTTTCAGCACGCCAACCGGACGGCAGCGAATGACGGAACCCGGCACCAGTGGATAGGGCGTTGGCACCAGTACGTCAACCGGATCACCATCCAGAGAAAGGGTGTTATTGATGTAACCATAGTTGCAAGGATAGAACATGGCGGTAGACATGAAACGGTCTACGAACAGCGAGCCAGACTCTTTATCCACTTCATATTTGATAGGATCGGCGTTGGCCGGGATCTCAATGATTACATAAATATCTTCTGGCAGGTCTTTACCGGCTGGAACATGGTTCAAACTCATCTCGGATTCCTTGATTAGTCATAAGTCGAGTGATGGCTATTATAGCCAACTGCCCCTGAAAGTAAGCCCCCTTTTTACCCTTTAGGAATGCGCCTTGCTTTACTTGCCGACAAGGAACAGCGAGACGATGCCCGCGGCAATCAGCGGTCCCACCGGCACGCCGCGAAACAGCGAAACCCCAATGATGGTGCCGATCAATAATCCACCGACGATGGTTGGCTGCGCGCCCATCAGGCTAACGCCGCGGCCGCCTAACCACGAGACAAAGATGCCAACCACAATCGCCAGCAGCGACTTCCAGTCGAGAAAGGATTTTACCAGCGTGGAAGGGGGCAGGGTGCCGCTGGCCAGCGGTGCCATCACCGCAATGGTGAGAATAATAATGCCCAGGGTGATGCCCTGTTTTTCCACCACCGGGAAAAATTGCGCCAGCGGCGTCAGCTTGATCGCCAGCAACACAAGAATAGAGATGGTCACGGCGGTGTTGTGGACAAAAAAGCTTAGAACGGCGAGCAGCACCAGAATAATCAGTGAGGCGTAAGCGGTCATGACAGGCTCCAGCATGGCTGGCACCTGGCCAGCCGGTTCAGAAATTAACAGTCGTCCGGATTTGCACAGCTTCCCTGAGTCAGGGATTGCAGCATCAGGGTCTGATTTTTTATCAGGCTTACCGCCTGTGCGCCATAGTTGAGCACGCCCGACGTGCCCTGCTGCGCCGCCAGACTTTTGCTGGTGGCCAGCCAGCTGTCACGATAGGTGAGCCAGGCCCGCTGCGCGCTGCGCAGTTTGGCTTTGTCATCACCGGTGAGTTTTGCCATCGCTGACTGATAGGCCAGGTTCAATTCCTTGTCCCAGGCTTTGCTGGCAGTGGTGTAACAGCCGGACATGCCCGCAGTGGTACTTTCATGCTGCAAGCACTGCTCAAGCGCCTGATCGGCCGGTGCGGCATGGGCTAACAGGCTGGCGGTCAGTAATCCGCCACAGAGTAAAATTCTTTTTCTCATCACTCGCTTCCTTTTTCTGAATGAAAAAACAACGATTAGCGCCGCTAACGCATCAGCGTCACAGCCAACGGCAGCCATCATACCAGTAAAGTTTCCCGCTTTTATTGCCGATAACTTATCCGCTTCAGGCATCGGGATTTTTGCCTCTTCTTGGATAACGGGAAACATCATGCTGAAAAAGGTCTCACTTCGTTCCGGGTTATTACTCTTACTGGCGTGTATGACATTGCTGCTGCTGTTGGTCAGCGTGATGGGCATTATCGCTATCAATAAAGGCAACCGTTCTCTGGATGTGATCAATCGAATTCAGGCGATTGAACTCAACAGCCTTTACCAAAGCAACAGTGGATTAATGAGCGCGCGTACCAACGCCGCGCTGGCAGTGCGCAAGATTGAGATTGGCCTGCTGGATGAGGGGACGGCCATCAGCAAGCACGCCGCCGCCGATCTGGCTGAGTCACGCCAGCGGCTGAAGCAGTTCGTCGATGCCGGTACGGTAACCGCCCATGGCAAAACGCTAGCCGATGCGGTGGTAGCCACTTTCAATGTTTATGTTGATCAAAGCATTACGCCGATGATGACGGCGTTAAATAAACAGTACACCGATGAGTATTACGATCTGCTGGAAGGCAAAATGTCCGCGCAGGCGCAGGCTTTTACCGAGGCGGTAGGGAATTTTGGTCACTACGCCAATCAGGTTACCGCCGCGCAGCTGGCGCAGGCGGCGTGGAATGAGCGCATGATGAAAATCCTCATCGGCATTAGCTGCGTGCTGACGGTGCTGCTGATCGGTTTTGCCTGGCATATTTTGCGCATCATGCTGCTTACGCCATTAAATCAGGCGATTACGCATCTTGAAGGCGTTGCCGCAGGCGATCTATCGCAGCCGGAACCGGCTGGTGGCAGCAACGAACTGGGGCGTTTGAATCGGGCGCTGGCCGATATGCAGGTGGCGCTGCGTCACTCGGTGGGCCGGGTACGTGAGGCGAGCCAGCAGATTGATGTCGGCAGCCGCGAACTCTCCGCCGGTAACAACAATTTATCGCAGCGTACGGAAGCGTCCGCGGCGTCGCTGGAACAGACCGCCGCCAGCATGGAGCAGCTGACCGCTACCGTGCGGCTCAACGCGCAAAATGCCGAGCAGGCGCATCAGCTGGCTAATCGCGTTTCCGATACCGCCGATCGCGGCGCGCAGGTGGTGTGCCACGTGATGGAAAAAATGCAGGAGATCACCAGCAGCTCGGCGCGCATCGGCGATATTCTCAGCGTGATTGACGGCATCGCTTTCCAGACCAACATCCTGGCGCTTAACGCTGCCGTCGAGGCTGCGCGCGCTGGCGATCAGGGCCGTGGTTTTGCCGTGGTGGCTAACGAAGTGCGTAACCTGGCGCAGCGCAGTGGCACCGCGGCGAAGGAGATTCGTACGCTGATTGCCGAATCGCAAACGCGCGTCCGTGAAGGCAGCGACATGGCCACGCAGGCGGGTGAAACCATGGATGATATTGCCGGTGAAGTGATGCGGGTCACCACCTTAATGAAAGAGATCTCCAGCGCCTCTGCGGAACAGAGTCGTGGCATTGAGCAGGTTAACCTGGCGGTCACGCAGATGGATGAGGTGGCGCAGCAGAACGCAGCCCTGGTCGAGCAGGCGGCAGCGGCCACTCAGTCGCTGGAAGAACAGTCACAGCAGTTGGTGCAAACCATGGCGCTGTTTCGGGTCAGTGCAGCATAAAAAAAGGGCGCTCATGGCGCCCTTTTTTATGGCAACGATTAGCTGGCAGATTCGTCAGAGTAGTCGCGAATAAAGCGTTCGATATCATCAACCATCGAGGTATTACCCACGAAGAACGGGCAACGCTGATGCAGCGTTTCCGGCTGCAGATCGAGAATACGGCGTGCGCCATCGCTCGCTTTGCCGCCCGCCTGCTCGGCGAGGAACGCCATTGGGTTGCACTCATACAGCAGGCGCAGTTTACCCTGTGGATGGCTTGCGGTGCTTGGATAGAGATAAATTCCACCTTTCAGCAGGTTGCGGTGAAAATCCGCCACCAGTGAACCGATATAACGGGAAGTGTAAGGGCGATGAGACGCCGCATCTTCTTCCTGGCAGAATTTCAGGTATTTTTTCACACCCTGTGGGAAACGGATGTAGTTACCTTCGTTGATCGAGTAAGTATAACCTTCCGGTGGATAGGTCATACGCTCTGCGCTCAGGCAGAATACGCCCAGCGAAGGATCGTAGGTAAAGGCGTGCACACCGCAGCCGGTGGTGTAAACCAGCATGGTGGAGGAGCCATATACCACATAGCCAGCGGCAACCTGCTGGCTGCCTGGCTGCATGAAGTCTTCTTCTTTTACCGGCGTGCCTGGCGGCGTGATGCGACGATAAATAGAGAAGATGGTGCCGACAGAGACGTTAACATCGATATTCGATGAGCCATCCAGCGGATCCATCAGAACCACATATTTACCGTTTTCTGCGCCTTCAAAGATGACGAACTCGTCTTCTTCTTCTGATGCAATACCGGCCACAATACCGCGGGCTTTCAATGCCGCTTTCAGTTTCTCGTTAGCAAACAGGTCGAGCTTCATTTGCTGCTCGCCCTGCACGTTTTCAACGCCGCTGGCACCCAGAATATCCACCAGGCCCGCTTTGTTGATGTCACGGTGAATAATCTTTGCGCCCAGTTTGATGGCGGAAATCAGCGCCGTCAGTTCACCTGTGGCGTGCGGAAAGTCGTGTTGCTTCTCGACGATAAATTCGCCTAACGTTTTCATAACACATTCCCTGAATCTACGGTGGAGTGTCAGCAGGTTTAACAAACTGCCAACGTATGCGTTCGCAGTTTAGCCGATTGAACCGCAAAGGCCATAGTCCAAATCCGTTTCTTCCGCCGTCACTCGGCGCTACACTGTGCGCCGAACTTTTAGTAACTGGATCTGTTATGCGTATTCATATTCTGGGAATCTGCGGTACTTTCATGGGTGGGCTGGCGATGCTGGCACGGGCACTGGGCCATGAGGTTACCGGCTCAGACAACAACGTTTATCCACCAATGAGCACGCTGCTGGAAAAGCAAGGCATTGATTTGACGGAAGGTTATGACGTCAGCCAGCTGGATCCGGCGCCCGATCTGGTGATCGTCGGTAACGCCATGACGCGCGGCAATCCGTGTGTCGAGGCGGTGCTGGAGCGCAACATTCCTTACCTCTCAGGACCGCAATGGCTGCACGATTATGTGCTGCGCGATCGCTGGGTGATTGCGGTAGCCGGAACCCACGGAAAAACCACCACGGCGGGCATGACAGCGTGGATTTTACAGGCCTGCGGCCTTGAACCTGGCTTCGTGATCGGCGGTGTTCCGGGTAACTTCGACGTTTCGGCAAATTTAGGAAAAACCCCATTCTTCGTGATAGAGGCGGATGAGTATGACAGCGCCTTTTTCGATAAGCGTTCCAAGTTTGTGCATTACGCGCCGCGCACGCTGATCCTCAACAATCTTGAGTTCGATCACGCGGATATTTTTGACGATCTGCGCGCTATTCAAAAGCAGTTCCACCATCTGATCCGCATCGTGCCGGGCAGCGGCAAAATCCTTTTCCCGGAGCATGACGCCAACCTGAAGCAGGTATTGGCGATGGGCTGCTGGAGCGAGCAGGAGAGCGTCGGCGACGGCGGCCACTGGCAGGCGAAAAAGCTGAAGCCGGACGCATCCCACTGGGAAGTGCTGTTCGATGGCGAGCGCGTGGCCGAGGTGAACTGGGCGCTGGTCGGTGAACACAATATGCATAACGGGCTGATGGCGATTGCTGCGGCGCGGCATGTAGGCATTAAGCCGGAAGATGCCGGTAAAGCGCTGAATGATTTCATCAATGCGCGCCGCCGTCTTGAGCTGCGTGGCGAAAGCAACGGCATTCAGGTTTATGATGATTTTGCCCATCATCCCACGGCGATTCACGCCACGCTGGCGGCATTACGCAGTAAAGTTGGTGGCCGTGCGCGCATTTTGGCCGTGCTGGAGCCGCGCTCCAACACCATGAAGATGGGCATCAATAAAGACGATTTGGCCCCCTCGCTGGGCCGTGCCGATGAAGTCTTCCTGTTACAGCCCGCCCACATTCCGTGGCAGGTCGCCGAAGTGGCTGACGCCTGCGTGCAGAAAGCGAGCTGGAGCGCGGATGTCGATACGCTGGTTGAGATGATTGCTAAATCCGCCCAACCGGGCGACACCATACTGGTGATGAGCAACGGCGGATTTGGTGGCATTCACCAGAAGTTGTTGGATCGGTTGGCGTAAGGCCGCCCAAAGCGGAGAGGTTTGCCCGGAAGCGGGCGGCTTCTTAAGGTCAATGTCTTAGGGTCAACGTCTTAAGGTCAACTTCTTAAGGTCAATGTCTTAAGGTCAATGTCTTAAGGTCAAAAGCCATTTCGTTCTGCCTAAAGGCAGCCCGAGCAGGGCCGGCAGTCGCCCCGGCCCTGCACCCGCGCTATCCGGCAAACACCAACGCCCGCTGCGCGGGTACCCTCAGCAAAAGCCTTTTCCTGACGGACCAGGCGCGATTCGCTCCCGGCTCAACGCACCTTCTCGCCGCATCCCTGCGGCTCGCCCTGGAAAACGCTTTTGCCTCGGCGTTTGTGATGCCTCCTCAAGGTCAACACCCA
>Ga0308168_1000170_pt1 | contig 98877 bp, 82 predicted proteins | sample PhyCR2_FD_202133 | JGI IMG/M metagenome (GOLD analysis project Ga0308168, IMG submission 202133) | Phyllosphere microbial communities from UC Gill Tract Community Farm, Albany, California, United States - DLSLRC.R2 | ecosystem: Host-associated > Plants > Phyllosphere > Unclassified | place: USA...
GCGCTGGCGAGCGGCGCGTCGCCGTATCTGGCGACGGAAATCAGGAAGCTGACCACTAATCCGCTGACCGGTAAGGTGGACGTGGCCAGCAACGCGATGGCGCACGCGGTGCTGGGGGCGGTGACGGCCCAGCTGAACAATCAGTCGGCTGTCGCTGGCGGGCTTGGTGCCGGCGGGGGAGAGCTGGCGGCGCGCTACATTGCGGGCCAGCTGTTCCCGGGCAGGGCGGCAGACCAGCTGAGCGAAAGCGAAAAACAGCAGGTCAGCGCGCTGAGCGAACTGGCCGCAGGAGTTGCGGGCGGCCTGGCGACGGGCGATACTGGCGGAGCAGTGACGGCCGGCCAGGCGGGTAAGAATGCGGTTGAGAATAATGCACTGAGTCTGCCAACGGGCCTGATGAATTATGGTCAGGCGGTGGCATCATGGGACCAGTACGCCCAGGATAACAATCTGACGCCGGAACAGAAACAGGCTGGATTAGATAAGCTGGCGCAGGGTGATTTACCGGAAGGTGCGAATATCACCAAAGTTATCGTGAATGGGTATAAGGATGGCGTATTGATTGCAGGAGCTGCTTATTTAGGTCCAGCGGCATCGGTGGGTAAAGCTGTGGGCGGTGCAGTAATAGCGGAAATCGCCAATGGCTCTTATCAGTGGTTCGATCTGAGTCAGCCTGGAAATGAAAATAAAACCTGGGATTATAAGGGAAGTCTCTCGACAGGAATTACAGGAGCATTAGCACCGGGGCGCGGGGTCTGGCAGAACGTCGGAATGGCAGCAGGTGGCTCGGTGTTTACTGATGGGCCTGACATAGGATCTGTTGGTGGTGCTGCTTTAGGGGCTTGGGCAGGAGGAAAGTTCGGGGAGTTAGCTCCTTTCCCTGGGGAAATAAATGATCTGTTTGGTGGCATCGGGGGAGAAATAATAAGCAATAAGGTTAAGGATAAAATTAATGAAAATTAAAAATAGGCAGAATAGAGCAACATTTACTGCTTTCCTTTTAAGCACAATTTACTACGGCTTTTGCTTTTTCGCATTTATCTTCTTGGTTAACAATGTAATTATCGAACTAGTTACCTCAGGTAAAATTGATTTCTCCAAAAAGTCCTTGAGCTATCTATCTGCTGTAAGTTTAATTATTGGGATAGCATCAGGAGCAAGAATATGGATCTTTGCCAAAATAGACGAGCGAAAAGCCCGTAAATCGCCTCCATCCAATCCAGAGTAACCCCATCAATCCCGGCCATCGCGCCGGGATTTTTTTGCTTGTTGTCCGGTCAGCTACCGCCCCGCCTCTGCGGCTTCGCCATGACCTGAATCACGTCCATCAGTTCCCGCTGCTTACGGGCCGAGAGCTTAGGGCAGCGCTGGCCTGCATCAATTCCGGCTCCGGTGGCGGTATTTCCGTCGTCAGCACCAGACAACCGTTCATCACCCGCCCATCAGCCGGCGTGCCGGTGACAATATTATTTGGCTGCGATCTTTAAGAGTCTGCTTACCGTCTGGCCGTCCCTGACGGGCTGAAGGTGTCTTTACCGGCCGTTAATTATTCTCCGCCTCTTCCCCTTCCTCACCCTCTTTCTCTTCCCCACCGCCCGAAATCAAATCAGACAGCTTCATCTCCCCCAGTTCATTCATTTTTTTCCTGGCGTCTTCCAGGGGCTGCGCCGCATTCAGTTCTGCCACTTTAGCATCGGCCAGGTCCGTCGCCTGCTTTCTGGTTTCATCCCACTGGGTTTGTGCCGACTCCACCAGACTGTTTGTGCGTTTATCCGCTTCTTCTTTAATATTTTCTTTGGTCGCATCGTCACAGGCGGTAATTAACGTCATCATTGCCGTTAAGGCCAGAATGCTAAATTTATTCATCATATTAACCCTTATTAAACCTTTATCAGATGTTGCTCAGGACGGGGCAAAAACAGTTATTGCATGTGCCTTAATGGTAAACCGGGCGGGCGTCTGCCCAATCAGTTCGCCGTCGGCGTTAATATCATGGGGGCGGCGCGTGCTCAGCGTCATGGCGGTGGTGGACAGGGTGCGCACCTTACGCCAGCGACCGTGCGTTCCTCGCCGGAGTGCGGGCAGCAGGGCTATCATTTCCCACCAGTGCGCCACCTCCAGACTGTACACGTCCAGCCGGCCGTCATCCGGGGCGGCGCTCTGTTCCACCGTCATTCCCCCGCCGTAAAAGCGCCCGTTGCCAACGGAAACCTGCACGGTTTTTACTTTCTCTACGATGCCGTCATGTTCCAGCGTGGCGCTGAACGGACGGCTCTGCTTCAGCAGCCGGAAGGCCGCCAGTGCATAGCCAAATGTCCCCCAGCGTTTTTTGGACTCGGCCGTTAAATGGTGTGCCAGCGTGGCGGAAAAACCGATGCTGGAAACGTTAAAAAACAGGTGGCCATTGACCTCACCCAGATCGACGGGGCGCTGGTGCCCGGTGGCAATCACCCTGACGGCCTGACTCAGGTTATTCGCAATACCGAGCGTGCGGGCAAAATCATTGGCGGTGCCCAGCGGCAGTACGCCCAGCGGCAGCCCGCTGTGCATCAGGCCTCTCGCGGCGGCATTCAGGCTGCCGTCACCGCCGCCGACAATAACCAGATCGATGCGGTCGGCATAGTCGAGAATAATTTCGCTACTGTCACGGCGATCGCCGGGCCCGGGCTCAATCACCTGAATGCCTCCGGCGGTCAGCAGGGATAATGCCTGCTGTTTATTCGCTTTCCCGTTACGGGCGTTTTCATTAATCAGTAATAATCCGATCGGCTTTTCCTGATTATTTTCATTGTGATTGCTCATCATTATTTTCTCAGGTGGTAAAGCACAATTTGTGGAGGGTTGATGAAATCACACTCAATTACGATGCGGCAAGCCGCATTTATTAAGTTTACATTTATACATAAATAATGACGCCACAGGCTGTCTTGCGGCTTAAATAAATACAATTACTGTCGTTTGTTTGCGCTGTAATAAAAGTGTCATCTTTTCTTTTTTCGGCAGATATTTATTCAGCGGTCCGTTTTTGCTTTTCTGACCGGGCAATCAACAACAGTGATGATGGCGGCTTGGTGATAACTTTTTCTTATGGTGATGCGTGGGAATTCCTTGCATCAGCTCAGGTTTTCCGCCGCCTGCGGCAGTTTCACCCGTTTTTTAGCTATATTTCGGGTCATAAGTTTTTTGTTGTACCACCGAAAGCCGGTGATATAGTCGCAGAGGAACAACATCATCCCTCTGATTACCCTAACAATACTAAACAACATCAGGGCCAGAACATTACGCACAAGGAATTAGTCATGACAGCTTTTCACTCTCTTGAGTCGTTTCTCACCTCCGTTCAGCAGCGCGATCCTCACCAGCCGGAATATCTGCAGGCCGTGCGCGAGGTGTTCACGTCACTGTGGCCGTTCCTGGAACGACACCCGCAGTATCAGGAGCAAAGCCTGCTGGAGCGTCTGGTCGAGCCGGAACGTGTGATCCAGTTCCGCGTTGCCTGGACGGACGATCGCGGTCAGGTGCAGGTGAACCGGGCATGGCGCGTGCAGTTCAGCTCCTCCATTGGCCCCTATAAAGGCGGGATGCGCTTCCATCCGTCGGTAAACCTGTCGATTCTGAAATTCCTCGGCTTTGAGCAGACGTTTAAAAATGCCCTCACCACCCTGCCGATGGGCGGCGGTAAAGGCGGGTCGGACTTTAATCCGAAAGGGAAAAGCCAGGCGGAAGTGATGCGCTTCTGCCAGGCGCTGATGACAGAACTTTACCGCCACCTGGGCCCGGATACCGATGTGCCTGCGGGGGATATTGGTGTGGGGGGCCGTGAAGTAGCCTTTATGGCCGGAATGATGAAGAAGCTGTCGAATAATACCGCCTGCGTGTTTACCGGCAAAGGCCTGTCATTCGGCGGCAGCCTGATCCGCCCGGAAGCCACCGGCTACGGTCTGGTCTACTTCACCGATGCGATGCTGAAACGTCACGGGCTGGGCTTTGAAGGCAGTACCGTTGCGGTCTCCGGTGCCGGTAACGTGGCGCAGTACGCCATTGAAAAAGCGATGACGCTGGGCGCGCGCGTGCTGACGGCTTCTGATTCACGCGGAACGGTGGTAGACGAAGCCGGGTTTACCCCGGAAAAGCTGGCGCTGCTGGCGGAGATCAAAAATGTGCGTTACGGCAGCGTGGAAGATTATGCGCGTGAACGTGGCCTGGTTTACCTTGCCGGGCAGCAGCCGTGGAGCGTGCCGGTCGATATCGCCTTACCGTGCGCGACGCAGAATGAGCTTGATCTGCCGGCGGCACGTCAGCTGATTGCTAACGGCGTGAAAGCCGTGGCGGAAGGGGCCAATATGCCGACCACTATCCCGGCGACCGATGCGTTCCTTGAGGCGGGTGTACTCTTTGCGCCGGGCAAAGCGGCAAATGCCGGTGGCGTAGCCACTTCTGGCCTGGAGATGGCGCAGAATGCGGCACGTCTGAGCTGGAAAGCGGAGAAGGTCGATATTCGTCTGCAACACATCATGCTGGATATTCATCACGCCTGCGTGGAGCACGGCGGAGAAGGCAGGCAGACCCACTACGTCCACGGCGCGAATATTGCCGGGTTCGTTAAAGTGGCGGATGCAATGCTGGCTCAGGGCGTGCTGTAACGTCGGATCGTGAATGTTTTTACCGGGTGGCCCTTGCTGATCGGGGCCGCCCGGCAGTGCCCGGTACCGGCACGGGGCAACCAGAAAAAGGGCCGCCCCTACGACGCCGTAACGACATTTTGTTGCTCACGTCGCTGTTTCACCCGCCAGAACCACGCCAGCAGGATAAACCACAGCGGCATCGCGCACAGCGCGGTCAGCGTATCCGGGTCAAAGACCATTACCACCAGTGAGAACAGAAAAAACAATAGCGTCAGCCAGCTCATCACAATCCCGGCGGGCATTTTAAACGTCGAGCGCTCGTGCAGTGCCGGGCTGCGCCTGCGGTACACCAGATACGCCACCAGAATCATTCCCCAGGTATAAATCACCAGAATCGCTGCCAGTGTAGACACCACGGTAAACAGCGTCATCACGTTGGGCACCAGGAACAGCAACAACGTACCGCTTAACATACAAAAGCAGGAAAACATCAGGCTGCGGACCGGGATCCGCGTGGTGCGCGACAGAATACGGAACTGCCAGTGGGCGTGCTGTTCCAGCGACAGGCCATACAGCATGCGGGTGCTGGAGTAGACCCCGCTGTTGGCGGAGGACATCGCCGAGGTCAGCGCCACAAAGTTGATCACGGCGGCGGCGGCGGGCAGCCCGGCTTTGGCAAACAGCGTGACAAACGGGCTGGTGTCCGGCGAGATGTGCGGCCAGGACGTCACGGCGATGATCACCACCATCGACAGCACGTAAAAGATAATGATGCGCAGCGGGATCGCCCTGATCGCGCGGGGCAATACCTTCTCCGGCGAGCGGGTTTCTGCACTCATGGTGCCCAGCAGTTCAATGCCGGTGTAGGAGAAAATCGCGATCTGGAACCCGGCGAAGAAGCCGACGATGCCGTGTGGCATAAACACCGCCGCGTCGGTGAGGTTGTCCAGCGAAGCGGTCACGCCATCCGGTGACGTCCAGCCGCGGGCGATCATCCAGAAGCCGGTGACGATCAGCGCAATAATGGCAATAACTTTAATAATCGCAAACCAGAACTCGGCTTCGCCAAACATCTTCACCGACAGCAGGTTAAACAGGCACAGCAGCCCCAGCGTCAACAGCGCCGGGATCCACGGCGACAGCGTCGGCAGCCAGTACTGCATGTAGCCACCGCAGACCACCACATCGGCAATACAGGTCACCACCCAGCTCAGCCAGTATGACCAGCCGAGGAAGAAGCTCGCCTTTGGACCAAGGTAGTCGGAAACAAAATCTGCAAACGAACGGTAATCCAGACGGCTCAGCAACAGCTCGCCCATTGCCCGCATCACCATATACATAAAGAAGCCGACCACAATATAGGTGATCAGAATGGAGGTGCCGGACACCGCAATGGTTTTTCCCGCCCCCATAAACAGCCCGGTGCCGATAGCGCCGCCCAGCGAAATCAGCTGAATATGGCGCGAACTGAGTCCGCGATGCAGGTGCTGCGGCGCATCCTTTGGGTCAGACATGGCATCCTCTCAATCCGTTCTTGTTAGCAGACACAGCCCTCACTGAAACGGGTGACAATCAGGGCAATACGTCGGGGGGACAGGTACGTGGCGTTCATGCTGGCGCTGCGCTGTAACAAAGTCAACACAGGTGTATAGACAAATTATTCACTTTTTGATCACATTCAACTTTCTGAAAAACAGGGTAAAATATTTTTATATGCACTTAAATTGCATAGAAAATGCATAAAAAAGCGTTTCCTACAGGTTAATAAAAAGTTAACTATTTATTCATTTTTTGCCGACAGACGCGTGCGAAAAAAAGATCGGCAGGCTGGCGTTACGATCGATTTCCGTTATGGGCTTTTCGCCGCGATCAGCAACCTGACCGATTTTCACGCCGCCGGCGCTGGCCCTGGCGCCAGCCCCTCGGGTACAATCGATGCTGCTAAAAATGCGCTATGGAGCGGCACCCTGAATGCAACATTCTCTGATCCTGCAACAACTGAGCGACCTCGTCGGCTCAGACCATCTGATCGCTGACGGTGAACGTAAGGCCTATTACTGCAAAGGTTTTCGCGTGGGTCACGGCGACGCGCTGGCGGTGGTGCTGCCGGTAACGCTGCTGCAGCTGTGGCAGGTGCTCAGAGTCTGTCAGCAAAACGATGCCATTATCCTGATGCAGGCGTCCAATACCGGGGTGACCGGTGGCTCGACACCGCACGGTGATGACTATGACCGTCCGGTGGTGATTGTCAGCACGCGCAATATTAAAGGCGTTCAGGTCATCGATAATGCGCAGCAGGTGATTGCCTTCCCCGGCAGTACCCTGACGGAGCTGGAAGAGAGCCTGAAGCCGTGGCAGAAAGAGCCGCATTCCGTGATCGGCTCCTCCTGCATTGGCGCGTCGGTGGTGGGGGGGATCTGCAATAACTCCGGTGGCTCGCTGCTGCAGCGCGGCCCGGCGTTTACCGAAAAGTCGCTGTTTGCGCAGATTGACGATCGCGGCCAGCTGCATCTGATCAACCACCTCGGTATTGATCTGGGCCAGACCCCGGAAGAGATGATCGCCCGGCTGGAAGCCGGAGACTATACCACCGGCACCGCGCCGGACTGGGAAGGGAAAACCTGGGCCGACGACTACGCGGCGGTGATCAAAGATGTCGATGCCACCACGCCCACGCGCTTCAACGGCAACCCGCAGTATCTGCACGACAGTGCGGGCTGTGCCGGCAAGGTGATCGTCTTTGCCGTACGTCTGGCCACTTTCGACGCCACGCCGCAGGAAGACACCTTCTACATCGGCACCAATGATGAGCAGGTACTGCTCGACCTGCGTCGCTATCTGATCGAACGGCTCGACACGCTGCCAATCCAGGCGGAATACATTCACCGCAACGCGTTTCGCCTGACCCTGCGCTATGCCCGTCATATGTTTTTGTCGATCAAACGGCTGGGGCCGGCGGCGCTGCCGGGGCTGATGCGCAAAAAGGCGCAGTGGGATGCGCGGGTGAAAAAGCTCAGGATCCTGCCAGCCAATACTGTCGACCGGCTGATCCAGTGGGGCAATCGCATCACGCCGTCAACCGTTGCCCCGCGCCTGCTCTCTTATCATCGCCGTTATGAGCATCATCTGATGATTAAGCTGGCCCGGCCGGAGGTGGCGCAAATGAGTCGTCTGCTCACCACGTTCTTTGCTTCACGCAACGGCGACTGGTTCCATTGTACGGACGCGGAGCAGCAGGATGCGTTTCTGGTCCGCTTTGGCGTGGGTGCCTGTACGGTGTTTTACTGCGATCATGCCGGTATCAGCACCGATGAACGGCTGATCGCCTTTGACATTGCGCTGCGTCGTAATGACGATCAGTGGTTGATCCGCCTGCCGCCAGCACTGCAGGATCAGGTACTGGAAGCGTCCTGCTGTGGTCACTTCTTCTGTCTGGTGAACCATCAGGACTATATTCTGAAACCGGGCGTGGATGGCGCACAGTTCAAAGCGGCGGTGCTGGACTATCTTGACCAGCGCGGAGCAAAGTACCCGGCAGAACATAACATCGGGCATCTGTATCACGCTTCCGATGCTCATCAGCATCACTTCCATCAACTTGACCCCACTAACGCCTGTAATCCGGGCATTGGTAAAACCAGTAAGAAAAAGCACTGGGCATGACGGGGGTCATGCCTGTCTGTCTGGCCTGCGATAAACATTTACTAAATAAGCAGGTAAACAGGGGAACGGAGGCTGGATTAGCCGGATAAATTCAATACAATCACTGGCAACCTGACGGGTTCTGGTTGGGAAAATGAATAGCGGTGTTATCCGGAGCGGTTTGCATGAAAAAGTGGTTGCTGATGCTGGTGGTTTCGCTCGTTGCTTTTCAGGCAGCGGCGGCAGCACATAATGACGATCCCCAGGGAACCAGCCTGGCGTTTTACAACTGGTATCTGACGGCACTGAATAAAGAAGAGAGCCCGATTGATGAACACGATCCGTTACTTAACGAATACGTGACGCAGCGTCTGCTGGAAAAAATCAATCTGCTGATTAAAAGCCCGGATGGCATGGATGATGACTATTTTTTACAGGATCAGGACTACAGTGATGGTTGGGTCAATAACGTCAGTGTCAGCCGTTTTACGTTAAACGGTAACCGGGCAACGGGGGATGTCACCCTGGGGCGTGACCCCGGTGACCAGCAGCATCTGCTGGTCACGCTGCTTCACGAACGCGATGGCTGGAAGATCGACGATGTCGAGCAGGAGACCACCGCGCCGTAATCATCCTCAGTGGAAACGGGCGAACTGCTGGCGGATGACCTCCAGTAGCTCATAGCGGCGGCGATACTCCGCGCGCTTTTTACTGGGGATTTCATCCATACTCTTCTGACTGAATACCAGCGGCAACTGCCATAGCGCCGGGGAAACCCGTTCCGCGTTTAATGACTGCCAGAATTCGTCATAGCTCGCCAGAAAAACATCCTTCTTTTTAAAGCGGTAGCGCAGGCTGCGGTAGGTGTGGCCCCGGTCGCTCACTGCCCTGATCGCACTGATCCCGGTCGCCCGTGCCAGCAGCGAGAGCCCCTCCATCAGCACGCGTTTGGGGAACAGCCCATAGCAGGACTTGGTTGCAGCCCGGATCCGCTCGTGCGGCGTGCTGCTGCTTGCGCCCTGGATCCCGCCGATCACCAGTACCGGCAGTCCCTGATGGTCTGTTACCGCGAAGGTCAGAATAGCCAGTACCGTGCCGTCGCAGTGCAACAGCATATTCACTTCGCCTTCACGCTCACAGCGTCCGTTACAGGTCAGGGTGATCTGAAACTGTTCTCCCTCCTTGCCGGTGAAGCTGGCCAGCTCCGTGGGCTGGGCCGACAGCATCGCGTTGCGCAGGCCAGGGTGGGTAAGCTGTTGCAGGAAGTCATAATGCTGGCTCAGCACTGCTCCACGCTGTGCGGCGGACAGCCCCAGGTACAGGTAAGGCCGGTGGATTTTACCCGGCAGCATCGGTTGCAGATCCATCGCCTGGCGCATTGTGGGCCGGGAGGCGATCTGCTGCATGTGCTGCGCACTTGCCAGAGGCCACGCCAGCGAACGCGCAAGGAATTTGGCGCGCCAGGATGGTTTTTCCCAGATCGCACCCGGAATAACGCCGCCGTTCAGCAGAGCCAGAAAAAGCGAAAGCCCGTCAGTATGACGGGGGATGACCAGTGTTTCTGACATGATGTTTTAACCTGTCCCTGTGGAGTTGACAGCATTGAAGCACGCGGAAAATAAATGGCGCATCAATGCCGGTCAGGCCACGTCCTCAGTCAGCACGACGGTTAAGCTGGCGTTTAATTTTGCGCCAGACACGCCAGTGTGGCATCAACGGCCAACATCGGCGTAAGATGAGTCGCGTACTCTGACCCTCGTGAATTTAAAAGGAATTACGACTGATGAAACTGTTCTATACCCCGGGTGCCTGCTCGCTCTCCCCACATATCGTTCTGGAGGAGGTCGGGGCGACCTTTACGCTGGAAAAAGTTGACCTGAAAACCAAAAAAACCGAATCCGGTAGCGACTTTGTTACCATCAACAGTAAAGGTTACATTCCTGCGCTGTTACTGGATGACGGCAGCCTGATGACGGAAGGGACGGTCATCGCGCAGTATGTCGCCGATCTGAAGCCAGAAGCGGGTCTGATCCCGGCGGCAGGGAGTGCAGATCGTTACAGAGTGCTGGAGTGGTTGAGCTTTATTTCGACTGAACTCCATAAGCCGATGGGCGCGCTGTTTAACCCGGCGCAAACGGCAGACTGGAAGCAGGCGACCGTGGCTGGACTGAATAAGCGCCTCGACTGGCTGTCTTCCGCGCTGGCCGGAAAAACCTGGCTGCAGGGTGAGCAATTTACGGTGGCCGATGCCTACCTGTTCACCGTGCTCGGCTGGAGCCGGGTGGTGGGCTTTTCCCTCGATGGCTGGCCCGATCTGCAGGCTTACGCTGCCCGGGTAGGTGCGCGTCCTGCCGTGCAGCGTGCAATGAAGGCCGAAGGTCTGATATAAGCCGTCTGGATCGCATCAGGTAAAGATCGTAAGCTGACGGCCTGATGTGATTTGGCGGGGGTGGCAATGGACGGAGTGCCTGAGCAGTTCAGTGATGAGCAGGATCGCGCCCGCTTCCGCCACCTTTCGGGGCGGCAGGGCGTTGAGCTCTATCGCGCCCATATCACCCGCTATGCGTTTGAGCCCCACACCCATGAAGCGTTTGGCATTGGCACTATCGATCGTGGGGCCGAGCGCTTTCGTTATCGTGGTGTACAGCACCTTGCCCCGGTTGACTCTCTGGTCCTGATGAACCCGGACGAGCTGCATACCGGGGAATCCGCCACCGAGGGCGGCTGGCAGTACCGCATGATCTACATTGAACCACAGCGGCTGGCGGCGCTGACCGGCGAGCCGGACTGGTGGTTTGAGCAGGCAGTGTGTCACGATCCCTTGCGTGCCCGACAGCTCTCTTATCTGCTCGGCAGCCTGTGGCAGACTGACGATCCCCTCGCCCTGGATGGGTTACTGTTGACCTTGTGCGATTTGCTGCGTCCTCATGCCCGCATCGCGCGTCCGCTAGCGCCGGAGCCGCGGCATCGCTTTGATAGTGTTCGCGACTATCTGCGCGCCAACCTCTGTCAGCGGATTACTCTCGACGAGCTGGCGGCGCTGGTCTCTCTCAGTCCCTTTCACTTTCAGCGGCAGTTTAAAGCCCACTATCACGTCACCCCACATCAGATGCTGATGGCATTTCGCCTGTATCAGGCCAGCCAGCTACTTCGTGCCGGGCTGCCGGCGGCTGATGTCGCGGCGGCGGTGGGCCTGACCGATCAGGCGCATCTGACCCGCAGCTTCGCCGCCCGCTATGGCATTACCCCTGGCCGCTATCAGCAGCAGGTGCGGGCCGCTGTCCGCTGACCGCAATTTGCTACAATCCCCCGGTCTTACCTTCCCCCATAATGGGGTTTTCTTGCTGTCCGGAGTGGACAATGCTCACTGGAATTTTCTTTGCCCTCAGTGCAGGGCTGATGTGGGGCCTGATTTTTGTCGGGCCGCTGATGGTGCCGGATTATCCCGGCACCCTGCAATCAATGGGCCGCTATCTGGCGTTTGGGCTGATTGCCCTGCCGCTGGCCTGGCAGGACCGCCATCGTCTGGCGGCCCTGACCCGCCGCGACTGGCAGGAGGTGATCAAGCTGACACTGGTGGGCAATCTGCTTTATTACGCCTGCCTGGCCACGGCGATACAGCGTACCGGCGCGCCAGTGTCGACGATGATTATCGGCACACTCCCGGTGGTGATCGCCGTCAGTGCCAATCTGTTTTATGGCCGGGATGAGGGCCAGTTACGCTGGGGTAAGTTATTCCCGGCCCTGGTGCTGATTATTGTGGGCCTGGTTTGTGTGAACGTGGCTGAACTGAACGGCGCGGCGCATCCACCGGACCTGTGGCGCTACCTCAGCGGAGTCGCGCTGGCTTTCATCGCCGTGGCGTGCTGGACGTGGTATCCGCTGCGCAATGCCCGCTGGTTGCGGAAAAATGCGATCCGTCCGGCCACCTGGGCTACCGCACAGGGACTGGCCACGCTGCCGATGGCGCTGCTCGGATACCTGCTGGTCATGGGGCAGCTGCACCTGACCCAGCCTGGATTTTCGCTGCCGTTTGGCCCGCGGCCCGAGGTTTTTATCGCGCTGATGCTGGCGATTGCACTGTTGTGCTCCTGGCTGGGCACGCTGTGCTGGAATGAAGCCAGCCAGCGTTTACCGACGGTGCTGGTGGGGCCGCTGATTGTTTTCGAGATCCTGGCCGGTCTGGCGTATACCTTCTTATTACGTCAGGCCTGGCCGCCGGTGCTGACGCTGTGCGGCATTTTGTGTCTGATGGTGGGCGTCGTCAGCGCAATGCGTATCAAGCCAGAACCGGTAGTAAACCCCTTGAAAATTCGCGATTAAATTTTCCTCTTCCTGGCGATGAAAGTCCCACTATCGCCGGAAGAGCAACGCAATCCTCTGTGGCCCGGTTTTGCCTATTTTCTTCGCCACAATGTGATCTTCGTCACTCTTTGCAGCGCAGCAATGGGGTTTTAATCCCTGCCAGCCCGCTGCCCCGTCTGGCACAGGTCGCGATTGTTCGGCTATAAGAATAATCGCTAATCAACAAATCCTTTTTTTTGTACAGTGAATCCCGTCTACTGAATGTGAAAATCTTCATTTTTGAGACGGCTTTCTCAGCCACAGACCATCCTTAACTCAACTTCGCTGATGATAAAATCACCAGACCCTGGTGTGTACCCGGAAGGGACAGATTGGCTAATGATAAGCGACGGCGTGATTCCAGCGGTGATGAGTGCGTGAAGGGGGATAAAATGATTAGTGTTGGTAAACTTTAAATTCTGCATCATCTGTCCTGCATATCGGTTCCCTGCCCGGCAGGCCAGGTAAAACGGTGTAAAGAGGCATCGCGGCGTCTGCGGCATCCATCAGAAAAAACTGAGATTAATGAACCATAAAAAAAAAGAGAAGTGTGAAGGGGGCTAACGTTTTTTTGGCAGAAAGAGAAATGATTATTAGAAACTTCAGGTTCACTTTAGGCGCGTTTATCTTTGGTTGCAAAGATAAACGCGCATTGAAAGCCTTGATGCTATTGAGGTTTTAGCTGGTGCGTGACGAAGATACAGCCAAATACTGTTGCGGGGTTACAAATAACTCATTAGTAATCGTCCGCATCAAAAAGTCGATCTGTACTTTTCAATAAGCGTAAAGAATATTTTATTTTGGTCCTGTTAAAGCATCATAATACACATCGACTGCCTGATTATTGATTTTCAAGATTGTAAGGATAATGGTAAACACTACGGCTGATATCCAGCAGACGGCAGCTGCGGCGCGTACCAATGTCATAGGTATCCTGTAGGAAATTAACGGCTTGCCGTTTGTCATTGGTTGTAAAGAAATTCTTGAGCACGCTTTGCAGCATCTCCTTATCAGATGAAAGGGACTGGATCTCTCTTTCCATACTATGAACTTTCTCTTCCAATTCCTTGATTTTCCTGCCTTCTTCAGATGACAGTCCGGCGTATTTCTTTTTCCAACTGTAGAATGTGGCTTCAGAAATGCCGAGTTCTTCACAAATCTCTTTCACTTTGATGCCGTTTTCAGAAGCTTTAATGGCACTGGTGATTTGTTCTTCGGTATATCGTGACTTTCTCATGAATGCTATTACCTTTCTTAACAATAATGGAGTGAGAATAACTGCATTAATCAATGGATCTGTTTTGCGTAAATATTAGCGCAGTGATTAAAAGTACGCGATTGGAATGGCAGGCTTTAAGTTAAGGGATTATGAAGAAATAACATCATGGGATTTCTCCTATTTTATTTCAAAAGGGTTTTGATAGCTTTCGATATTGGTTTTTTTGATATAGATTCGTCTCATGCCAGTACAAGACCACGGCGTAATTAGGAAAACTCCAACGTGCAGGGAAAAAAATGTGTGCTAACTTTAATCCCGGTCAAAGGGATTGAGAAAGCCATCATAGAAAAATTAAGACCATACAAAACCATAATCGACAGCATGGTCGACTGCTTCGCTTAGAAAACAGACTTTTAAAAATAAAAGGCACAATAAGGCCATTAAATATAAAATTTTTCGTTTTTACGTTCTCGCCAGCGTTCCACTGTGCGTAGTTGAATCAGTTGTGGACACGGATGTGTTGGTTTGCAGGGTTAGTGAGTGGGAAACACAAAGGATGCTTCGATGAAATACAGTGTGATGTCCAATGCGGCGTGGATGATGTCCGAAAAAATTGTGTCAGTGTTTGGTGTGATTTTTGTCACATCTTATGTGGCTAAATCGTTCGGTCCCGTTATATTTGGCCAGATAGCATTTTCTGCCTCACTGTTTTCAATTATTCAGACTATTGCCATTTTTGGTACTGAGACCATTCTTTTTAAAAGCATCAGTAAAAGCACGCCGAAAGGAATGCGACTGATGGCGGTGGCGAAGTCGCTGCGCCTGACTTTATTACTGCTGTTGTCACTGCCAGTATTGTTATACGTCTGGCTGACGATGCGCGAAAACTTTATTGTTTTTGCTGTGGCTTCTTTTTTTTCTGCCCTGTTTGTGACTCAGGATGTTTTTAGCGTTTACAATAACGCCCGCCTGGAATCACGAATGAATACGGTGGCGAATGCCACCGGAATGATACTGAGCTTTATCATTAGTTTTACTATCGCCTGGTGCAAACTGAGTCCGCTGTGGTTGTCACTTTCGATGGTCGCGGTCACGCTGGTACCCTATCTGATTAAGCGCAGTCGCTTCTATCAGGTCAACACTATCAGCCTGCCGCCACAGCATAAGCGTAAGAATTATCTGCGTTATTTGTTGTACGCGGGCCTGCCACTCGCCATTTCCAGCGTGTTTATTGCTGTGCAGGTAAAAACCGCACAGTTCTTTTTGCTGGGGGTGAGCTCGGCCCACGACCTGGGGCTGTTTACCGCGGCGAATACCATCTCTGCTTCATGGATTTTTATTCCAGTGGCACTTATTACATCCTGCTTTTCTGAAATTTTCAGAGAGCGTGCGGATGTGGCAGTTAAACTGGCTTCACGACTGAATGGTTATGTTATGGCAGTTTCACTTTTGATGCTCTCCGTTGTCACGCTGTTTGGTGACAGGATCATTAACAGCCTGTATGGGCAAGATTACACACAATCAGGAAATCTCATTACATTATTGTCGCTAGCGACCTGTTTTTCAGCAATGGGCACCGTAGCGTATCGCTACATGGTTAAAGAGGGTGGTTTCAATTACTTACTGGTGAAAGTGGTTCTCCTGGTCGTGATTGGTCTGGCCACGTCTTACTTCTTTATCCACGCCTGGGGATTAACAGGGGCAGCATGGAGTGTATTTATCACCGAACTCCTTTCCCTGACGATAATGAATTATTTCTTTAAGAATGGCGTCATTCTTAAAATACAGCTTTCCTCACTCAACTACAAAACCTACAGATGAGGTCAATCATGTTGAAGCTCAAAGCAGAATTGAGAAAGGGTTTTGTTTACCTGTTCAAGAAAATGCCTTGGTCTTACCAGGATAAAGTTTATTACTTTCAGAAGTTCAAAAGAATACCGAATATCCGGGAACCCAGACTCTTCAATGAGAAAGTTCTGTATCGAAAATATGTGACGGGAGACCATGTGCGCTATGCCAATTTATCGGACAAATTACTGGTCCGGGATTATATTGCTCATACCATTGGTGAGTCATATCTGATCCCGCTGGTTCATCAGACCGACGATCCGATTTCACTGCTGAGCTTGCCAAGCCTGAAGAATACGGTGATCAAACCCAATCATGGTTCAGGCATGGTTGAGATCGTGCTGGAAGAGCCGGACTGCATCCAGAAGCAGCTGCTGATCAAGCGTTGCGATGAGTGGCTGCATAAGGATTTCTCGCACCATGCCCGTGAGATCCACTATCGCTACATTAAGCCCCGTATTCTGGTTGAACAGTACGTTGGTGACGGTAAGTTGGCCGCCGTTGACTACAAGTTTCATATGTTTAACAAGAAAGACGGTAACTTTGAATATGTGCTGCAGGTGATTTATAACCGGGTGGGGAACGCTGCGCTGTCGATGAACTTCTACGTTAACAACCTGAAGCAGACGTTCTATAAAATTCGTGACACCGGGTTCGATATCAGCGCCGAGCTGGAGACGCTGGAGCATGCACTGGCGCTCAGTAAACAGCTGGCAGCAGATTTTGATTATGTGCGGGTGGACTGGTATATCCATGAAGGCAATATCTACTTCGGTGAGCTGACCTTCACGCCTGGCGCGGGCATGGTCACCGGACTGGAAAACGGTCTGAACCAGATCATGGGTGATATGTGGTTGCAGGATCGCCAGACGTCAGCGCTGCCTGAGGTCAAAGCCTCCAGCGACGTGCCGATGCCGGCGGTGCTCAAAAAGATCTAAACGTGGCAAGACATCGCCTGCCCGGTGAGTCAGGACAGCTCCCCGGGCTGATGTCGTTTACGGCATGGGCCAGTCGGCAGGAGCACGGCTCATCACCTCAACAAACACCTCTTTGGTGATATGCCAGAAGTTGTGCAGGTTTTCCATACTCAGCGTAATGCCCAGCAGCCCGGTGACAAACCAGCACGACATGCCAATACCGATGCCGGTAAAAGCAAAGGCCATCACGTTACGACTGGCTTTACGGCAGCGTACGTTGAAGGTACTGGCAAAAAACATCATCACTGCACTGAGCAGTTCCCATCTCATAAGGATAACGCTGGTGGTAATCGTCGCCATGCTGAAAAACTCCGGGGGGCCTGTCCTGACAAATCAAATGCGACATCACCCGAAGCGGAACCGGAGCTGCCAGGTGTGCTCCTTTCCGGTCTGACGCACAGGTCATTAAAGTGTGATGGCGATCACATTATATCACCCGTTTTTAAAAATTGAACAAAATTTAAACCTGGTATGGTAGATATTTTTTAGCCGCTAGCCTGAGTATTCTGTTAAGTCAAATTTATTGGTTTAAGATGAATCCGACGCTATTTAACATTGTGCGTTGACTTGATGATCTGTAGGATTTTTTCGCTAATGCTACTCATAACCCGGTTGTCTCTTTTTTCCCAGTGCTTTTCCCTGGGCCGGACAGCTGTCGGTCTAAAACAAGAATTATAAATATTTCTAATATAATTATCGATCTGCGTACAGCAGAAATCACCAAGGGGGAGTATATGTCTTTTCATGGTCACTCCTGGCTTCGCTGCCTTTCATCACTTGTGAACATCGGATGAACACCCTCAATCAGCGACCGTCTCAGACGGCACGTGTGCTGCCGACGATGGGCCAGTCGTTCCGGCGTATTCACCTGACGGTGATGCTGGTGTTCCTGCTGTGCAGTGGTCTTTCCCTGTCCGCACTGTCGATGTATGTGCTGCGCAGCTACGCGGAAAACAATATTCAGCTTATTGCCACCAGCGTCAGTTACAGCGCCCATAGCGCAGTATTAAAAGGCGATGCTGAAACAGCAAAAAACCTGTTGAGTGATATCGGCACCCATTCCGATTTTTCGGCTGCGCGCATCTATGATGCTCATCAGAAACTGCTGGTGAGCTGGCAGATGCCGGGAGCCAATGTGCACCGTGGCCTCAGCGCTGCCGTTGCAGAATGGCTGTTTCCAAAACCGGTCAGCGCGCCCATCATCCACCATCATAAGGAAATTGGCCGGGTCTGGATCCATGGCGACGCGACGCGCGTGCTGCATTATCTCTGGCAGGCCCTGCAGTGGCTGGGAGGCAGTCTGTTGATCACCGCCTTCCTGGCTTTCTATCTTTCTCACCGTATGCACGCCGGCATTTTACAGGGGTTGAAAAATATCGCCTCCGTCACTCATGACGTAAGAAAGCGAAGGGCGTTTTCCCTGCGCGTGCCGTCGGCGTCGATTGCCGAACTGGACAAACTGAGCGGGGATTTTAACGCCCTGCTCGACGAACTCGACCAGTGGCAGCGTCATCTGACGCGGGAGAACAGCTCCCTTGCCCATCAGGCACTTCACGACGGGCTGACCGGGCTGCCAAACCGTAAGGCGTTCGAACGCCGGCTTCAGGCCCTGCTGCTGGACCCCCATCGTCGTCAGCAGGTCAGCGTGCTGTTTATTGACGGCAACCACTTTAAGCAGGTCAATGACCGTTATGGTCATGCCGCGGGCGATCGCGTGCTTACCGTAACCGCACAGCGTCTGCAGGCTCGCCTGGGTAAAAACGATATGGTCGCGCGGCTGGGAGGGGATGAGTTTGCGGTATTGCTCACCAGCGCCGGTGAAGAAGACGAGGTGGCTCAGGTGGCCCGCCGCATTATCCGTGCGATGCAGCCACCGGTTCAACTGCCCGATGGTACCCGCGTGGTGCAGTCATTAAGCGTGGGGGCGGCGATGGCGAAGCATCACGCGGTACCGGAGGCGCTGGTCGCTCAGGCCGATGCGGCGATGTATCACATTAAGCAGCAGGGCGGTGGCTGGTATCTGTCGCCGCTGCACTGGGGGCAGGAACCGCGGGCGATACCACCGCAGAGGCTGATGGCATCGCGCTAAACGTTAGCTGCACGTCGGGCAGGCTTTCTCGTGGCCGGACGGGCTGAAGCGCGGTGCGACATAGTCACCGCAGTCAAAGTTCCAGCCTGAACGCTGCAGCGTCTGGCGACGCATGGAATGGCGATAGGCCGTCGGCGTCTGGGCGAACTGGCGGCGGAAGACCCGGGAAAACGTCTGCTGTGAGTCATAGCCATACTGCAGGGCAATGTCGAACACCGGACGCTGGGTCAGGCGCAGCGCTTCGGCGGCCAGCGTAAGGCGGCGTTCACGAATATAACCACCCAGCGTCTGTTTCGTTACGGAACGGAACATACGCTGCAGGTGCCACTTCGAATAGCCAGATTTCGCCGCCACTTCATCAATCGACAGGGTTTTTTCCAGATTACTGTCGATCCAGTCTGTCAGGGTGCTGATGATGTCGTCATGCATACACTTTTCTCCCGGGTCTCTGCGTCAATAGGTCGCGAATTCAATGGTAGCTGAGTATAATTCCTCAAGTTAACTTGAGGTAAAGCGCTAAATGAAAAAAATTGTACGCACTTCCGATAAGCGGGAACTGACCCCTGGTGACGTTGCCCGGCGCTGCGGCGTGGCGGTATCCACGCTGCATTTCTATGAAAGCAAAGGGCTCATCAGCAGCTTCCGCAATCCGGGAAATCAGCGGCGCTACACGCGTGATGTGCTCAGACGCGTGGCGGTCATTAAAATCGCCCAGCGCATCGGCATCCCGCTGGCCACCATCAGCAACAGCCTGATGCAGTACTCCCCCGGCAAAAGAATGACACCGAAAGAGTGGGCGCGGCTGTCGCAGCAGTGGCGTGACGAACTGGACAGGCGCATTGAAACGCTCACCCGTCTGCGTGATGACCTGGATGGCTGCATCGGCTGCGGCTGCCTGTCGATGGAGGACTGCCCGCTGCGCAATCCGAATGACCGGCTCAGTGAACAGGGTACCGGAGCGATCCTGCTGGATGTGAAAGGCGCTTAACCTTCTATACTCAGGTTTTAAGGAGCGACTATGATCACCGTACATCACCTGAATAACTCACGCTCACAGCGCGTGCTGTGGCTGCTGGAAGAGCTGGAAGTCCCGTATCAGATTAAACGTTATCAGCGGGAGGGTACGCTGCTGGCACCCCCGGAGTTGAAAAAAGTGCACCCGTTAGGTAAAGCCCCGGTGATCACCGATGACAATCGCGTGGTGGCGGAGTCAGGGGCGATTCTGGAATATCTGGAAGCGCACTATGATATCGGTGGCCAGTTGAAGCCAAACGATGACGAAGCGGTGATCCAGTCGCGCTACTGGCTGCACTATGCGGAAGGATCCCTGATGCCGCTGCTGGTGATGAAGCTGATTTTCAGCCGCATGGGGAAAGCCCCGGTTCCCTGGCTGCTGCGGCCGATCGGCAGCGCCTTTGGTAAAGGGGTGCAGAAGGGCTACCTTGACCCACAGCTCGCCACCCACCGTCAGTTTATTGAGCAGCATCTGGCCCGCAACGAATGGTTTGCCGGTAGCCGGTTCAGCATCGCTGACGTCCAGATGAGCTTCCCCCTGCAGGCCCTGACCGCGCGCGGTGGGGCCGCCGACAGTCCGGCTATCCAGGCCTGGCTGCAGAAGGTAGAGAGCCGTGCCGCCTGGCAGCGTGCGCTGCAGCAGGGCGGTGAAGTGAAGTTTGATTGAGTTCGTTCCTGCCTGATCCCCTGCACCCTGCCCGCATAGCCGTCATAAGAAAGCGCTATTAGGGGGCGGGGAATTCCCCCGCTAACATCTCTCACTGTGAACGACAGAGAGAGATGTAAATCAAGACTTGTGCAAATTTAAGCGATAACAGGTGTTGAATATGCACCATTAAACACCGGATAATCGTTTGCGCGAAAATACGCACTGCAATAACGCGGTTTTTACGTGGAATAGTAAACGTTTGCCTTTATCCGGTTTGTGCCTCGCCCTGAGGTTTTTGACACCGTGAATATTGTGCCAGGGATGCAAACGTTGACTACCGCTGGGATGCAGTGGTACCACGCCGCCATAACTCATAAGAATGTTCAGGGGATTACAATGTCAGCTCCTTCTCAACCGGCCAGCGGCTCTCTCGACGCCTGGTTCAAAATCTCTGCGCGCGGTAGCAGCGTCCGTCAGGAAATCCTGGCGGGTCTGACGACCTTCCTGGCCATGGTCTATTCCGTGATCGTGGTGCCCTCAATGTTGGGCAAAGCGGGCTTCCCGCCAACGGCGGTGTTTGTGGCAACCTGTCTGGTCGCCGGATTTGGTTCCCTGCTGATGGGGCTGTGGGCCAACCTGCCGATGGCGATTGGTTGTGCCATTTCCCTGACGGCCTTCACGGCCTTCAGCCTGGTGCTGGGTCAGCAGATCAGCGTGCCGGTCGCGCTGGGTGCGGTGTTCCTGATGGGGGTGCTGTTTACGCTGATCTCGGCTACCGGCATCCGGGCCTGGATCCTGCGCAATCTGCCGATGGGCGTGGCGCACGGCACCGGCGTCGGTATTGGCCTGTTCCTGCTGCTGATCGCCGCCGACGGCGTCGGCCTGGTGGTAAAAAACCCGGGGCCGGGCCTTCCGGTCGCGCTGGGCCACTTCCCGTCGTTCCCGGTGGTGATGACGCTGCTGGGTCTGGCGGTGATTTTTGGTCTGGAGAAACTGCGCGTACCCGGCGGCATCCTGCTGACCATTATTACCATCTCGGTGATCGGCCTGATTTTTGACCCGGCCGTGAGCTATCAGGGGCTGTTTGCCATGCCCAGCCTGAGCGATGCTCAGGGAAATTCGCTGCTGTTCAGCCTGGATATCCTCGGCGCACTGAAACCGGCAGTGTTGCCCAGCGTGCTGGCGCTGGTAATGACCGCCGTCTTTGATGCCACCGGCACCATCCGCGCCGTGGCCGGGCAGGCCAACCTGCTGGATAAAGACAACCAGATCATTAACGGCGGTAAGGCACTGACCAGCGACTCCCTGAGCAGCATCTTCTCCGGTCTGGTCGGGGCAGCGCCTGCGGCAGTCTATATCGAGTCCGCAGCGGGAACGGCGGCAGGCGGTAAAACCGGTCTGACGGCGATTGTGGTCGGCGTTCTGTTCCTGATGATCCTGTTCCTGTCGCCGCTGGCGTACCTCGTGCCGGGCTATGCTACCGCCCCCGCGCTGATGTACGTTGGTCTGCTGATGTTAAGCAACGTCTCCAAGATCGACTTCAGCGACTTCGTCGATGCGATGTCTGGCCTGCTGGCCGCGGTGTTTATTGTGCTGACCTGTAATATCGTCACCGGCATTATGCTCGGCTTCGGTTCGCTGGTCATCGGCCGTATCTTTGCCGGGGAATGGCGCAAGCTCAACGTCGGTACGGTGCTGATCGCCGTCGCGCTGGTCGCTTTTTATGCCTGCGGCTGGGCGATTTAATGCTGTTTCGGGGCCGGGTTCACCGGCCCCACCTTCAGATGCCACTGAATTTCCCCTCTTAAGGCACATCCTGTTTTTCAACGCTTTCCTAATTTGCTTTACTATCCCGCAGGGTATACAAATCCTGGGCTGCTTTTGTTCAGAGCCTTCGGAAGACATATAAAAAGGAACGCATGGAAATTTTCTTCACTATTCTCATTCTGACGCTGGTTGTGTCGTTGTCGGGCGTCGCAGCACGTATTATTCCCTTTCAGATCCCTCTGCCGCTGGTACAAATCGCGATGGGCGCCTTGCTGGCCTGGCCGACGTTTGGTCTGCACGTCGATTTTGATCCGGAGCTGTTTTTAGTCCTGTTTATTCCGCCGCTGCTGTTTGCTGACGGCTGGAAAACCCCGACCAGCGAGTTCCTCAATCACGGGCGTGAGATCCTTGGCCTGGCGCTGGTTCTGGTGCTGATCACTGTGGTCGGGATTGGTTACCTGATCTACTGGCTGGTGCCCGGTATTCCGCTTCTGTCTGCCTTTGCGCTGGCGGCGGTGCTGTCACCGACCGATGCTGTCGCGCTCTCCGGCATTGTCGGCGAGGGGCGCATCCCGAAAAAAATCATGGCGATCCTGCAGGGCGAGGCGTTGATGAATGATGCGTCTGGTCTGGTCTCGCTGAAGTTTGCCGTCGCGGTGGCCATGGGCACGATGGTCTTCACCGTCTCGGGCGCGTCGCTGGAGTTTATGAAAGTGGCGATTGGCGGCCTGCTGGCGGGGATTGCGATCTGCTGGCTGTACGGTAAGTCGCTGCGCCTGTTCAGCCGCTGGAGCGGCGATGACCCGGCGACGCAGACCGTGCTGCTGCTGCTGCTGCCGTTTGCGTCTTATCTGATTGCCGAGCATATCGGCGTGTCCGGTATTCTTGCCGCGGTCGCCGCCGGGATGACCATCTCGCGCTCCGGGATTATTCGTCAGGCACCGCTGGCGATGCGCCTGCGTGCTAACAGCGTCTGGCAGATGCTGGAATTCGTGTTTAACGGCATGGTGTTCCTGATGCTGGGTCTGCAGCTGCCGGGCATTCTGGAAATCTCCGTACGTCAGGCCGATGCCGATCCTAATGTGGAGCTGTGGGTGCTGTTTGCCTCGGTGGTGCTGATCTATATGGCGCTGATGATCGTGCGTTTCGGCTGGCTGTGGACCATGCGCTTTATCAGCCGCAGCGCGTTGAAAAAACGCCCCATGGAGTTTTCCAGCTACTCAACGCGTGAGCTGCTGATTGCCTCATTCGCTGGCGTGCGCGGGGCGATAACGCTGGCGGGTGTGCTGTCTATTCCGCTGCTGCTGAGTAATGGCAATGACTTCCCGGCGCGTTATGAACTGGTGTTCCTGGCCACCGGGGTGATCCTGTTCTCACTGCTGGTGGGCGTGGTGATGCTGCCGTTGCTGCTGCGCGGGGTGGAAGGTGTCGATAAGACGGTTCACCGTCGTGAGCTGCAGATGGCGCGTGCGGTGATGGCCGGTACGGCGATTGAAAGCCTGTATAAAATGGAAGAGCGGCTGACCAGTGACACCGAAGAGAACATCGATCCGGAGCTGATTAAAGAAGTCAGCTCCCGCGTGATTGGTAATCTGCGTCGTCGTGTTGATGGTAAAGAGGACCTGGAGCGCGCTCTGTTTGCGGAAAATCTGGAACGTCGCTTCCGCCTGAGCGCGCTGCGTGCCGAGCGGGGTGAGCTGTATCACCTGCGCGCCACGCAGAAAATCAGCAATGAAACCATGCAGAAACTGCTGCACGATCTCGATCTGATGGAAACCCTGCTGGTCGAAAAGGAAGAATAACCGCAGGGTATTTGGGTAGGGGCGACCTTCTTTTCTGGTCGCCCGTGCCGCCGGTTTGCGTGGTTTACGCCTGTCCCCAGTGGTTCACAATGAAATGCGTGGCGTTTCCCCCGGCCAGAACTCGCGGCAGCAGGTAATCCATGCCTGGGCGCTGCGCGACAGATAACTCCCTTCCCGCCAGATCAGCCCCAGCTTCCACACCAGATCCGACTCCAGCGGCAGCCACAGCAACTGGCTCTTATCCAGACGCTGGCAGATAGGCTCCGGCAGGATCGCCACACCCATTCCGGCCTGCACCATTGCCGCCAGAAAATCCCACTGTCCGCTGCGTACCGCAATCTGCGGCGTAAATCCGCTGGCCTGAAACGCCCGCATCAGTTGGCGATTCAGGGAAAACTCCTCGTTGTAGATCAGAATGGGAAGCCCCGCCAGTTCACTGATCGGCATATGGCTGCGGCGAAGCCAGGCGTCGGTGCGCGGCACCAGAACACAGAGAGGATGACTCATCAGCGCCAGCGAATTCAGGGGCAAATCATCCGCCACCGGCAGGGCGGTCATGGCAATATCCAGGCTGCCGGACAGCACGGCCTGTTGCACGGTCAGCCCGCCAAACTCGGAGATTTTCAGCGCCACACCGGGATAGCGCTGACGGAAGGCGGAGATCGAACCGGCAATCTGCATCCCGACCATGGGGGGAATGCCCAGGCGTAGCTCACCGGTTTTCAGCTCGTTGATATCGCTGATCTCCGCCTCCAGTTGCTTAAACTCCTGCAGGATGGTGACTCCGCGCTGGTACACCGCCTGGCCGGTATCGGTCAGATGCAGCTTACGCCCCTCACGGATCAGCAACGTACAGCCCAGTTCATCCTCCAGCTGGCGCAACATCTTGCTGATGGTAGGCTGCGTGACGTACAGCTGCTCGGCGGCACGGGTAAAACTCTGCTGACGAACCACTTCCACAAAGTAGCGCAGGGCGCGAACGTCCATAATCATTCCTGTCTGGCATAGTTGGGATAATATTAAGTCATTTTTTTCACCCTTTGTTACCGCTTTATACTCTTTCCCATAAAAACATTTTAAGAGGGAAAAACAGCATGGCACTGGCGATTCGTCCACAGGGTTCGGCCTGGCTGCAGCGGGTGCAGGTTCCGCTTCAGGTGGCGCTGTATGTCGGGCTTTTTCTGGCGTCAGAGCAGTTAGTGAACTGGCTGCATCTGCCGCTGCCCGCCAATATTGTCGGCATGTTACTGCTGCTGGCGATGATTATGCTGCGCGTACTGCCGCTGGGCTGGGTGAAAGCGGGAGCCAGCTGGCTGCTGGCCGAAATGCTGCTGTTCTTTGTCCCGGCGGTCGTGGCGGTGGTGAACTACGGCGATCTGCTGCGGGTGGAAGGCTGGCGCATTCTGCTGGTGATCGGCCTCAGTACGCTGCTGGTGCTGGCGGCAACCTCACTGGTGGTGGAGCGCGTATACCGCTTTGAACTGTGGCTTGCCGCCCGTAAGCAGGGGAAAAACGATGCGTGATTTTATGCTCAGTATCGTCTGCCTGCTTGCCACACTGGTGGTTTACTTCCTCAATAAGCGACTCTACCGTCGCTGGCACCGGCTGCTGCTGATGCCGCTGGTGATGACGCCGATGGTGCTGGTAGCGCTGCTGCTGGTTGCCCATATTTCCTGGCAGGACTACATCGGTGAAAGCCGCTGGCTGCTGTGGCTGCTTGGCCCGGCCACGCTGGCATTCGCGGTGCCGGTCTATGAAAACATGGCGATCATTCGCCGTCACTGGCTCTCCCTCAGTGCCGGTGTGATCACTGCGACGACCGTGGCGGTGTGCAGTTCGGTATGGCTGGCGCAGATGCTGGCCCTGCCGGAAGCCATCCAGCGCAGTCTGGCGGTACGCTCTATCACCACGCCCTTTGCGCTGGCGGCAGCGAAGCAGCTGGGCGGTCAGCCGGATCTGGTGGCGCTGTTTGTGGTGATCACCGGGGTGTTTGGCATGGCGGTGGGCGACCTGCTGTTCCTGCGTCTGGCGATCAAACAGGGTCTGGCGAAGGGCGCCGGGTTCGGTGCGGCTTCGCACGGTGCGGGGACAGCAAGGGCCTATGAGATGGGGCAGCAGGAGGGTGTCGTCTCCAGCCTGGTGATGATGTTATCGGGTGTGGTCACGGTGGTGATTGCGCCGGTCATTGGCCATATTATGTGGGCCGTGAGTTAAATAAACGGTTTTCAGCGCTTTTGTAAGGTTACTCAAATTCACATTGATTCACGGCTTTCTCATATAATTTCTTTAACGGTTGGTTTACTCTGCAAGGCCGCCGCATCAAGGCGTGAGTAAATTTTAATCAGGAGAAAAAAATGAAAAGAGTGGCAATGACAACCGGCGCTCTGGCGCTGCTGGCGCTGGCAGGCTCTGCCCAGGCGATTGAAGGTGGCGTGAGTGTGGGCAAAGATTACACTGACGTTCACGTAGGCCTGGGTACTAATACCCCTGGTTTTGCACTTTCCGGTGACTGGCTGCGCAGCGATCACGACGGTAACGTAGAAAGCCTGGGTCTGGGCTACAACGTGGCTGTCGGTGATGTGTTCCTGTCTCCCACTGTTAAAGCGATGTCAACTAACCCGAAAGACTCCAAAGATGGCTACGGTGTGGCTATCGGTGGCGGCGTGCGAGTCCCGGTGACTAACATGTTCAACGTGTACGGTGAATACTTCTGGTCTCCGGACTCGTTCTCCAGCCATATCGATAACTACCAGGAAGCGTCCGCAGGCGTGAGCTTCCAGCCTATCTCGCTGGTGGATGTGAGCGTGGGTTACAAGTACATGACGATGAACGGTAAAGATGGCCGTAAAGATAACGTCGTGGCTGATGGCCCTTATGTGGGTGCTGCTGTTCATTTCTGACAGCGCGGGCGGACCGAAACAGCCGGTCCGCCCCTGTGAACCACTACGGTGCGGACCGTGACACCCGGTCCGCACCTGTCTCTCTGGTATTAATGACCCTTCCCGCCTTCAATGCCGATCCCCGTCTGTGAACGAACAAACTGCGCCTGGAAGCGCTGACGCTCCTCCGCACCGGATGCCGAGCTGTCGGTCACCGAGAACAGCCAGGTACCGATAAACGCCGCCAGCATCGAGAACAGCGCCGGATACTCATACGGGAACACCGCTTTCGCATTGCCCAGCACCTGTACCCATACCGTCGGGCCGAGGATCATCAGCAGCACCGCCGTCAGCAGGCCCAGCCAGCCGCCAATCATTGCTCCGCGCGTGGTGAGTTTTGACCAGTACATCGACAGTAAAATAATCGGGAAGTTACAGCTGGCGGCAATCGAGAACGCCAGCCCGACCATAAAGGCGATGTTTTGCTTTTCAAACATAATCCCCAGCAGGATCGCCACAATGCCCAGCAGCACGACGGTTATTTTTGACACCCGCAGCTCATCTTTTTCAGTGGCCTGCCCCTTACGGAACACGCTGGCATACAGGTCATGAGACACGGCGGAAGCCCCCGCCAGCGTCAGTCCGGCGACTACCGCCAGAATGGTGGCGAAGGCCACGGCAGAGATAAAGCCGAGGAACAGGCTGCCGCCCACCGCGTCCGCCAGATGCACCGCCGCCATATTGTTACCGCCGATCAGCGCGCCGGTGGCGTCTTTAAACGCCGGGTTCGCCCCAACCAGCAGAATGGCCCCAAAGCCGATAATAAAGGTCAGGAAGTAGAAGTAACCCATAAAGCCGGTGGCCCAGAATACGCTCTTACGTGCTTCCCGCGCGTCGCTGACGGTGAAGAAGCGCATCAGAATGTGCGGTAAACCTGCTGTACCGAACATCAGACCCAACCCGAGCGAAAGAGCCGAAATCGGATCGTGTACCAGCCCGCCGGGGCTCATGATCGCAATCCCTTTCGGGTGAACCTTGATGGCTTCGGTAAACAGCGTATTGAAACTGAAACCGACCGTTTTCATCACCATAATGGCCATAAAGCTGGCCCCAAACAGCAGCAGGACGGCTTTAATAATCTGTACCCAGGTGGTGGCCAGCATGCCGCCAAACAGCACGTACATCACCATCAGGATACCGACCAGCACCACCGCCACGTGATAATCCAGGCCGAACAGCAGCTGGATCAGCTTGCCTGCGCCGACCATCTGCGCAATCAGATAGAGCGCCACTACCACCAGGGAACCACAGGCCGAAAGCGTGCGGATCGGCTTCTGTTTCAGGCGGTAAGAGGCCACATCGGCAAAGGTATAACGCCCGAGGTTACGCAGGCGCTCGGCGATCAGGAACAGAATAATCGGCCAGCCGACCAGGAAGCCGAGGGAGTAGATCAGTCCGTCGTAGCCGGAAGTATAAACCAGTGCCGAAATCCCCAAAAACGAGGCGGCAGACATAAAGTCTCCGGCCATCGCCAGGCCATTCTGGAAACCGGTAATATTACCGCCCGCCGTATAGTAGTCGCTGCGTGACCGGGTACGCTTGGAGGCCCAGTAGGTGATCCCCAACGTAAAAGCGACGAAAATCAGGAACATGATAATCGCTTCGACGTTGGTGGGCTGGCGCTCAACCGCACCGCTGATGGCATCCGCCGCCAGCACGCCGCAGGGCAGCAGGGCCGCCAGCGCAAAGAACAGATGGCGTGATTTCATCCTTTCACCTCCTTCAGCAGTTCGCGGGTCAGGCGGTCGAACTCGCCGTTTGCACGCCAGACATACACGCCGGTCAGCAGGAAGGAGATCACAATGAGGCCTACGCCAATGGGAATACCGCGCGTCACATTCGTTCCTTCATGAAGCGGGGTGCCGAGCCAGGCGGGCGCGAAGGCAATCAGCAAGATAAACCCGACATACAGCACCAGCATAATGACGGACAGCAGGGTGGCAAAGCTCTGGCGTTTTCTCACCAGCTCTTTAAAACGTGCGCTCTTTTCTATTCTTTGATAAAGGACATCGTTCATTGTCATATCTCCAGAGGTATTTCCCCCTTCATCCCTGCCGCCGCAGTGGTACAGGCCTGAGCTATTTTCCAGGTGACTTAAGTGAATAAGTCCCCGGGAGTTCATCGCTTTACCGCCTTGCTGCAGCGTCAGTAACTGAGGGGAAATGTGAAATATAGTTTTTATAATTTCCTGGTTCGGACAAGATTAAGACCTGATACGGCAGGGCTGCTCTGCGGCAGTTTAAGAACAGGGGCACAGAGGCCCCCGTCGTGTTATGGCATTTTAATCGACTGCTTCTCTTCGAGTAATTTCTCGACCACGCCAGGATCGGCGAGGGTTGAGGTATCACCAAGATTACTGGTATCCCCGGCGGCGATTTTGCGCAGAATACGGCGCATGATTTTGCCGGAGCGGGTTTTGGGTAAGGAGTCCGTCCAGTGCAGCACATCCGGGGTGGCTATCGGGCCGATCTCTTTACGCACCCAGTTACGCACTTCGGTATACAGTTCTGGTGACGGCTCTTCACCGTGGTTAAGCGTAATGTAGGCATAAATTGCCTGGCCTTTCAGCCCGTGCGGGATGCCGACCACCGCCGCTTCTGCAATCAGCGGGTGCGACACCAGGGCTGATTCGATCTCCGCAGTACCCAGACGGTGGCCGGAGACATTGAGCACATCATCGACGCGTCCGGTGATCCAGTAATAGCCCTCTTCATCACGGCGTGCGCCGTCACCGCTGAAGTACATATTTTTAAAGGTAGAGAAGTAGGTCTGCTCAAAGCGCTCGTGATCGCCATACAGGGTTCGTGCCTGGCCTGGCCAGGAGTCGACAATCACCAGGTTACCTTCTGTGGCTCCTTCCAGGGCGTTGCCCTCATTGTCGACCAGCGCAGGCTGCACGCCAAAGAACGGGTTAGTGGCCGAGCCGGGTTTCAGCGCAGTCGCTCCCGGAAGCGGGGTGATCATAAAGCCGCCGGTTTCCGTCTGCCACCAGGTGTCGACGATTGGGCAGCGGCCGTTGCCGATTTTTTTATGGAACCACTCCCAGGCTTCCGGGTTTATCGGCTCACCTACGGATCCGAGAATACGCAGGCTGGAGCGGTCGGTGCCTTCAATCGCTTTGTCGCCTTCGGCCATCAGCGCGCGTACCGCCGTCGGGGCGGTATACAGAATGGTGACCTTGTGCTTATCCACGACCTCCGCCATACGGCTCGGTTTTGGCCAGTTCGGCACGCCTTCAAACATCAGGGTGGTGGCACCACAGGCCAGCGGGCCATACAGCAGATAGCTGTGCCCGGTGACCCAGCCAACGTCGGCGGTACACCAGTAGACGTCGTCCGGATGATAGTCGAATACGTACTTGAAGGTGGTTGCCGCATAGACAAGGTAGCCCCCGGTGGTATGCAGCACGCCTTTCGGCTTCCCGGTGGAACCGGAGGTATAAAGGATAAACAGCGGGTCTTCCGCCCCCACTTCTTCCGGCTGATGATGGGCGCTGGCTTTATTCACCAGCTCGTGCCACCACAGATCACGATCGTTTTTCCAGCCCACGTCTTTCCCGGTGCGGCGGAAGACCACCACGTTGCCGACGCTGGTGACGTTGGGGTTATTCAACGCATCATCCACATTTTTCTTCAGCGGAATAGCGCGTCCGGCACGAATGCCTTCATCGGCGGTGATCACCAGACGGGCGTTACAGTCGATAATGCGTCCGGCCACGGCTTCAGGGGAGAAGCCACCAAAGATCACCGTATGCACGGCGCCAATGCGCGCGCAGGCCAGCATGGCGACGGCGGCTTCCGGCACCATCGGCATATAAATAGCCACGACATCGCCTTTGCTGATGCCCAGCTCTTTTAAGGTATTAGCAAAGCGGCAGACATCACGATGCAGTTCACGATAGGTGATGGTTTTGCTTTCGCTACTGTCATCCCCTTCCCAGATAATGGCCGGGTGATCGCCACGGGTGGCCAGATGGCGGTCAAGACAGTTCGCCGCCAGGTTTAGCGTGCCGTCCTCAAACCAGCGGATAGAGACATTGCCGGGGGCGAAGGAGGTGTTTTTCACGACGGTAAAAGGCTTAATCCAGTCCAGGATTTTGCCTTGTTCACCCCAGAAGGCATCGGGGTCCTGTACCGACTGCTGGTACATCGACGAATACTGCTGGGGTGCGATCAATGTATTTTCCGCAATGTTCGCGGGAACCGGGTAGGTATGTGACTGGCTCATAGCTGGCCTCCTTGAAGATTGTTAATAATATGTCAATCAAAGGTTAAGTGAAGATATTGGTTTGGCTTTGTTTTCTTTTTGCGCGGCAGATCACGCCATAACCTAATCTGATGGATCCGAACGCCCTGACGGCGTTAAAGATATTCATTTTGCGCAATAATCGTTGAGATACGCACGACAAGTCGCACAAAAAAGGCGCAGATAGACCATTTTGTTTCTGCGGGGTAATACGCTGTTTATGCATAGTGATGCTGTGATTGACTGAAATATTTCTATTTATTACAAAGAGTTATTATACAGGGCGAGCAGGCAGGGCTTTATCCTGTCCAGGGGGGATTAATTAGCCGCATCTCTGGCGGGGTTGCATTTAGGGCGTTGAAAATGGTACTGATTACGCGCCTGTAAATCAGGTATCAACCATCCATTACCTGCGAATTGCCCGATCCCGGTCAGCCTCCCTTGAGTGTTATTCACTCCGCATACCACACGCGGAAAGCAGGTTTTGTTAAGGAAACAGACACGTTATGAAAGCCGTAAAATTCAGCCTTGCATGGCAAATACTGATTGCACTGGTTCTCGGCATCGCCGCGGGTGCGATACTGCATAACCAGCCGGAAAATCGTGAATGGTTAGTCACCAACGTTCTCAGCCCGGCGGGTGATATCTTTATTCACCTGATCAAAATGATCGTTGTACCTATCGTTATTTCTACACTGATTGTCGGTATCGCCGGCGTAGGTGATGCCAAAAAACTCGGACGCATCGGTGTCAAAACCATCGTCTATTTTGAAGTGATTACCACCATTGCCATTGTGACAGGTATTACTCTGGCGAACGTGTTTCAACCCGGCTCCGGCATTGATATGTCGACGCTGGCAACGGTGGACATCTCTCAGTATGAAGCCACAACGGCAGAGGTTCAGGGGCAGCCACACAGTCTGGTGAGCACCATCCTGTCGCTGATCCCGCAGAATATTTTTGCGGCGATCGCCAAAGGCGACATGCTGCCCATTATCTTCTTCTCCGTGCTGTTTGGCCTGGGCCTCTCTTCCCTGCCGTCGGAACACCGTGACCCACTGGTGAAAGTGTTCCGTTCAACGTCAGAAGCGATGTTCAAAGTCACCAATATGATCATGCGCTATGCGCCGGTCGGGGTGTTTGCGCTGATCTCGGTGACCGTGGCGAACTTCGGCTTTGCCTCACTCTGGCCGCTGGCGAAGCTGGTGATCCTGGTTTACGTGGCGATCCTGTTCTTCGCGCTGGTGGTTCTCGGTGCGGTGGCCCGCTTCTGCAAGCTGCGTATCACCACTCTGATCCGCATTCTGAAGGATGAACTGATCCTCTCTTACTCTACCGCCAGCTCGGAAACCGTGCTGCCGCGTATAATGGAGAAGATGGAAGCCTACGGCGCGCCGAAAGCGATCACCAGCTTTGTGGTGCCGACCGGCTACTCGTTTAATCTGGACGGTTCCACGCTCTATCAGAGTATTGCCGCCATCTTTATCGCCCAGCTGTACGGTATTGACCTCTCTCTGGGGCAGGAAATCGTGCTGGTGCTGACGCTGATGGTCACTTCGAAAGGGATTGCCGGCGTGCCGGGCGTCTCCTTTGTGGTGCTGCTGGCCACACTGGGCAGCGTGGGCATCCCGCTGGAAGGTCTGGCGTTTATCGCCGGTGTTGACCGTATCCTCGATATGGCGCGTACCGCGCTGAACGTGGTGGGTAATGCACTGGCGGTGCTGGTGATTGCCAAGTGGGAAGACCAGTTCGATGCCAAACAGGCCCAGGCCTATGAGGCACAGCTAAAGGCGCAGCCTACAGCGTAATCCTCCTGCGGGCTGGCAGTTCTGATTGCCAGCCCGATCCCTTCCCGGTCAACGCCTTCCTTGATTCCTCTTTGCTAAAGCCCCCTGCTGACCTTCCCGCCTTTGGCTGGCCTGAATAAAGGTGTATTGCCAGTATCATAAATTTTCTCTGAAGAATAATACCCTGCTAAAAAAGAGGCAGTTTTGCTGACGCCGGCCACGTGTTTGCCAGCAGGGCACTGACGCCAATGTGGCTGGCTTTGTCGCCCCGATCACGCTATTTGCGTAAACCCGGCTAAAGATCCCTGGTTTCGCGCCGAAAATATAAAAAAACGTTACTAATATTCCCTGGTACAACTCCCGTTGATCCATTCAAGGATTTAACCCATGCGCAATAACTTGCCCGTTACGCAGCAGGAATATGAGTTCGGCGATGACGCCACGCTCATGTCGACCACCGATACCCGCAGCTATATCACCTATGCCAATGATGCCTTTATTGAGGTCAGCGGTTTTACGCCGGAGGAAACCAACGGCCAGCCCCATAATATGGTGCGCCACCCGGACATGCCGCCGGAAGCCTTTGCCGATATGTGGGCAACGCTGAAAAAAGGGGAACCCTGGACGGCACTGGTCAAAAACCGTCGCAAAGATGGCGATCACTACTGGGTACGTGCCAACGCGATCCCGGTGGTACGCAATGGCAATGTGCAGGGTTACATGTCGGTGCGCACCAAACCCGGTGAGGAAGAAATCCGCGCAACGGAACGTCTGTACCAGGATTTTCGTAACGGGAAAGCAAAAGGTCAGCGCTTCCATAAGGGGCTGATTGTCCGTACCGGCCTGATGAGCTGGCGGTCACTGTTTAAAACTCTGCCGCTGCGCTGGCGTATCCGCTCGGCGCTGCTGGCGGTATTACCGCTGGCCACGCTGGGCGTCTGGGGGCTGGGTCTGAGCCATACCGCGCTGGGTCTGTTTGCTGCGGGGATGGCGCTGCTGCTGCTGCTGGCATCGGCCTGGCTGGAAATGCAGGTCTCCCGGCCGATTGAGCGGGTCTGCCAGCAGGCGCTGCGCGTCGCCACCGGTGCCGATCATAAAGTGGAACAGATGGATCGGGTTGATGAGGTAGGGACGACACTGCGGGCTATTGGTCAACTGGGGCTGATGTTCCGCTGGCTGGTTGATGATGTCAGCGGGCAGGCCATCAATGTACTCAGCGCCAGCGACGCCATTGCCCAGGGCAACAGCGAGTTGAGCCGCCGCACGGAGCAGGCTGCAGCTAACGTCCAGCAGACGGCTGCGACAATGAACGAAATGACCGCCACGGTGAAGAGTAATACCGAGACCGCCGCAGAGGTTAACAGCCTGTCGATCAGTACCAGCAAGGCTGCCGTTCAGGGCGGGGAAGCGATGGCTGACATGGTGAAAATGATGGCTGAAATTACCGACAGTTCGAAGCAAATCGCCAACATCACCAGCGTGATTGACGGCATCGCCTTCCAGACCAATATCCTTGCACTGAATGCGGCAGTGGAAGCCGCCCGTGCAGGAGAACAGGGGAAAGGGTTTGCCGTGGTAGCGGGAGAAGTACGCAGCCTGGCCCAGCGCAGCGCGAAAGCCGCCAGTGAGATCAAAATGCTGGTAGAGAGCAGCGCCGGTAAGGTCAAATCCGGCACGCTGCATGTGAATGAGGCGGGTAAAACCATGGAAAGCATTGTTTCTCAGGTGCAGAACGTCACGTCACTGATCGCCGAGATCAGTGCGGCCACTGCGCAACAGGCCACGGCCATCGGTGAGATCAGCCTGGCGGTGGAAGATCTCGACAATATCACCCATCAGAACGCCGCGAAGGTGGAAGAGGGCGCGCAGGCCTCCGGCCGGATGACGCGGCAGGCGACGCGACTGGTTGAGGCCATCAGCGTCTTCCGTTAACCGCGCTGATGCCTGACCGCGTAAAAGGTCAGCCACGCCATCAGGGGGTGACGGTAAGGGCCGGCCGTACCGGTGAAAGTGATGATTTTCGCAGGGGCGACCTTTTTTTCCGGTCGCCCCTTTTTTTGCTAGGATGGTTCTCCATCCCGCCGTGAGAACGCCATGACAGCCACCCTCGACTTTTCCTTTGCGCACCGCCCGCTGATCCCCTACGCGCACGACTATCGTCACGGCGACGTTGAACCGCAGCATCATCATAACTGCGCGCAACTGGTGCATACGCTGACCGGTGTCGTCAGGGTGGAGACGGTGCTGGGGCACTGGATTGTACCGCCGGGTCGCGGCGTATGGCTGCCGGCCGGGGTGAAACATGCACTGCAGATGACCGGGGAGGTGGCGGCACGCACGCTGTTTGTCGATCCGCTGGCCCGTGCCGATTTGCCGGCCAGCTGTCAGGTGGTGCAGATTTCACCGCTGCTGCGCGAGCTGATCGTCAGCGCGCTGGATCTGCCTGAAGCCTACAGGCCCGCCAGCCGGGCCGAGCGCATCTATGAACTGATCCTTGATGAAATCCGCGTGATGACGGAGCTCCCCTTCAGCCTGCCGGAACCGCAGAGCGAGGCGCTGCTGGGCCTGTGCCGGGCGCTGCGCGCGGCACCGGGAGAGAGCTGGACGCTGGAAAACAGCGCCCGCCGGGTCAACGTCAGCAGCCGTACGCTCGCCCGGCGTTTTTATCAGGAGACGGGTCTGCAGTTCAGTGACTGGGTCAGACGCGCCAGGCTGATGGAAGCCCTGACGCGCCTGGCGCGGGGGGATTCAGTGCTGGCGGTGTCGCTGGAGCTGGGCTATGAAAGCCAGAGCGCCTTCAGCGCGATGTTCCGCCGCATCCTGGGTGTCGCCCCCAGCGACTACTTCCCGGCTGGCTGATGCTGCGCCACGGCGTTCAGTAGCGCCTGCAAAGAGGCCCGTGACACATCGCTGTCGATACCCACGCCCCAGGCGCTGCGATTGCCGGGGAAGATGCAGCGCAGATAGGTGACGGACCGGCTGTCGCTGCGCTGGCCGAGGGTATGCTCGTGATAATCCTGAATGGTAAACGCGATGTCCAGCGACTGGCGCAGCGCATCTGCCGCCGCCGACAACAGGCCGTTGCCACGCCCGCTGATGGTGTCATACCGATCGCCCTGGCGGATGCCCGCCTCGAAGCGTAACGCCCCCTGGCTGTCGCTTTCGCTGCGGTACTCGCCCAGTTGCAACGTCGGGGCTTCAATGCCGTACACCCGACGAAACAGCTGCCAGATGGCCGCCTGGGTCATTTCACGATTTTCCGCATCGGCCACCTGCTGCACCTGCTGGCTGAAATCCTGCTGCAGGGCGCGCGGCAGGGCCAGGCCGTGATTCTGTTCAATCATCCACGCTGCACCACTTTTTCCTGACTGGCTGTTGACGCGGATCACCGCCTCATAGCTGCAGCCGATGTCCGCCGGATCCAGGGGCAGATAGGGGACTTCCCAGCGACTGTCCTGCTGCTGCTGACGGGCGGCAAACCCTTTTTTAATCGCATCCTGGTGGGAACCGGAAAAAGCCGTAAAGACCAGCTCTCCGGCGTACGGATGGCGGGGATGAACCGGCAGTTGGTTACACTGTTCCACCACGTCGACGACCTGCTTCATCTGGCTGAAGTTAAGCTGCGGATCGATGCCCTGGGTGTAGAAGTTAAGCGCCATGGTCACCAGATCGACGTTACCCGTGCGTTCCCCGTTGCCGAACAGGCAGCCTTCCACCCGGTCAGCCCCTGCCAGCAGTGCCAGTTCGGCGGCAGCAATACCGGTACCGCGATCGTTATGCGGATGTACGCTAATACAGACCTGCGGGCGACGGGAAAAGTGACGACAGAAGTATTCGATCTGATCGGCATAGACGTTAGGCGTACTCACCTCGACCGTCGCGGGCAGATTAATGATCATCGGCCGCAGCGCACAGGGCTCCCAGACGGCCGCCACGGCCTCACAGATCTCCAGGGCGAAATCGGCCTCGGTGAAGCAGAAGGTTTCCGGCGAATACTCAAAGGTCCAGTGAGTCTGCGGCTGCTCTTCGCAGCGCTGGCGAATGAGTCGCGTGGCGTTAACGGCCAGTTCGATAATCTGCTCACGACTCTGGCGAAACACCAGACGACGAAATACCGGTGCCGTGGCGTTATACAGGTGGATACAGGCCTGTTTTGCCCCCTCCAGCGCCACAAACGTGCGATCGATCAGATCGGCTCGGGCCTGGGTCAGCACCTGGATAGTCACATCATCAGGGATCATCCGCTCTTCGATCAGCTCACGCACAAAGTTGAAGTCAGTCTGTGACGCCGAGGGAAACGCCACCTCAATCTCCCTGAATCCACACTGGAGCAGCAGCTGCCAGAATGCTTTCTTACGTGCCGCATCCATCGGTTCTGCCAGCGACTGATTGCCGTCGCGCAGGTCAGTTGAGAGCCAGCGTGGCGCGCTCTTCAGCGTACGGCCTGGCCACTGGCGATCGGTCAGCGTGACGGGAGGAAACGGGTGATATTTGTCGGCGGGTTGCTGCAGCATCGGTCAGGCTCCTTGTTGGGTGAAGCCCTATACTGCAATGACGATGCCGCTTCTGGCTGGCGCAAAACTGACAACCGTGTATGAAAAAGTGACAACTGAAGATGAAAAAAAAGGAGCAAAAGGGAAAACCCTGCTCCTTTTACGCCCTGGTGTTGGCGTGGGTATGACGGGTGACACTGAGACTGGAAAGGCCACTGAAGATCAACGCCTTTTCAGGTTGTGATACGTATGATGGAAATCGGTAAGCGGCTGTTCTGTTGTACCGTCTTATCATCCACATTGAGTTATAAACTTATTTTTGTCTTCCCGCAGTTCATTTAATAGCAAATTGTGATTGATACTACAATTTCATTATGGCTGATCGGCTGTGGTTAATATGTATTAAAATATTACACAGCAGTAAGTTTTCTTTATTATCATTGTGATAGCCTGTTTTTCCTGACTGTGCCATGTTGCAGGTAAAAATCACCCGGCCTATTTTCAGTGTTGGCCCATACTGTAAATAAGAAATATCGCAACTATGTTGGATCGATTAAGGTTTTATTAATATATGAACCAGTAACCATTATTTTATGTGGATGAGGAGCGCGAATGAGTCAGTTTTTTATGAATCAAAAACAGCATGTAGTGAACGACGCGATTGAGGGCATTTTGCTCAGTTCCCCGCACCATAATCTTGGCCGTTTATCGCTGGGGCCGCAGATGCGTGTGGTGGTCCGCAAGGACTGGGATAAGTCGCGCGTCGCCCTGATTTCAGGCGGCGGTTCGGGGCATGAGCCAGCCCATATCGGCTTTGTCGGTCAGGGGATGCTGACGGCGGCAGTGTGTGGCGATATCTTCGCGTCACCCAGCGTGGATGCTGTGCTGCATGCCATTATCAACGTCACCGGAGACGCCGGCTGCCTGTTGATCGTAAAAAACTATACCGGCGACCGCCTTAACTTTGGTCTGGCGGCGGAGAAAGCTCGGGGCCTGGGTTATAAGGTGGAAATGGTGATGGTGCGCGACGATATTGCACTGCCGGAAAACCCGCAGCCACGGGGCATTGCCGGAACGGCTCTGGTGCATAAAGTTGCCGGCTACGCCGCCGAACAGGGGCAGACGCTGGCGCAGGTGGCCGCCGTGGCACAGCAGGCCTGTGACGCGACGTCATCTATCGGGCTGGCGTTCACCACCTGCCACGTTCCGGGCGAGACACGTGATGACCATCGCGTACCGGAGGGAGGAAGTGAGTTGGGTATGGGGATCCACGGTGAGCCGGGTGCATCGACACTGAAAACCCAGAACAGCGCGGAGATTGTGGCAGAGCTGGTGTCGCGTCTGACGGCGAAAAAAATCGCGGGCCCCCTCGCCCTGATGGTTAACAATCTGGGCGGCTTTTCGGCGCTGGAGATGGCAGTAGTGGTGCGTGAAGCGCTGCATTCCGCGCTGGGCCAGCAGGTGAAGCTGCTGATTGGTCCGGCGACGCTGGTCAGTGCGCTGGATATGAAAGGGTTTTCCCTGTCGGTGATGCAGCTGGATGCGGAACGCGAGACGGCCCTGCTGGCCCCGGTACAGGTCAGCGGCTGGAGCCCGGCGTTCGCGCCGTTCTCTGCGGCGGAAATCCCGGCGAAAACGGCCGCGCAGCTGCAGTCCGTCACCCCGTCTGATAACCCGACGGCGGCAGCGATAGTGAAGACGATATGCCAGACGCTGATCGGTCTGGAGAGTGAGCTTAACCAGCTGGATGCGAAAGTGGGTGACGGGGATACCGGATCGACCTTTGCCGCGGGTGCCCGTAGCGTACTGGACGCCAGTGAGGCCCACGCGCTGCCGCTCAACCAGCCGCATGCGCTGCTGACGGTGGTGGGGGAAAAGCTGGCCACCGTCATGGGCGGATCCAGTGGGGTGCTGATGTCGATTATGTTTACCGCCGCCGGACAGCAGCTGGCCGCTGGCGCATCGCTGGCAGAGGCACTGAACGCAGGCCTGGCGCGGATGCAGCACTACGGCGGAGCGCAGGTCGGGGATCGCACGATGATCGATGCTTTACACCCCGCCTTTGCCGCGCTGCTTAACGGGGACGACCTGACCCGCGTTGCGGCGGCGGCCAGGGAAGGGGCCGACAGCACCAGCACCATGCGCAGCGCTCGCGCCGGCCGATCGTCCTACCTTAATCAGGAAAGCCTGGACGGTGTGAAAGATCCGGGTGCCTGTGCCGTCGAGAAGGTGTTTGCCGCGCTGGCCGTGGCTCACCAGCCGTAGCCGCAGGGGAACGGGGCGACCGAAAAAAGGTCACCCCCTGCCGTTCATTGCCGGGGCTGACCTTCTTTTCGGGTCAGTCCCCGACGTCCAGCGCCTGCTCGAAGCTGCGCAGACGCTTGTAGATCGACATCAGTTCCACCAGTGTGGTCCAGGCGTTAATCAGATACTGGAACGCGCCGCGCACCTGATCGAAGACGTTAGTGATTTGCGTCAGCAGGCCGAGCGTGATGGCGCCTGTCACAATAGAGGGAAACAGCACAAAGATGCTGAATACCGCGTCCAGCTGCAGATAGAAAATGCGCGCGATATTAAAGTAGAGATAGTGAAAATAGAGGCGGAAGTAGTTTTTGCGCACGCTGAAAAACAGCTCGCGAACCTTTGGCGGGCTGGCGCGATCCGCATTATCCTCCCCATACACCAGCTCCTTACGATAGGCTGCCTCCACCCGCTGATTACGGAATGACAGTCCCGGGAGCTTAATCCCCACCAGCGCCAGCAGCCCGGTGCCGAACAGTGACCAGACCACCGCCGCAATCACCAGCGCATAGGGCACCTGCCCGAGGATCGGCACTGTTTTCACGTGTACCGACAGCGCCACCAGTACCGGCAGGAAGGCAATCAGCGTCATCAGCGCATCAATCAGCCTGACGCCCATATCTTCCAGGGTCGAGGCAAAGCGCATCGTATCCTCCTGCACGCGCTGGGCGGCCCCTTCGATATGGCGCAGTCGCGACCAGTGCGCCATATAATAGCTGTTCATCGCCGTACGCCAGCGGAAGACATAATGGCTGATAAAAAACAGATTCAGCACGTCAATCACCACGGCAATCAGCGCGATGCTGAGGAAGCCGTTGACCTGAGTATAAAACGCCGAAATTTTGATGGTATTCGGATGCGCCATGGCCTTCTGTATCAGGTCGTAGAAGGGTTCGTACCAGCTGTTGATCGCGACCCCCACCTGCACGGAAAACCAGGTCACGAAGATGATCAGCGCGCTGCCCAGAATGGACCAGCGCTGCCAGGGATGGGGACTGAGGAAAAACCAGAATCCGGCAAACAGCAGCGTGGCCAGCAGATAGTAGCTATAGAAGCCCAGCTCGCCAGGAGAGATAAACCGCAGGGCGTTATTGGGCAATGCGCCCGATGGCAGCCACGAAAGGTGCATCATCAGGTGAGCCAGTCTGCTGTCGGCATAGGCAAACCAGAACACCACCGCGAACAGACTCCAGAGCACCACGCTGCTGAAAAACAGCCCGGGCCTGGGGAAAAATGATTTAAACATAGGCACTCCGCTGTTAATGTCCGCTGGTTATACCGCGATTAACAGTGAGTAATCTCGTTACGGTTGTATCTATTAATGTCGGTATAAACATCTTTTATATTTTCTGGTTATTTGTGCCGTTAATTTTCCCGTAATCTTTATTTTGTGGAAGTGGAAGGACAAATTTCCCTGCAAACTGACGCCATTAAGGGCGTAAAGCTAAAAATTTACGCTGAATATCTTTTTAAGCCTGGCCGACAACCGTTAATGAACTGGCGCAAGCGGATGGAAATTGCTTGAACAGGCTGATGTTTTAGGTTTATACCCGTGTGGTTTGACCACATTTACAGACAAGGATCCTGCCGCTTTCGGGTGGCGCGGGCGGGTTATTTTGCGCCAGTTAAGGGCGTATGCAGCGCTGAACGTCTTTTCTTCAATGGAAAAGGAGCGTCAGCGCCTGGGTGAAAATAATAATGAATGAAAACTCGGATGTAATGTACCGGCTGCTGGTACAAAGCGTAGTCGATTACGCAATCTATATGCTTACGCCTGACGGGACGGTGGCTAACTGGAATCCGGGCGCGCAGCGTGCCAAAGGCTATTTACCGACTGAAATTGTTGGCAAGAATTTTAGCTGTTTTTACAGTGAAGAGGACCGGCTGCAGGGAGCGCCGCAGAAGGGGCTGGCGATCGCGTTTGATCGCGGACGCTATGAGACCGAGGGCTGGCGCTACCGCAAAGATGGCTCGGCCTTCTGGGCGCACGTGGTCATTGATGCCGTCAGGGATGATGAGGGCCGGCTGATCGGCTATGCGAAAGTGACGCGCGACTGTACCGAACAGCGCCGGATGCAGCATGAACAGTTTGAACGTGAGCAGACATTTCGCGTGCTGGTGGAAGGGGTGCAGGACTACGCGATCTATATGCTGGATCCGCGCGGCAGCGTCATGAACTGGAACGCCGGTGCGCGCCGCGCCAAAGGCTACACTGCTGAGGAGATCGTCGGTAAGCACTTTTCCTGCTTCTACAGCGCTCAGGACAGGTTGCTGCAGCTGCCGGAAAGCAATCTGGCGGTTGCCAGCCGCACCGGGCGTTTTGAAGATTATGGCTGGCGATACCGTAAAGATGGCAGCGCCTTCTGGGCGCATGTGGTGATCGACGCGATCCGTAACGACGAGGATCGGCTGATTGGTTTTGCCAAGATCACCCGCGACTGTACCGAAGTGCGTGAGTATGAGCAGCAGATCCTGCGATCGCGGGATCTGGCCGAGCAGAACAGCGATAAAATGGCCTCGCTGTCGACGTTCCTCGACACCATTATTGCCAATATTCCCTCCTGCGTGATTGTGGAGGATGTTGTTTCACGCGAGATCCTGTTGATCAACAACAAAGCCGAACAGCTGCTCGGCGGGACGCAGCGCGATTTTATCGGCAAGCGCGGGCCGGAGTGCATGACTGCCGAAATGGGCGAATACTTTATGCAGCTCTCCGATGCCGCGCAGCGCAGAGAGGGAATGCAGCGCAATGAGCGGTTGTTGATGACGCCGGGCGGCGAGCGGATTATTAACGCCAGCGCCTCGATCATCCGGGGTAACGATGAGCATCATAACTATGTGCTGCTGATTGCCGATGATGTCACCGACCAGCGGGCGGCAGATGCACAAATTCATCATATGGCTCATCACGATAATCTCACCAGTCTGCCGAACCGCGTCCTGTTCAACCAGCGCCTGACTCAGGCGCTGCGGGAAGATCGCGATGCGCGCCGCAAAACGGCCACGATGGGGCTGGATCTGGATAACTTTAAAAACGTCAATGATGCCCTGGGCCACCAGACGGGCGATGATCTGCTGCGTTCCGTTGCGGTGCGCCTGCGGGGGGTTCTGCGTGATCAGGATACGCTGGCACGCAGCGGTGGTGACGAGTTCTCCATTGTTCTTCCGGGGCTGACACACCGGCAGGAGGCCGAAGCGGTTGCCTGCCGCCTGATCGAAACCATTCGTCCTCCGTTCAGTGTTGACGGGCATAACCTGTCGGTGGGGCTGAGTATTGGCATCGCCATCGCCGACAGCGGCATGGCCACGCCCGATGAGCTGTTACGCTGTGCGGATATGGCGCTGTACGAAGCCAAACGTAACGGTCGTAACCGTTATGAACATTTTACTGAGCGGATGGGGGACATCGCGCAGAAGCGCCGGGCCATCGAAAACGATCTGCGTGAGGCGCTCACCAGCCGCCAGCTGAGATTGTATTATCAGCCTATCACCAACCATCAGCACCGGGAGATCATCGGCTATGAGGCCCTGATGCGCTGGCAGCACCCGGAAAAAGGCATCATCATGCCGGTCGATTTTATTCCCATTGCCGAAGAGACCGGGCTGATCCACAGCCTGGGTGCCTATGCGCTGTATGAAGCCTGCCGTGAAGCGGCGACCTGGCCGGGCGAGCAGAGCGTGGCGGTAAACCTGTCCCCGCTGCAGTTTAAAAACAGCGCGCTGGTGTCGGTCGTCGAGGCCGCGCTGAAGGAGTCCGGCCTGGCCCCGCACCGGCTGGAAGTGGAGATCACCGAATCCGTGTTGCTGGATAACACCCTGGTCAATATCCATATTTTGCAAAATCTCAAGGCGCTGGGCATCCGTATTGCGCTGGATGACTTCGGCACCGGCTATTCGTCGCTGAGTTACCTGCGTTCCTTCCCGTTCGATAAAATCAAAATCGATAAGTCGTTTATCAACGACATGCACGACAGCCGCGAGGCACTGGCGATTATCCGCGCGATCACCGGGATGAGCCGTAGTCTGGATATTCAGATCACCGCCGAAGGGGTGGAGAGCAATGAGCAGTTTGAGCGGCTGAAGGAGGAGGGCTGCACGCTGTTCCAGGGGTACTATTTCGGCCGCCCGCAGCCGTCAGAGAACCGCCTGCAGGCGTTTTAACCTGCCTGAAAAGGATTTAACCGCCCCGGCAGGGCCGATCGCGATCCGTGATCGGCTCTGCCGGAGGTGGGGCAGGTAAATTGTTAATGAAATTGTGCCTTTTTGTTTCTATCCCCTCACACCTTATACGTATAACTGTTACAGTATGCGTCTCTGTTACCGGTAACAAAAAACCTCTAAACGCCGGAACACTAAACACCCCCTATAGAGAAGTGTGACGATAAAACCATCCGTCCCCCCATTTTAGCGATCGCCCACGCGAACGTTTGAGAAGGCAATGCCATGTCAGAGCAAAAAACAGGCAGTACCCGCAGGGATTTTCTGCTGAAAACCATCACCCTCGCCCCGGCGATGGCAATAGGTTCCGCCGGCCTGGGTTCACTGGCCGCCGTCGCGCCCGCCGTGGCGAAAGAGGCGGCTGCCAGCGGCCCGCAGCAGGCACGTGAGTATCAGCCCACCTGGTTTACCCCGGAAGAGTACGCCTTTGTGCAGGCAGCAGTCGCCCGGCTGATCCCCGCCGATGAGCGTGGCCCCGGCGCGCTGGAAGCTGGCGTACCCGAATACATCGACCGCCAGATGAACACGCCCTACGCCACGGGCAGCAACTGGTATATGCAGGGGCCATTCCATCCGGATGCCGATAAAGCCCTGGGTTATCAGCTGCCGCTGACGCCGCGTGATATCTACCGGCTTGGCCTGGCCGATGCCGATGCCCTGGCAAAGCAGCAGCACGGTAAGCTGTTCGCACAGTTAAGCAGCGACCAGCAGGACGCCTTTTTACAGGCCCTGGAAGCGGGCAGCGTGACGCTGCCCCAGCTCCCGGCGAAAACCTTCTTTTCCTTCCTGTTACAGAACACCCGCGAAGGCTTTTTCAGTGACCCGATCCACGGGGGCAATCAGGGGCTGGTCGGCTGGCAGCTGATCAACTTCCCGGGCGCACGCGCCGACTTTATGGACTGGGTGGAACGCGGGGAGCGTTACACGCTGCCGCCGGTATCAATTCGCGGGGAAAGAAGCTAATCATGGCTAACGAACAGAAAAAAGTGGATGCAGTGATCGTCGGTTTCGGCTGGGCCGGGGCGATCATGGCGAAAGAGCTGACCGAAGCGGGTCTGAACGTAGTGGCGCTGGAGCGCGGCCCGCACCGGGATACCTATCCTGACGGCGCTTATCCACAGGTGATTGACGAGCTGACCTATAACATCCGTAAAAAGCTGTTCCAGGATCTGTCAAAAAGCACCGTCACCATCCGTCATAACGCTGCGCAGACTGCACAGCCCTATCGTCAGCTGGCCGCGTTCCTGCCGGGTACCGGCACTGGCGGCGCGGGCCTGCACTGGTCGGGCGTGCATTTCCGCGTTGACCCGATGGAACTGCGGATGCGCAGCCACTATGAAGAGCGCTACGGCAAAAATTTCATCCCGGAAGGCATGACCATTCAGGACTTCGGCGTGACCTATGACGAGCTGGAGCCGTTCTTCGACCAGGCCGAGAAGGTATTCGGCACCTCCGGTTCGGCATGGAGTGTGAAGGGCAAAGTGGTCGGCCAGGGCGGCAAAGGTAACCCGTTTGCCCCGGACCGTTCCAGCCCGTTCCCGCTGCCCGCGCAGAAGCGCACCTGGTCAGCGCAGCTGTTCGCCCAGGCGGCGGAGAGCATCGGCTATCACCCTTACGATCTGCCGTCGGCCAATACCTCCGGCCCGTACACCAACACCTACGGCGCGCAGATGGGGCCGTGCAACTTCTGCGGCTACTGCAGCGGCTATGCCTGCTACATGTATTCCAAAGCCTCACCAAACGTCAACATTCTGCCTGCGCTGCGCCAGGAGGCAAAGTTTGAACTGCGCAACAATGCACACGTCCTGCGGGTGAACCTGACCGACGATAAAAAGCGTGCCACCGGGGTCACTTATGTCGATGCGCTGGGTCGCGAGCAGGTACAGCCCGCGGATCTGGTGATCCTGTCGGCCTTCCAGTTCCACAACGTTCACCTGATGCTGCTGTCCGGCATTGGTAAACCGTACGATCCGGTGACCAACGAAGGCACCGTCGGGCGTAACTTTGCCTACCAGAATATCTCCACCATTAAAGCCTTCTTCGGTAAGGATGTGTTCACCAATAACTTTATCGGGGCGGGGGGGGCCGGTGTGGGCGTGGACGACTTCAACGCCGACAACTTTGACCATGCGAAATACGGTTTTGTCGGCGGCTCCCCGATGTGGGTGAATCAGGCGGGTGTGAAACCAATCTCCGGGCTGCCAACGCCGCCGGGAACGCCAAACTGGGGCAGCAAATGGAAAGCGGCGGTGGCCGATCATTACACCCATCATGTGTCGATGGATGCCCACGGTGCCCACCAGTCTTACCGCAATAACTACCTCGACCTGGATCCCAACTATAAGGATGTCCACGGTCAGCCACTGCTGCGTATGACCTTCGACTGGCAGGATAACGACATTAAAATGTCGCAGTTTATGCACGGACGTATGCACAAGATTGCCGAAGCGATGAATCCAAAGCTCATCAGCGGCGCGCCAAAAATGCCGGGCACGCATTTCGATACTACCGTGTATCAGACCACGCATATGAACGGTGGGGCGATCATGGGTGAAGATCCAAAAACCAGCGCCATTAACCGTTATCTGCAGAGCTGGGATGTGCCGAACGTGTTTGTTCCCGGTGCTTCGGCGTTCCCGCAGGGGCTGGGTTACAACCCGACCGGTATGGTCGCCGCGCTCACCTACTGGTCAGCAAAAGCGATCCGCGAACAGTACCTGAAAAATCCGGGTCCACTGGTGCAGGCATAAGGATAAACAGATGAAAAAGTTACTTCTTATTGCCCTGCTGCCGGGCATGATGGCACTGAACGCCCTGGCGGCAGACGGTGCGGATGCGCAGATAGCGCGCGGCGAGTACCTGGCGCGCGCCGGGGACTGTGTGGCCTGCCATACCAAAGCCGGCGGTGAGCCGTTTGCCGGTGGTCTGCCGATGGCGACACCCATCGGCACCCTGTACTCCACCAATATCACGCCGGATAAGCAGAGCGGAATTGGCGGCTACAGTTACGACGACTTCCAGAAAGCGGTACGCCACGGCGTGGCGAAAAATGGCGATACGCTTTACCCGGCGATGCCTTACCCCTCTTACGCCGTGGTCAGCGATGAGGATATGCAGGCGCTGTATGCCTACTTTATGCACGGCGTGAAGCCGGTGGCGCAGGCCAATCAGGAGAGCGATATCCCCTGGCCGCTGTCGATGCGCTGGCCGCTGGCGATCTGGCGCGGGGTGTTTGCCCCGGACGTGAAAGCCTTCCAGCCGGTGCAAGGTCAGGATCCGGTGCTGGCGCGCGGTCAGTATCTGGTGGAAGGGCTGGGGCACTGCGGGGCCTGCCATACGCCACGCAGCATCACCATGCAGGAAAAAGCGCTGAACAACGACGAGGGCAGCGACTTCCTTTCCGGCAGCAACGCGCCGATTGACGGCTGGACTGCCAGCAACCTGCGCGGCGACGGGCGTGATGGTCTGGGACGCTGGAGTGAGGAGGACCTGGTACAGTTCCTGCGGATGGGCCGCAACGATCATACGGCGGTCTTCGGCGGCATGACCGACGTGGTGCAGCACAGCCTGCAGCACCTGACAGCGGAAGATGCCACGGCGATTGCCCGCTATCTGAAGTCGCTGGGGGCGAAAGATCCGAATCAGGTGGGCTTCACGCCGGACGATACGGTGGCGAAAGCGCTGTGGAAAGGTGATGACAGTAAAACCGGTGCGTCGGTCTACGTGGACAGCTGCGCCGCCTGCCATAAAACGGACGGCAGCGGCTACGCGCGCTTCTTCCCGGAACTGCGCGGGAACCCGGTAGTGCTGGCATCCGATCCCACCTCGCTGATCCATATTGTGCTTAGTGGCGCGCAGCTGCCGGGCATGAAAGGCGCACCGACCGCCATCACCATGCCGGCCTTCGGCTGGCGGCTGAACGACCAGCAGGTAGCGGACGTGGTGAACTTTATCCGCACCAGCTGGGGCAATACCGCAACGTCCACGGTGTCCGCCAGCGATGTGGCTGAGGTGCGTAAGGATGAGGCCGTGGTGCATCAGCAGGGGAATGCCGACGTGGAGAAGCTGACGCCGTAACGGGCGGATGTTCCGGCCGCCTTACAGGCGGTCTTGAAGGGGGACGGCAATTGGCCCGTCCCCCTTCACCCCCTCGTGCCGACGTCCCGTCGGCTCGTCCTGGAAATCATCGCTTCTTCGGCGCAGTTTCAACGTTAAAACCCAAACCAAAAACCTGAGATATTACAAACAGAAAAAGGCCTTTGTCTTTTGTCTATTGTCTTATGATCTGGTTTTTGACCTTTAAGCGGCGTTAAGCCTCGCTGAGGAAGAGCAGTGAGCCAGGACGAACGGCCAGGAGGGCGGTGAGAGTGAGTGCAGCACAGGGATGTGCGTCACGAGCGGTCAGTACGGCGAACGAAGCTGACGAGGGCACCCGCGAAAAGCGGGCGGTGCGCCAGCCGCAAGCGCGGATGCCTAAGGCCGGGGCGACTGCCGGCCTTAGGTCGCTTCGCCTGCGCAGCAGGAAAGCGAAATGCTGTTGACCTGGGTCGTTTCGCCTGCGCAGCAGGAAAGCGAAATGCTTTTAACCGCTGTGGCGCCGGCCAAACCCCGGTTCACCGCAGCGGAAAGAAAGCCGCCAGCGGTCACTGCCCGTAATATGCCCCCGCTCCATGCTTGCGCAGATAGTGCTTATCCAGCAGCACCTGCTGCATATCCTTCATGCCAGGCGTCAGCTGGCGCGAGAAAATCCCCATGTAGGCAATCTCTTCCAGCACCACCGCATTGTGCACGGCGTTGTCGGCAGTGCTGCCCCACGCAAACGGTCCGTGGGCGTTGACCAGCACCGCCGGGATCGCCGCCGGGCTGATGCCGCGCGAACGGAAGGTGTCGATAATCACCTCGCCGGTGTTATGTTCGTAATCGTCAGCGATCTCCTGCGGCGTCATCAGGCGCGTACAGGGTATGGTGCCGTAGAAATAGTCGGCGTGCGTGGTGCCCCAGGCCGGCAGATCCAACCCGGCCTGCGCCCAGATGGTGGCGTGGCGTGAATGGGTATGGACAATGCCCCCGATATCGGCAAACGCCCGGTACAGCGCCAGATGCGTGGCGGTGTCGGACGACGGCTTTTTGCTGCCCTCAACGGTGCGGCCGCTTTCCAGCTCCACCACCACGATATCGTCCACGGTCATGCCGTCATACTCCACCCCGGACGGTTTGATCGCCACCAGCCCGCGGCTGCGGTCAATGGCACTGACGTTACCCCAGGTGAAGGTCACCAGACGGTGACGCGGCAGCGCCAGGTTAGCCTCGAACACCTGCTGTTTCAGCGTAGTTAAGCTCACTGTAAGCCTCCTTCCTGCATTTTTTGTTCAATCCAGCGCCGGGCCTGCACAATCTCGGTCACCGGCTCCTCGGCTTTCTCGGTCCACATCTCAATCAGAAACGCCCCGCGATAGTTAAGCGCTTTCAGCGTGCGGAACACGCCGACAAAGTCGACACAGCCATCGCCAAACGGCACGTCGCGGAACTGCCCCGGAGAACTGGCGGTGACGGGCTGCGTGTCTTTCAGGTGGATGGCGGCAATGCGGTCAATGCCCAGCGCCAGCTCGGCGGCAACGTCGTTGCCCCAGGCGCTCAGGTTGCCGACATCGGGATAGACGGTGAACCACGGCGAGGCCTGCTGCTTATCCCAGAGCTTCCACTTGCTAATGGCATTCATAAATTCGGTGTCCATAATCTCCACCGCCAGCATTACCTGCGCGGCGGCGGCGCGGTCGACTGCCCAGGCCAGCCCTTCGGCAAAACGGGCCACCGTTCCTTCGTCGTGCGGTTCGTAGTAAACGTCGTAACCCGCCAGTTGGATGGTGCGGATGCCGACGTCTTTCGCCAACTGGATAGCCTGCTCCATCAGGCTGTACGCCTGCTGGCGTATCTCCGGATCGCGGCTGCCAAACGGAAAACGGCGGTGACCGGACAGGCACATTGACGGGATGCTGACCCCGGTTTCCATCATCGCGTTGACCAGCGACAGACGCTGCTCTTTGCTCCACTGTAAGCGCGACAGGCGCAGATCGGTTTCATCTACCGACATCTCAACGAAGTCGAAGCCGCAGGCTTTCGCCAGGGCCAGACGTTCCGGCCAGCTCAGATGAGAAGGCAGGGCTTTTTCATAAATTCCCAGCGGGTGTTGGCGCATGGTTAGTGTCCCCAGATGTTGGCAATGGCCTGATGGAAGTCGGCAGCCGTCGCCAGCCCGTCGGCACTTTCGCTGAGCGCCCGGCCAACGATAAACGCCTTCACGTCGATGTCCCTGAACTGCGGCAGTTCATCAGGGGTTATGCCGCCGGTGACCGACAGCGCAAAGCCCAAATCAGACAGCGCTTTCATCGCGTCCAGATCCTGCGGGCTCCACTGCTGGCCGCTGGCCTGCGCATCGCGGCCGCGGTGGTAGATGGCCTGTTTCAGCCCCAGTTCACGCCAGCGGCGGGCATCCTCCAGTGTCCAGTGACCGAACAGCTCAATCTGAATATCGCCCTGGTGCTGCCGGGCGACCTCCAGCGCGCTGGCAAAGGTGGCCAGCGGCGCACTGCAGATCACCGTCATCCAGTTTGCCCCGGCTTCAAAGGCCAGTTTTGCCAGCGTGGCCCCGGCGTCGGCCACTTTGAAATCGGCCACCAGCGTTTTACCCGGGAGCAGCTGGCGCAGCTGGCGCACGGCATCAATTCCGGTGCTTAAGCAGAGAAGGGTGCCCGCTTCGACAATATCGACCTGATGGTGCAGGCGCTGCGCCGTCTCCAGGGCGGCATCCAGCCGGGTGTGGTCGAGCGCCAGCTGCAACCGGGGAACAGGGGAATGACTCATGCGGTAACTCCTTGTACGGCGATCAGTGCCGTGATTAGCTGCTGATAACGCTGATATTTTTTTTGATACAGCGCGTGACGCCCGGCGTCCGGCTGATAGCTGACGATGGCCGGTTGCAGCGCCTGCTGCGCCGCTTGCAGCGAGGCACAGGCCCCGGTACCGGTCATTGCCGCCAGTGCCGCCCCCAGGCAGCCGCTCTCTTCAATCTGTGGGATCTCGACCGGCAGGCCGCTGGCATCGGCAAACATCTGCATCCACTCGGCGGAACGCGTTGGGCCGCCGCTCAGCCGCAGGGCGATGACCTGCGGGAAGCGTGTCAGAATGCGGTTCAGGTGAGTGAGGTGCGAGAACACCACGCCTTCGTAGATCGCCTGTACCAGGTGGCCGCGCTGGTGGCCTGCCTGCAGACCAAAGAAGCTGCCGTGCAGGTCGCCCCCGGCGTTACAGCCGTAGAGGAACGGCAGGAACAGCAGTGAGCTTTGCGCAGGGGGCAGGGCGGCGACCCACTGATTCAGCTGTGCATAGTCATCCATTCCCCACTGCTGGCAGAACCACTCCAGGTTGGCCGCCGAGGTCGGGCTGGCTTCGTGAATAATGTACTGACCGTCAATGGCGTAGCGGCCGTAGACAAACGGGTGGCCGGTCTCGTCGCTGATACGGTCGGTGATGCCGCTGGTCACGGACCAGGTGCCCATCACCGCGTTCAGCCGGGTGTCATCGTGCAGTCCGGCGCACAGCGCGGTAGAAACCACGTCGAACAGCCCGCCTACCACCGGTGTGCCCTCGCGCAGTCCGCACAGGGCAGCGGCCTCTGCGGTCACCTGTCCGGCGATGGCCGTTGACCCGACGATCGGCGGCAGGGCCGGAAGAATGTCACCGATACCGAGCGTGTCAGCCAGCGCGGCAGACCAGCCGCCCTGCTGCATGTCGTAGAGATTAGATTCGGAAATATTGGTTTCTTCGCAGGCCAGTTCCCCGGTCAGGCAGTAGCGCAGATAATCATGGGCCATCAGCACGCTGCCGATAGCCGCATAGCGCTGCGGCTCGTGCTCCTTCAGCCAGCGAAGCAGTGAGACCGGATGTCCGGTCCACAGCGTCTGCCGGGTGAGCGGGTAGAGCGTCTGCGGCATGCCGTCCCGCTGCCACTGCTGCACCAGCGCCAGCGCCCGGCGGTCAGAGGAGAGGATGCCGTTGCCCAGCGGCTGACGCTGTTTATCCAGCAGGAACAGACCTTTTCCCTGGGCGGATATGCCCACCCCGGCGACCTGGTTTGCCTGCAGCCCACTGCTTTTCATCACCTCCGCGATCACCCTGGCAGCCTGCTGCCAGAGCTGCGGCATATCGCGCTCGGCGCGGCCGGGTTCCGGTACCAGCACCGGCAGCGTCTGCCGGGATACCGCCCGTTCCCGGCCCTGAGCGTCATACAGACCGGCTTTAATAAAGGTGCCGCCGCAGTCCAGTCCTAACCAGTAGTGGCTCATGCTGCCTCCCTGTTCTGTGCATCACAGCGGGCGGGTAGCGTCAGCGCCAGCAGTGAGGCGATGGCCAGTGAAATCGCCAGGCTGTATACCCCGGCATCTTTGCTGTACGCGACAATCAGTACCCCGACCATATACGGCCCGCAGAAACCGCCGAGGTTGCCCAGGGCATTGATCACCCCCCGCGCGCCGCCGGCCACTTCGGCATTAAACAGGCGCGGAGGAATGCTCCAGAACACGCCAGCCGCCGACTGAATAAAGAACCCGCAGCCGACCAGCGCCGCGTAAGACCACCAGATATGCGCTTTCAGCAGTACCGACAGCGCCATGCACAGGGCGAAACCGGCCAGCGGCAGCGCGACGAACAGCTTGCGGCGGCCGGTGGCGTCTGACAGGGCAGAGAACAGGAACATGCCGACGATCGCGCAAACATAGGGCAGGATCGCCAGCAAGCCGACCTGTTCCAGATTGCCGTTGGTCAGCCCTTTCAGGATGGTGGGCAGCCACAGGGTGTAGCCGTAAATCCCGGTCTGGTAGAAAAAGTTCACCAGGATCAGCCGCCACATCACCGGCTCGCGCATCACCTGACGCAGCGAGGCTTTACGGGTATTTTTGCCTTTGATCAGCAGCTGTTCATCGTGCAGGGTTGTGAGCAGATACTGTTTTTCCGCCGGTGAGATCCACGTCGCCTCCTGCGGGCGGTTGCTGATGGTGAAGTGCCACAGCGCCATCACAAACAGCGACAGCACGCCCTCGACAAAGAACAGCATGCGCCAGTCCCAGGCGGTGATGATCCAGCCGGAGAGCGGGGCCGTCAGGATCCCGGCGATCGGCACAAACATGATCACAATGGCGTTAGCGCGACCGCGTTCCGCATCCGGGAACCAGTTGCCGATCATCGTCAGCACCACCGGCAGCATTCCGCCTTCGGACACCCCCAGCGCAAAGCGCAGCGCCAGCAGCTGATACTGGCTGGTGGCCAGGCCGGTCAGCAGGGAGATCACCGCCCAGGCCAGCAGCGACCAGCCGATAAACCGCTTGCCGTTGCCATACACCGCCAGCTTGCCGCCCGGCACCTGTAAGAACAGGTAGCCGATAAAGAAGATGCCGCCGGCCAGTCCGGCCATGGAGGCACTGATGCCGAGATCGGCATCCATCCCCCCCGGCATGGCAAAAGCAATGTTGACCCGATCCATGTAGGAGATAATGCAGGTGATCAGGATCGGCGGGATGATCCGCAGCCAGCGCAGGGCGGGGATCGGTTCCCGGACGATCGGGGTGGAAGTCAGGCTCATAGGGATCCTCTTTCAGTCAGCGAGATCGGCCGTGGGGATCTTCACCACCACCTTGCGAATGGCCTCGGGAGCGTCCAGCGCACAGTTCGGGCGATGGATATCCTGCGGGAAAAACACGGCAAAGTGGCCCGGCTGCATCAGAAGCAGGGTTTCATTCGGCACGTCGCGGTAAAAGATGATGTCGCGTTCGTCGTCATAAGGCAGGTGAACGGGCGGTTCGGTTTTTTCCGTGGCGACCCCCATCAGCTCGTTGCCGGACACCAGGTACTGCACATCGATAAAACGGCGGTGGGCCTCCGGGTAGTTATCACCATGCGGGGCGGTATGCAGATCCAGCACCTGCACCTGCCAGCCGGTCTGGCTGTCCTGATAGCGACCGGCCGCCATGCCCGCCAGGTCGTGCGAGGCTAAGTATGCCAGGGCACGGGCAATCGCCGGCGGGTAGTGGCGGGCATCGGTATGGTTGATATGGCCAAAAATCATCGTCTCTGCTCCCGTTACAGCGCCTGAATACGTGCCCAGACGCGCTCATCAACCGGAATCCCCAGGCGCTGGTTCTCGGCGCGGATACCGGGGAATTTGTGGCCGGGCAGGCGGATGGCCTGCTGCTCGTCGGCGCGTTCGGCACCCGTGATCGATTCGCGGATGCGGGCCAGCTTGCTGTCGCGGGTCGCACCGTCGATCAGACGATCGACGTCGATAGCGATAAACACCTGAGAAATGCCAAATTCGTCACCGTTATCTTCGGTTACCTCTGTTACGGAAGCGCCGTTAGAGAGCAGGGTGGCGACCATATCCAGCACGATAGACAGGGCGGAGCCTTTCCAGTAACCCATGGGCAAAATGCGGCGATTGGCTTCGATTGTGGCGGGATCGCGGGTGTATTCCCCGTCATTATCAAAACCGCCGTCGACCGGCAGGGTGTTGCCCGCCAGGCGGTTCACTTCCAGCATCCCGTAGGAGAACATCGACATCGACATATCGACCATGGTGATGGGCTCACCCGGCACGGCGACGATCAGCGGGTTGGTCCCGATGGCGCAGTTTTTCGCGCCCCACGGCGGCATCACCGCGATGGAGTTGGTCCAGCAGACGCCGATATAGCCTTTTTCTGCCGCCTGCCAGCCGTAACTGCCGCCGCGCATCCAGTGGTTGGCGTTACGTAGCGCCACCAGACCAATGCCGTGCCCGTCGGCCAGTTCAATGGCGCGATCCATCATGCTGCGGGCGGTGAGGTTACCGATGGCGCGGTGAGCGTCCCACTGTTCGATGGCCCCCAGAGAAAGGATCTTTTCTGCTTCGGCCTGAGGCACGATATGCCCCGCGTCCAGCTGCTGGATAAAGCGGGGAAAACGATTCACCCCGTGGGAGTAAACGCCGTTCTCGCTGGTGTCGGTGAACATCGTGGCGCAGCTTTCGGCTTTATCTGCCGGGACACCGCGTGCCAGTAACACCCGCAGGAACGCCTCTTTCAACTGCTGATAGCTGATTCTCATACTGCTGTTTCTCCCCGGAGGTGGCATTATTTCAATATATGGAATGTCGTTCCAAATAAATCCTATGCGCCTGGAGAGAACAAGTCAAAGAAATGATGTGGTAATTTATCGTTATAAAACAAGTATATAAAAATAGTGTTGGGTTCTGTGATCGCTGGCACATCCACCCGATTCTGGCCGAGCGAAAGCCGGCAGCAGGAGAATCCGGCTGCCGGGAAGGCCCTGTCGCGCTAGTGCGGGAGTTGTACCCGGTAGAGCGACGTGGTGGCGGTGATATACAGCTCGTTACCGTGCGGGCCACCGAGGGTGCAGTTCGACACGCGTTCCGGCAGCGGGATCTTGCCGCACGGCATGCCTTTGCTGTCGTAAATAATCACCCCGTCGGCGCAGCTACAGTAAAGATAACCCTGCGCGTCGACGCAGAAACCGTCCGGGAAGCCGGGAGCCACTTCGGCAAACAGCCGTCCGCTGCCCAGCTCATGGCCGTCAACCGGATAGACCCGCAGCTGGCGGCGGCCCAGCGTCGGAAAGTCGACCACCGACATATCCGCCACGTACAGCAGACTTTCATCGGGCGAAAAAGCCAGCCCGTTGGGGCGCTGCAGATCGCTGGCGGCGATGGTCAGCCGCTGTGCGATCGGATCGAAACAGTAGAGATAACAGCCGATCACCTGGCTGTGCGCGTGATAACCCTCATCGTCGCTGACGATCCCGTAGGGCGGATCGGTGAACCAGATCGTGCCGTCGGATCGCACCACCACGTCGTTAGGTGAATTGAAGCGCTTGCCGTCCACTTTCTCCACCAGCAGCGTGACGCTGCCGTCATGCTCCGTGCGGCTGATGGCGCGGCGGCCGTGCTCGCAGCTCACTACCCGGCCCTGCAGATCGCGGGCGTTGCCGTTAGCGTAGTGGGACGGCGAGCGCCAGAGGCTCACCTCGCCGCTGCGCTGCCAGCAGAACATGCGGTTCCCTTTCACATCGCTGAACACCACGGCATCCTGTTCCGGCAGCCATACCGGCCCTTCGGCCCAGAGTGCCGGGGAGCAGAGTTTTTCCAGCGTCAGGTTGTCAGTCCTCTGCATAGCCCCTCCGCTACTTCACGCCCCAGATGGTTTTGTAATGCCCCTGGTAGTCATTCTGCGGGTCGTAGTGGTTTTGCGGTCCGCCGTCGCTGCCGATGTTCGCTTTAGTGATCAGGTGCGCCGGCGTGACATAGCCTGACGGCGGCTGACCGGCAAAGGCGCGGTTAAACTCATCCAGCAGCTGCCAGCCGTGCAGCTTCAGCGGCTCGGCCACGGTACCGATCTGGCTGTCGCCGCTGCGGATACGCTGGAAGGCCGAAATCGAGCCGTCCCCGGCGGAGATATTAAACGGCGCGTTTTTGCCGCCTTTGCCCGCGGTCTTCAGCGCCGGGGCCATAAAGTCGAAGTAAAGGTCGTTGATCGCCAGTGCGTACTGGAACTTATCGCCATATTTTTGCAGCAGGCTGAAGGTCATTGACGGCATGCGGTTGGCGGTGTCGGCCAGCGGCGTATCGATAAACTCCACCACCTTACAGCCGCTGCACTTCTCAATTTCCTGCTTCATCGTATTGGCCTTATCCAGCGCAATCTGATAGAGCGAATCGGTGAAAATCAGCACCTGTGCCTTACCGTCGGACTGCACCACCGCATACTGTGCAGCAAGGCGGGCGACCTCGTTGGAATCAGAGGTGATGTTGGTTACCACGTTATATTTGGCAATCGGACCCGGCTGCGGTTCGGCGTGCCAGGCCATCAGCACGATTTTTTGCTGAACGGCTTTTTTCAGCGGGATTTTAGCCACGTTCGGGTTCCAGCCGCCAATGACAATGCCGTCCGGGCGCTGGGCAATGGCCTGATTCAGCGCCGCCAGCTGGTCTTTCACCGAGCCACCGCCGTCGAGCGTTTCCAGCTTCCAGCCTGCTGCGGCAGCGGCTTCACTCAACCCCTGCTGCACGCCCTGCACGCCGCCGTTTTTCATATCCGAGGCAATAAAGATCACCTTCTTGTTCTTTTGCAGGGTCGGCCCGGTGGTAGGGCCGTCCCACTGGGTGACGCTGGCGGTGGCTTTACTGACTGCGGCGGTGGCCTGATCGAGGTAGCTGTCAGCCCAGGCTGGCAGCGAACCTGCCAGCAGCGTGCCAAGAGTCAGAGCAAGAAGATGACGTTTCATAAGGTACTCCCCGGAGTGATGGTGTTTTGATTATTGTCAGGAGTGGCAGCCGGGGTGTTTTGACTGCGCACCACGGCTTTTTGGTTCAGCATCCGGCGGCGCTGGGCGTAACCGGCAAGCGTAATGGAAAGCAGCAGCGTGGCACCGTTAAACAGCGGCTCAACCCAGAAATCGCCGCCAAACTGCTGGATACCGGCAATCCCGATGGCGAGAATAGCGATGCCCACCACGGTGCCCCAGACGTTCACGCGGCCCGGACGGATAGTGGTACTGCCAAGGAACGCCCCGACCAGCGCAGGCAGCAGGTAATCCATACCGACGCTCGCCTGGCCGACGCCCTGCTCGGCGGCGATCAGTACGCCGCTGAAACCGGTAAGCACGCTGGAGGCGATAAACGCGCCGATGGTAAATTTATTAACGGCTATGCCGTTCAGCCTTGCCGCCGCGGGGTTACCGCCCACCGCATACATGCAGCGGCCAAGCGGAGTGTGTTCGGTGATCAGCCACAGGACGATGGCCACGGCCAGTACGTAGAATGCGCCAATCGGAATGCCGAAGATTTCGGTGTGGTGCAGGGCGATAAAGGCATCGGGCAGGTCGCCGACGATCTGGCGACCCCCGGAGTGCCACAGCGCAACGGCGTACAGCACGGTGCCGGAGCCAAGGGTGGCCACGAAGCTGTCAATATCCGCCAGTGCCACCAGAATCCCGTTGAGCAGGCCGTAAACGGCGGAGATCGCCAGCACCGTCAGCACCGCCATCTGCCAGGAGAAGCCATACTCGACCTGTAAGGTGATGGCGAGGATATGCCACAGCACGATGCCAAAGCCGACGTTCAGGTCGATTTTGCCGACGATCATGGGAATGGTGGCGGCCAGCGCCAGCAGGGCAATTTTGGCCTTACTGGCGAGGATCGCCTGTAGTGTCAGCATGCTGGCGAACGAGGGCGACAACACTGAGAACAGGACGGTGAGCAGGACGCACAGCAGCAGCAGGCCGTAGCGGGTGACGATCTGCATCAGCCACGCGGCGGCACCGTGCTCGCCGAGGCTGACCCGCTGCTCCAGCGCGGTAGACTTCACGGATGTTTTGGACATAACAGCTTCTCCTGCCACCGTCAGGCGGTGGCGTTAATGATTCAGACGGTAGCGACCGGCGTTTCCTGGCTGGCCGAAGCCAGTTCGAGCAGGTTGGCGAAGGTGACGCGTTCATTTTTCAGTTCGCCCACCACCTGACCGCGGTTAAACACCAGTGCGCGGTTGCAGATATGGGCGATCTCTTCGAAATCGTTGGAGATCACCAGCACCGCGATGCCGTCGGCCAGCGCCTTGTTCAGCAGGTGGTAGATCTCTTCCCGCGCGCCGACGTCGACGCCCGCCGTGGGATCTTCAAGGATCAGCAGCGGGGCGTTGAGGTGCATCCAGCGTGCCATCACCACTTTTTGCTGATTGCCGCCCGACAGCGCACTGATATCCAGATTGACGTCCTTAGGGCGAACATCGAACAGCTGCACCTTCCACCAGCTGGCCCCGATTTCGGCGCGGCGGCCGTAGCGCGACAGCAGGCGGTGGCCGCTGGCACAGGGATTGATAAACAGGTTTTCCCGCACGCTCATCGACATCACCAGGCTTTCCCCGGTGCGGTCACCCGCCACCAGTGAGACGCCTGCCGCCATCGCCTGCTGCGGCGACCCGGCGTGATAGGCGTTATCGCGAAACTGAATGTTGCCACCGCTGCGCTCACGCAGGCCAAACAGCAGGCGGCCAATTTCCTCCTGGCCTGCCCCGCGCAGCCCGGCCAGCGCCAGCATTTCGCCGGGTTGCAGGCTGAAGGAGACCGGGCCGACTTCACCGGTGCACAGCCGGTCAAGGGTCAGCACCGGGGGGCGGGCTTCCGGCAGCGGCTCGCGCCGATCGCCCTCAATGGCCTCTCCGACAATCATCTCCACCAGATCGCGCAGCTTGTACTGCGCCGTCATCCCCCCCGCCACCCGTTTACCGTCGCGCATCACGCAGACGCGGTCAGCAATCTCAATCACCTCGTCCAGGCGGTGGGTGACGTAAATCATGCCCACCTTTTTACTTTTCAGACGGTTGATCACGCTGAACAGGTGGCGCACGTCGTTGGCGGGCAGGGACGCGGTGGGTTCATCCAGCACCAGCACCTCGGCGTTTACCGCCACGGCGCGGGCAATGGCCAGCAGGGACTTTTCGGTACGTGACAGTTCAAAGACGCGGGCATCCGGATCCAGCGCGATACCCACCTCATCCAGGGCCGCGCGGGAACGTTCGCGCACCGCCCGCCAGTCAATCAGCCCCATGCGGCGGGTAAAGCCCATCACCAGCGCCATATTTTCCGCGACGGTCATCCACTCAATCAGCCCGAGATCCTGATGAATAAAGGCGATCGGCTGTTGCCGGGCGGTTTTTAAACTGGCGGCGGAGGCGATGCTGGCCTCACGGAAACGAATATCGCCTTCGTCGCGGCTGTACACCCCGGCGAGCACTTTGATCAGCGTGGATTTTCCGGCGCCGTTTTCCCCTAACAGGGCGACCACTTCACCGGGGAAAACGTCCAGGCTGACATCGTTGACGGCGATATTGCCGCCAAAGCGTTTGGTGATGTGGTTCAGCGTAAGAATGGGTGTACCGGGTGTATGCTGCATGGCAGCCTCCTGCAACTCCTGGTGAGCATTAACAGCGGTGAAGCCAGAAAAATCACCGCAATATTTCAATATGCGAAATCGAGTTTCAAAAATACTATTCTCAGTTGGAGCGGAAAGCAAAGGAGTGAGTGTTTTATTTATCATTTAAAAACAATAAGTTATTTTTGTTGTTATGGAATTGTGATGGACAGCTCACTTCTGTGTCGTGGCGTTCCGGGCGATTTACGCCGCAGAAATCACACTGAAACATCGTTCCATATTCACAGTGCGGGAAGCATGGGGTAACATCGGGCACCGCCCCGCGAGGGGGCGAAGGAAACCAAGAGGAAGCGTGGATGAGCGTAAAAGCGGATAGCGTGAAGGACGATAAGAAAGACAAACCGCTGGGGACGCAGAGCCTGTTCCGTGGCCTTCAGTTGATTGAACTCTTAAGCAACTACCCGAACGGATGCCCGCTGGCCCATCTGTCTGAACTGTCCGGAATGAACAAAAGTACGGTGCACCGTCTGCTGCAGGGGCTGCACAGCAGCGGCTATGTCACCCAGGCGCCGTCACCGGGCAGCTATCGTCTGACCACGAAATTTATCTCCGTCGGGCAGAAGGCGCTCTCATCGCTGAACGTGATCCACGTGGCGGCACCGCATCTGGAAAAGCTGAATCTGGAGGTGGGGGAGACGGTCAACTTCTCCAGCCGGGAAGATGATCATGTGATCCTGATCTACAAGCTGGAACCGACCACCGGCATGATGCGTACCCGCGCCTACATCGGCCAGCATATGCCGCTGTACTGTTCCGCCATGGGCAAAATCTTTATGGCCTGGGGCAGCGAAGAGTATCCGGCGCAGTACTGGCAGAGCCATCAGGAAACCATCCAGCCCCTGACCAAAAATACCATCACCACGCTGCCGGAAATGCTGGAAGAGCTGAAGGGCATTCGCCAGCAGCGCACCGCTATGGATCGGGAAGAGAACGAACTGGGCGTCTCCTGCATTGCTGCCCCGGTGTTTGATATTCAGCAGCGGGTACCGTATGCGGTATCCGTGTCCCTGCCGACGGCGAAACTCCAGCAGATTGGGGTGAAAAAGCTGATGGCTCCGGTGGTGGCCACGGCCAAAGCCATTTCTGCCGAGCTGGGTTTTCACGGTTAACCTGCGGGCTGACCGAACAGGAAGGTCAGCCGCGACAGTTTTGCTGCGGCTCCGTGGGAGAGTTTTGCACCGGGGCGATCGTCTTTTGCGATCGCCCTTACTTATCCAATCCTTAAAGTCTCCAGCGCGCTTAACAGCGCATCCACTTTCGGCGTGAGCTGCTTTCTGCGCGGCCAGACCACGTACAGCGGCAGGCCCGGCACTGTCAGTTCCGGCAGGAAGGGCACCAGCTCACCGCGTGCCAGCTGCTCTTCCATCAGCCACGTCGCCATCTGCGCCACACCCAGCCCGGCCATGACCGCGGAGCGCTGCGCTTCGCCATCCCCCAGCGCCATCCGGTGCGGTACGGTACGCGTGGTGATGCGGCCATCCGGCGAGGTGACATGCCACGGGCTGGTGCTGCCGTCGATGCGGTCATAGACAATCGCCCGGTGCTGTTCCAGCCCGGCTAACGACTGCGGGGTGCCGTGCTGCGTCAGGTAGTCAGGTGAGGCGCAGAAGATCAGCTGTTCGCAGCCGAGATAGCGCACCGCCAGAGAAGGGGGATAGCGGCCTGGCCCACCGATGCGCACCGCGACGTCAATGCCCTCTTCAAACAGATCGACAAACCGGTCCGAGAACGACAGGTTCAGCTGCATATCCGGATGCTGCCGGCAGAATTGATTGAGCAGCGGCATCACATGCAGGCGACCAAAGGTATGGGGAACGGCCACACGCAGGCGACCGACCGGAATGGTACGCTGGGCCGCCAGCACCGATTCGGCTTCGCTCAGCTCCCCCAGCACGCGGGTGCAGGTGTCGTAATAGGCCTGCCCGGCATCGGTCAGTGCCAGACGGCGGGTGGTGCGCTCAAACAGCCGAGATCCGAGGCGTGCTTCCAGTCTCGCCATGCTTTTACTTACGGCAGAGCTGGTCAGATGCAGCCGTTCGGCGGCGGCGGTAAAGCTGCCGCTCTCCACTGTGGCGACAAAGGCAGTGATCCCTTTCAGACGATCTTCAGAGACGGCCATTCATTCCTCCCGTTCATTAATGCTGTGAATTTATACCTGAGATGGGAATTTAATTCTCTATTAAGCTGAAGGGATTCACTGAACAGGAGAGAAATTATGCAACAACGAGCTTTGATTGTGGGCGTCAGTGGCGTCACCGGCAGTGCCCTGGCTGAACGTCTGCTGGCGGAAGGCTGGCAGGTTAATGGGCTGTCACGCGGACGTACGCCGGTGATCGGCGGAGTGACATCGCTGACTGCCGACCTGACCGATGCGGACTCTGTACAGGCTGCCCTGAAGGATGTGGTGGTGGATAAGGTGTTCTTTAGCGCCTGGGCGCGCCAGGAAAATGAGAAAGAGAACATCCGCGTCAACGGAGCGATGGTGCGTAACGTACTGGATGCGCTGGGAGACTCCCTGAAAGGGGGCCATGTGGCGCTGATCACCGGCCTGAAGCACTACCTGGGTCCCTTTGACGCCTACGGCAAGGGCGTGGTGCCGGTCACGCCGTTCCGCGAAGAGCAGGGTCGCCAGCCGGTGGAGAATTTCTACTATGCCCAGGAAGACGAAGTGTTTGCCGCCGCAGAAAAATATGGCTGCACCTGGAGCGTGCATCGCCCGCATACGGTGATTGGCTTCGCCGTCGGTAACGCCATGAATATGGGACAGACGCTGGCGGTGTACGCCACGCTATGCAAACAGACCGGACAGCCGTTTGTTTTTCCGGGATCCAAAGCACAGTGGGAAGGGGTGACCGACATGACCGATGCCCGTCTGCTGGCCGACCAGCTGGTCTGGGCTGCCACCACGCCTTCCGCGCAAAACCAGGATTACAACGTGGTCAACGGTGACGTGTTCCGCTGGCAGTGGATGTGGGGCGAAATTGCCGCGTACTTCGGCATTGAACCGGCCCCTTTTGCCGGCGAACAGCCGCTGGAAGGGCGGATGGGCGATGCCGCACAGCAGTGGCAGAAGATCGCCGGTGAATGCGGCCTCAAAGAGCCGGATGTCAGCAAGCTGGCGTCATGGTGGCACACCGATGCCGACCTCGGTCGCCCGATGGAAGTGTTTACCGACGTCAGCAAAAGCCGGAAAGCCGGATTTACCGGCTATCAGCCGACGCGTGAGGCCTTTTTTGAGCTGTTTGACCGCTTAAAAGCAGCGCAGTTAATCCCGCGCTGACCGGCAACGGTTGTTTCCTGTGGGAAACAATCGTAGCTTTATAGCGTTTATTGTTGCGCTAAAAACTGGCTGTGGCAGGATGGTTTCAACGGGTGATGACCCACTTTACTTTGAACCGAATCCGAGCGAAAGGTACTGCTATGAACGATAAAGTTGTTAACTGGAATGGTGGCTTACAGCCAGAAGCCGTGAAGATCCTGTCTGCGGAAGGCGGCATGATCGTCTGCCCGACCAAAGTGGGCTACATCATCATGACATCTGACGCCAAAGGTCTGGAGCGCAAGTTTGACGCCAAGCAGCGTAACCGTAATAAGCCGGGCGTGGTACTGTGCGGTTCTCTGGCGCAGCTGAAAGAGCTGGCGCAGCTGAACCCGGAAATTGAAGCGCTGTATCAGCAGCACTGGGACAAAGACGTGCTGCTGGGCTGTATCCTGCCGTGGAAAGAAGAAGCGGTAGCGCGTATCCCGGATGACGGCTCTAAAGAGCTGATGATGGACCGCCGTCAGACCAGCTGTTTCGTCATCAAATTTGGGGTACCCGGCGAGAACCTGGCGAAAGAGCTGTGGGAAAACCACGGCAAGTTCTCCTTCGCCAGCTCGGCTAATCCGTCAGGCAAAGGCAACCGTGGCCTGGTCGAAGGAATCGGCGAGCGTATTGAACAGCACGCGGATCTGATTATTGCCGCCAACGACTATGTGAAGTCTATTCAGCCAAACGAGTCAGAAAAGACCCGCTACGAGCAGGGTGTGATGGTAGCGATGGTTGACGATAACGGCAAGCTGGTACCCGAGCAGAAAGGCGAGCGTAATATCACGCCGTGCCCGGTGCTGATCCGTAAAGGCCTGGATGTTGATAAGATTATGTCGATGATGTCGGATATCTTTACGACCTGGGATTACCGTCACGGCAACTACTATTAATTTTACCCGTCATACTCGACGCTACAACGGCGTTGGCTGCACGTGCTCACCCCGGTCACTTACTTATGTAAGCTCCCGGGGATTCACCCCTTTGCCGCCTTGTTCTAACGCCCATTATTTAGGATGAAATCGTTATCCGCGATAAACCGTAGTGGCCGACCTTATTTTCCCTATCGGCCAGTTCTTACCTTTTCTCCATTCCCTTTCCGGTCGTCATGGCTATTTTTTTAATGCCTTCTGCAATGCTTCAATAAATAACCGAACGCGCGGTGAAATAAAATTATCACTCTTCACCAGAACATACGATTTATAAATATCCATTTCCCACTCAGGAAGGATCTGCACCAAATCTCCGCACGCCACCGCCTCCTGAGCAATATAATTTGGCAGATAGGCAATGCCGGTTTGGGCTACGGCGGAATTTAACAGGGCAATACTGTTATTGGCGCGAAAGCGGCTGCGGACTTCAATATCCTTTTTCTGCTTCTCTTTACGAAACGGTAATGAAATGGTGTGGGCCGGGCCGCGAAACAGAATGTACTCCTGGCGCGGCAGGTCATCCGGGCTGGTTATCGCACCGATGTTGTCCATATACGCCGGGGCGGCATACAGCCCCCAGGCGATATCGGACAGCGGACGATAGTGGCGGTGTTCCGGCAGTTCGCGGGTAATGGCGATGGCGATATCAAAGCCATCCTCTTCCAGATTGACCGCGCGATCGGTCAGATCCAGATCGACGCTGACGTGGATATTGCTGGCGACAAAGCGGTTAAGCACCGGAACAATGCACTGGCAGCCAAAGGAAACCGGTGCCACCACACGCAGACTGCCGGTAGGCTCTTCGTGAAACTGGCGGATAAACAGGTCGGCACTTTTCACCTCATGCAGAATCCGGTAACAGTAGTGGTAATAGGTCATCCCGACTTCCGTCACCTGAATGCGCCGGGTGGTGCGCTGCAGCAGTTTTGCCCCCAGGCGCACTTCCAGCGCCGTGATCTCTTTACTCACTGAGGATTTTGCCAGCCCGAGTGCTTTCGCCGCTTCGGTATAGCTCAGGGTTTCCACCACTTTGGCAAAAATAATCATCCCGTGCAGGTTTTCAAAATCGCTCATTATTATCCCGGATTGTTTTTAGAGGGAAACAATTCACGATATTAGCATATTCCACGTTTACCGGGCAGTGAAAAGCGGTAAGGTAAATAAAGTTTATTCACTTCATTGGCCGGAATAATACACAGAGATAAATAAAAATGGGTCAGACAATCAGTCAGAAAATACTCGCGCGTGCCAGCGGGAGGGATACCGTCATGCCTGGAGAAATAGTCTGGGCGAAAGTGGATATATTAATGTCGCACGACCCCTGTACACCAGGCGTCGCCAGTGTATTTAAAAAAGAGTTTGGCGCGCAGGCAAAAGTCTGGGATGCCGGGCGTTTTATTATGATCCCGGACCATTTTGTCTATTCTGCCGACCCTCAGGCTAATCAGAACATCCGTGTCATGCGGGAGTTTGCCAAAGAGCAGAATATTACCTATTTCTACGACGTGGGCACACCGCAGTACAAAGGGGTCTGCCATATCGGTCTGGCCGAAGGCGGCCATACCCGGCCCGGAGAGGTGCTGCTGGGCACTGACTCTCATACCGTTACCGCCGGTGCCTTTGGTTGTTTCGCGATTGGCTTAGGCATCACGGATGCGGCCTACGCGCTGGGTACGGGGGAAATCCCGCTGAAAGTTCCGACCACTATCCGCGTCAATTATCACGGCATTCTGCCCACTCATGTCCAGGCCAAAGATTTGATTCTGGCGCTGCTGGCGGAACTGACCGTCGAGGGCGCAACCTATGAGGCGATTGAGTTTGGTGGCAGTGTGATTGACGCCCTGTCGGTCGAAGAGCGTATGACGATATGCAATATGGTGGTGGAGTGCGGAGCGAAGAACGGCATTATGGTGCCGAACCAGGCCACGCTTGACTACCTGGCGGCACGCACCGATGTGCCGTTCAGCCTGGTGACGGCGGATGCCGATGCGGTCTATAGCCGCGTGGTCGATTTTGACGTCACGGGGATGCAGCCGCAGGTGGCAAAACCTCACTCGCCCGATAATGTGGTGGCCATTGATACCCTGAAAAACGTTGCCATCTCGCAGGCCTATATCGGTTCCTGCACCGGGGGTAAGCTGGCCGACTTTATTGCCGCAGCACAGGTGATGAAAGGACGTAAAGTCACCATCCCCACCTTCGCCGTTCCGGCCACCAAAGAGGTGTTTCACCACCTTATCACCACACAAATCGGGGGCGTATCGGTCTATCAAATCCTGACCGATGCGGGCGTACAGCTATCGTCAGAAGCGGGCTGTGCTGCCTGCTGCGGTGGCCCGCCAGATACCTTTGGCCGTGTGCATCAGCCGATATCGGTGATCGCCACCACCAACCGCAATTTTGTTGGCCGTATGGGACATAAGCGCGCCAGCATTTATCTGGCATCACCTTACGCAGTCGCGGCTGCGGCGATCACCGGCATGATCACCAATCCTGCAGAACTTGGAGTATGAGTATGGAACCGATCATCAGCGGCGCGGTATATGTGCTGGGCGACAACATTGATACTGACCAAATCCTCACTGCAGAGTATCTCAAGGTGAATCCTTCCCTGCCGGAGGGTTACGCCCAGCTGGCTTCCCTGGCGATGTGTGGTTTGCCGGAAGGGGCACTGCCGTTTATTGATGCTGGCAGCGGACGTGCGGCTTACCCGATTATTGTGGCGGGTAAAAACTTTGGCTGCGGTTCCTCGCGGGAGCATGCTGTGATGGCGCTGGGGGCATCCGGGGTAAAAGCGGTGCTGGCCCCATCATTTGCGCGTATTTTTTTCCGCAACTGCGTGGCGACCGGGGAACTGCTGCCGGTGATCTGCTCTGGCGCACTGCATCAGCGGCTGCGTACCGGGGATTTTGTGACGATAGATCCCCGCAGCCAGACGGTCACACTGCTGGAAACGGGGGAAATACTGAAGACCGACCCGGTGGGCGAGCTGGCGAGGATTATCGAGGCCGGAGGGCTGTTTGCTTATGCGCGCGCCAGCGGGCGCATAAGCCAGGGCGGATAACTTATTTGGCTGAAACCGCTAGCGCACCGCCGGCGAAGACAAACAGGCTGCCGGTGGAGCGGTTCAGAATGCGCAGGCGGCGGGCATTAGAGAAGACGCCCGACAGGCGGCGTCCGGCACAGGCGTAGCTGAACATAATGCTGAGATCCAGGACTGCCCAGGTGATGGCCAGCGTGGCAAACTGCATGGCGTGCGGCTGGCTGGCATCGACAAAGTTCGGGAACAGCGCCGCGAAGAACAGCAGATCTTTCGGGTTGCTGATACCGACCGTAAAGCCTTTACGGAACAGGCGCCAGGCTCCGGGCGTGTCTCCGGCGTCCACGGTATTCACGGCGGTGGGTTCGCTGTTATCTCGCCAGGCGGCGATCCCCAGCCAGATCAGGTAGGCGGCACCGACCACTTTCAGGACGGTAAAGGCGGTGGTCGAGGCGGCAAGGATTGCCCCCAGGCCAAGCGCGGAGGCCGTCATCAGCACCATCGCGGCCAGTACGCCACCGGTCACCGTTGCCAGGGCCTGTTTGCGACCGTAGCGCAGGCCGTGGGTCATACTGATCAGGGCTGACGGGCCGGGTATGGCAATCAGGGCGGCAATCACGCCGGTATAAGCCAGCCAGAGTTGAAGCGTCATACATCATCCTTTCTGCTTCCCCTCAGCCTGAGGGGAATCTGTTTGATTCGGTTCGTTGAGTCACGAAGGCGACGTAGTTTATTTTCCCGACAGTGAGAAGTAAATCACAGTGGGTAAATATTCCTGCGGATCCTGGCATCGTCCCCCGCGTTCTCAACCGGACGGTTTTATTGGCGATCCCCGGCGGTAAAAATGCCCGATGCGGTCTCAGTATTGTCTGAATCAGGGGGCAGCGGCCTCTTTCTTCCCCTTTTCTGGTTCTGCAGCAGCAGGGCTTTTACCCTGCCATTCCCTCTTACAGCCGTCCGTAACCCCCTGAAGCTGGCTAACAGATTGATAGCCCTGAAGAATGCCGAATAAAAATGACAATAACGCGGCGGTGAGCTTTTTTCTTAGCATTCAGTCTAAGATGCTGTAATGCATTAATAAAATAATCGTTTTATTTATACAGAGTCGCGGTTTATTCTGTCGGCATCACTTCCTGTATTTTTATTTATGTCAGTAAATTGGGCTTATATTTCGGGTTGTTTATTTTTTGAAATATTCAGTCATTAAGCGTAATAGAAACATCGGGTTGCACGTTGAGACTGGGGTACTATAATAAGCCCCTTATTCTCAAAAAATATTTTTTCCACCAGACGACTTTGCCCATGTATTTTCGGCATCAGGAGGTTCTTATCACTTTTAACCAAAACGAAGCGATGATTGACGTTAACCTTGCTGAGAATGAAGCCTGGTATCTCGATTATGAGGCTGGCCCGGAATCGGCGGTTGAGCCACAGCCGGAGCCTATCCGCGGCCTGCCTGCGCCGGACATTCTCACGCCATCAGACCGTTATCAGGAACTGTTTGAGGCCGTGCAGATGTCGCGTATTTTTTCCGACAGTAAAATCTTTGCCGACTGCGCGCCCAGATTCGAGCCGGAGCGCATTCTGTTTCGTTATTACCTGGCCCGCGAGCGGGACGATTTTAACCTGCTGGAATTTGTGCTGGAAAACTTCGAGCTGCCGCACATTCACGACAGCCGCTATGTCGCCGATCCAAATAACAGCATTGAGCAGCATATTGATGCGCTGTGGCCGGTATTAACCCGTCAGCCGGAAAAGCACTGCGAGTTTTCATCGCTGCTGCCGCTGCCCAAACCCTATGTGGTGCCGGGGGGCCGGTTTGGTGAAACTTATTACTGGGACTCCTACTTCAGCATGCTGGGCTTTGCCTCCGCAGGCCGCTGTGATCTGATGCGAAATATGGCCGACAACTTTGCCTGGATGATCGATAAGTACGGGCATATCCCCAACGGTAACCGGACGTATTACCTCAGCCGCTCACAGCCGCCCGTGTTTGCGATGATGGTCGAGCTGTTTGAGAAGAATGATATTCATGAAGCGCAGCACTACCTGCCGCAGCTGAAAAGTGAATATGCATTCTGGATGGACGGGCAGGAAGAACTCTCCCCCAACCAGGCGTACCGACACGTGGTGATGCTGCCCGACGGATCGGTGCTTAACCGCTACTGGGATGACCGCGACACGCCGCGTGACGAGTCGTACCTGGAAGACGTGGAAACCGCGCGCCGCTCAGCGCGCCCGTCGAGCGAAGTGTATCGCGACCTGCGTGCCGGGGCCGCCTCCGGCTGGGACTTCACTTCCCGCTGGCTGGCCGAGCCTGGCCGTCTGGAGAGTATCCAGACCACCAGCATCGTGCCGATCGACCTGAATGCGTTCCTCTACAAGCTGGAAACCACCATTGCCCGTCTGTCGGCGAGCAAAGGGGAGCAGGAGGTTGCTGACCGCTTCCAGCATCTGGCGCTGCGCCGCCGTGAGGTGGTCGATAAGTATCTGTGGGAAGAGGAAACTGGCCTGTACCGCGATTACAACTGGCGGGAAGGGGAGAAAGCCCTGTTCAGCGCCGCCGCGGTCACTCCGGTGTATGTCGGTATGGCTAGTCTGGATCAGGCCACGCGGACGGCAAAAGCCGTGCGTGACTACCTTCTTGCGCCGGGCGGCATGCTCTGCACGATGGAAGTGACCGGTGAGCAGTGGGACAGCCCGAACGGCTGGGCACCGATGCAGTGGCTGGCGGTCAAAGGCTTTAACAGTTACGGCGATGAACTGCTGGCGCAGGAGATCGCCCGGCGCTGGCTGAATACGGTCGACAGCACCTGGCAGCAGCACCATAAGCTGGTGGAAAAATATAACATCAGCGGTGATGCCGCTCTGCTTGGCGGTGGGGGTGAGTACCCGCTGCAGGATGGCTTCGGCTGGACTAACGGTGTGACGCGCCGCCTGCTGGAAATGTACCCGCCGCGTTAATCCCCCTGGAGGTGGCCGCCCGGCCACCTCTGAGATCAGACTCTGCATTATCAACGGGGCTTATCTGCGCCCGCCAGCCATAAGACAAAAGCTTTATTTCTCCATGAAAAATCATGCTATTACTGGACGTTAACCCGCATGATGATTCGGAGAACCTGAGATGAAAAAACTGTCCCTGACCGCGCTGGCGTTGCTGGCGGGGTTTAGCGCTTCCGCCCTGGCGGCAGAAGAGCTGCGTTTTGGCGTTGACCCGACGTTTCCGCCGTTCGAATCCAAAGCCGCCGACGGCTCACTTCAGGGATTTGATATTGATATGGGCAACGCCATCTGCCAGCAGATGCAGGTGAAATGCGTCTGGGTGCAAACCGGCTATGACGGTATCATCCCGGCGTTACACGCCCGCAAGTTTGATGCCATCCTCTCCGCGATGGCCATGACCGATAAGCGCCGCCAGCAGGTCGCCTTCACCGATATGCTTTACAACACGCCCAGCGCCCTGCTGACGCGTAAAGACAGCAAGCTGCTGCCGGAACTGGCCTCACTGAAGGGCAAAACCATCGGCGTGGCGCAGGGGACAACCCAGGAAGGCTTCGCCCAGACCATGTGGGGCAGTCAGGGCGTTCAGGTCGTGAGTTATCCCAACCAGTCAGAAATTTACCCGGACCTGGCGTCAGGCCGTCTGGATGCCACCTTTACCAATGCGGCCGCCGCAGAATCCGGTTTCCTGAAAACGCCTCAGGGGGCGGAGTATCACATTGCCGGAAAACCGCTGTATGACCCGAAATACTTCGGCGAAGGCGTGGGAATTGGCCTGCGTAAAGACGACGGTGCCCGCATCGCCAGAATTAACGAGGCGATGGCAGAACTGCATAAAAACGGCACCTACGACAGGCTGGCGAAACAATACTTCAGCTTTGATGTTTATCACCGCCCGGAGTAGGCCATGATGGAAAAGACGACGTTGCCGGATTTTCGCCACCAGCGCGACCGCTTTCTCAGGGCGGCCGCAAAGCGGGGGGGCACGATCACCTCTTATCCGCACCCGCTGTGCGGGCCGCAGGACGAGGCGCTCTTTACCGATGTGGCGGTGATCGGCCGAGCCGATGCGTCGCAGGTCATGCTGATCGTCTCCGGCACGCACGGCGTGGAGGGCTACTACGGTTCCGACAGCCAGATTGCCTGGCTGGAGGGGATGGCCGACGATCCCCTGCCCCCGGCAGTGGCGCTGGTGCTGGTTCATCTGATTAACCCGTGGGGGACGGCGCACCTGCGTCGCGTCAATGAAGACAACATCGACCTTAATCGTAACTTCCTTGATTTCCGTAGCCGGGTGCCGGAGAACGTGGCTTATCCGGCGCTGCACGGCATCTATACCTGCCGCGATCTTGACGGGCCGGAGCGCGCAGCCGCCGACGCACAGATGGCCCTGGCGTGTGCCGGGGTGGGCTGGAGTGGCGTAAAAAGGATCGTCGAGGCCGGACAGTATCAGTTTCCAGACGGGATTTTCTTCGGCGGCAGCGAGGCCAGCTGGTCACAGCAGATCCTGCAACAGATTATCGCCCGTCATCTGCACAGGGCGCAGCGGATCATCAGCTTCGACCTGCATACCGGCGCCGGCGCCTGGGGCCATGCGATGTTGCTGGCAATAGCCGGCCGCCCCTACCCGGCGCACGATGAGGCGAAACGCATGTTTGGCGAGTGGCTGACGGTGATCGTAACCGGCGAAGACTGTGAGAGCGATAGCGGCGTGACCGCCACGGCGACCGGTTATCTGTCGCAGTTTATGCTGAACCAGTTGCCGCAAACCCGGCTGATCCCGCTGGTGGTCGAGTGTGGAACGTACGATGGCCGCGAGATGCACCGCCGCGTGCGTGACGACCACTGGCTGCATCTGTACGGAGATCTGCACAGTGAGCAGGCCAGCGCGGTGAAACAGCAGCTGTTTGAGGGGTTCTACCCGGCTGACCCTGACTGGCGGGCGCTGACGGCACTGCGCACACAACAGATTTTCCAGCGCGGCTGGCAGGCGCTACAGCAGTAGCTTTACAGGCGTCCGTAGAAGGTCATGCGGGCGCTTTCTGACAGCGCGACATCCGGCTGAGCATTGTACGCCAGCACCACCAGCATGCGGGTGATGTCCCCTTCCGTCGGCGTGACGCGGTGCAGGGCGTTTCGTCCGCGGAACAGCACCAGGTCCCCCGGCTCAATCGCCAGTTTTTCCACCGCACGCTCACCGTCCAGCACGGCTGCCACGCCGCTGTAGTTCATCTCGCCCGCTTCGGCATTGCGCAGATGGCTGACGTATTCAAAAATCCCGCCCGCCTGCGGCTTCTGGATCAGCAGCGTGATGGCGAACGACGAGTTATCAAAATGCCAGCCCAGCTCCTGGCCGGTGTGCGCGTAGTGCAGATTGATCGACGACAGGCGGTCGGCATAGGGGAACAGCTGCTGCTCATCCAGTACACCGCAGAGAAACGCTTTAAAGGCGGCCGAATCGTACAGGGTGCGCAGGGCAGAGTCGGCGGGGATCTCTTCATCGGTAATACAGCCTTTCGATGAGATCACCTGACGGTTACGCGGATGGTCGGCGGCAAAAGCCGCGTCGGTTTTTTGCAGATAGACGTTGTGCCGGCTGCTGGCATAAAAGGCCAGATGCTGGTTGTCCTCGCCTTCCTGCTTAATGGCGGCCAGGGCGGCAGCGGTTAAAAAACCGCGCAGCACCAGGGCACCCTGTGCGGCAAGCGCCTGCTGACAGCGTGCAGTGTAAGCGGCATCGGTAATCGGGTGGGCACTCAGGTTCAGCAGCGAGGCAAGCGGGTTCATTCGGTTCTCACGGGCAGAAGGGCAGGTGATCCACTGTACGACGGCGTCCCGCGGTGCGCTACTGATTTTGCACGCTTTTTAACCGCTGCACAGACTAAAAAGCACCGGGCGCTGCCGCCGGGTGCTTTTTTGATGTTCCGACCCTCGCGGGAACGACGGGGAAGATTTACCGGGGGAAACGGCTGTTAAGGCGGTGTACTCAGGGCCACCAGATCGACCTGTTTCAGCAGCGATTTCAGCGGAGCGAACAGCGGCTGCGGCAGCGCAGCCGGATCGCACCAGTGCCAGCCCTCACACTTTTCCGGCTCACAGCGCTGCGGCGTGCCGCTGGCGTGATACGCCAGCATAAACAGCGTGACGTAATGCTGCTGTTCGGCCTGGAAAATATCGTTGGTAAATGGCCCGGCGATGCAGTCGCCGGTCACCATGCCGCACTCTTCCAGCGCTTCACGTGCTGCACACTGCTGTGGGGTTTCCCCGAACTCCAGATGCCCGCCGGGGGCCGACCAGTCGCCGGCACCGTGGCTGCCCCGGCGTTTCCCCAGTAACAGCTTACCGTCACGGAAAATAAGTACGCCGACCCCAATACGTGGTGATGACATCGATCTCTCCCATATGACCGGATTAGCGGAACAGTTTCTGCACGAACTCAGCATAGGCGGGCCGCCAGACATCCATCTCGTGACCCAGCTTCGGCCAGGCGTGATAATCAAACTTCACGCCTTTTTCCTCCAGGGTCTGCTTCAGCCCGGCGATATCTTTTCCGGTCACGATGTCATTTTCGCCCACCACCACAGTAAAATTTTTCAGCTGACGGTTAATCTGCTGCGGTTTTTCCAGCTGCGCCGCCACCCGTGCGTCAGGGACGGTCGTGGTGCTGACGCCGCTCAGGGTCGCCAGCGCGCTGAAATAATCCAGGTGGCTGAGGCCGGACACCAGGGCCTGGTAACCCCCCTGTGACAGGCCCGCCAGAGCACGGCCCTCTGCATCATGACGCACGTTAAAGCGCTGGTTGATCAGCGGAATAATATCGTGGATCAGTTCGCGGTCGGCCGCCTGCGCATTGCGTGGATAGAACAGTTTGCGGCGTTCCTGCGGCACATAGTCTTCCGGCGTGGTGGTGGCGGTATCGGTTTCCGTATCCGGGATCACCACCAGCATCGGCTTGATTTTGCCTTCCGCCAGCAGGTTATCCATCATTTCCGGCACCCGCCCCTGGTCGATGGCCGAACGCAGGCTGTCGCCGAAGCCATGATAGAAGTAGAGCACTGGCAGCGGCGCGCCTTTACCGTCATAGCCCGGCGGCGTCCATACCGCCACCTGACGCTCCCGCTTCAGCTGAGGCGAGTGATAGGTCAGCGTGCGCACATCACCGTGCGGCACGTTGCGCACATCGAGAATACTGCCCGGTACCAGGATCAGGCTGGTGTTCACCTGACGCTGCGGCTTGGCATACGCTGTTCCGGTATCAATACTGCGGAAGCCATCGACGCTGAAGAAATATTCATACAGATTAGGGGCCTGTACCGCTGAGCGGAAGCTCCAGATGCCGCTGGCATCTTTCACCATCGGGTGTGACACGTAGCTTTCCGGCGTGGCCCCGGTAAACACCGAGACCTTTTTCGCCTGTGGTGCATATAGCCGGAAGGTAATGCTGCGGTCAGCGTTCACCTGGGTCACGTACTGGTTTACCGGCCGGTCCTGGGGAGGAAAAGGCGGAAAATCAGCAGGCAGCGTGGCGGAAAAGGCCGGGAGCGTAGCACCCAGCAACAGGCCGGACAGCAGCAGTGCAACAGCAGACTTCTTCATCGGTTACGTCCTTATCGGTTAAGCACATCAGGGGCAGATTACCACCAGACTTCGGCCTGCACGCCCAGCGAAAGCTGATCGTTTTTACTGTCCTGGAAGCGGTAATCTGACAGTCCGTTGTCCAGCACGTGCAGGTACGTGCCGTAGAAACGGATCTCCGGGCGCGAGTTAAGAATGCTGGTATCCACTTTCAGCGCGTGATACAGCGTGGTTTTATAGCCGGACTCTTTCAGCGTGTCGCCTGACTGGGTTTTATTGCTCTGGGTGAACCAGCCCAGCTCCACGCCGGTCTGATTATAGCTGTCCCAGATCCAGGCCGGACGTACCACGGTACGCAGGCTCTCAAAATCACTGTGTGAACCACTCTCGTAGCTGTAAACATCGTTACCGCGCGAGTAGACCAGCGCATTGGCCATGATGATTTTATCGCTCAGGTACATTTCACCCTGTGAGATGGCGCGGAATGCCGTGCCGTTGGTATGGTCGCCATAATAGTACCCGTTGTAGCTGACATTGGAACTGGCCCCGTTGTAATTGGCAAAACTGCTGGCGAAAGAGTTGTTCCCGGCCTGCAGGCTGAAGTCGTTGAAACCCTTGTTGCTCAGCTGTTGCCGCACAATGGCCGTGGCCAGCCAGGCATCTTTCAGCGTGTAGAAGCGATCACTGCCTTCATTACTTTTCTGCTCATCCGTTTTATTGGCCATGGAATATTTACCCATCACCGTCAGGGTGGCGCTGTCCCACAGCGGCAGGTCTTTATAGCGTGCCTCGACGGAGTTGGTGTTCATCTGGGTCTTATTGTTGAGATCGCGCGAGTAAACGTCGATATCCTCACGCGTCAGGGACAAATCTACCTTACCCGGCCCGGCCGCCAGATTTTCGATGCCAATTCCGCCGCCGACGTCCGTACGTACGCTTTTCCAGTCCAGCATCTGGATCTCATAGACCGGCAGGGTGTGTTTACCGACCCAGAAGTCCGCCTCAGGCGCGAAGGGCAGGAAGCCTTTGGTGGTCAGATAGATATCGGAAAATTGCAGCAGGTTTTCATTGCCGTTGTTATCACCAAACCAGCCGGAACCGTACTGCTGACTGACGTTACCATCCAGTTTGACGATGGCTTCGGCGCTTTTACCGTTCTGCTGATAGACCCGCTGCTTCAGCAGTAAGTCGAACCAGCCGCTGTGCTCGTTACCAAAGCGCCCGACGGAGCCGATCGCATAAGACTGCGGGGAGCCATTGTTGCCGGTTGCCCAGCCGCTGCGCAGGTAGCCGGAATAGGTGAAACCGATCTCGTCTTTGACATACTGGCTGATCGCTTTCAGCGTGACCGGCTGGCTGCTTTCGCCAGCGGCTGAGGTGCTGGCCACCTCCACCGTTGAGCGGGCACTGACCGGGGCAGGCGTCGTGCTGGCCTCTGGCGGGCTGACCGCTGTCGCACGTTTTGCTATAGCCGGCTCTTCGTGCCGGGCTTTATATTGCTGAAATTCTGTTTGCGTGCGCTGTAACTCTTTTTCCAGCAATTCCAGCCGCTGCTCCAGCGTTAATTTAGCGGCAAGAAGAGAGGATGGAAACAGAGCAGAAGTAATAAGAAAGGCTATTATTGTTAATGACGATTTTTTCACTTTTTAGCTTCCCAGGTGTGGCATGATAAATAAAAGACATGCGGTTTCCCTGCCAGTCTTACCACTAACGGGCATAAAATGGAGAGCGGGTGCGAATGCAGACGACGCTCTTTTAAATCAGAGGGTTATTTTTATCGTTTTATTTCTTTTCTCTTCATTCTCCTTATTCATTTCTGCGAAACACTTTTCTCAAAGCAAAAAAAAACCTGAATAGCTTTTCTTACCGCTTAATCAGGGTAAGAAAAACGCTTCAGGTTTTGCCTGTCACCAGTCGGCTGGTAAACAGTAACAATCCAGAGTGTCGGTTAACGAAAATTCACTTTGAAATATTTCGTAATAGAATGATTTTGTCTCAGTTGCCGACGCGGCTGCAATGATATTTTCATTCTCAGTTTACAATCTGTGATGAAACTAACACTTAGCCTTCACCGGCATGGCTATCCTCCCTGTGGGAACATCAACAGGACCTTTCAGGAGATCTGCAATGAGTCACCGTTTTATCAGCGAAGACCAGATCCGCGACCGTTTCTCTAAAGCGATGTCAGCGATGTATCAGAAGGAAGTTCCGCAATATGGCACGTTGCTGCAACTGGTGCGCGAGGTAAATCAGCAGGTACTGGCAGAAAGCCCGCATGCGCTGGATGCCGCTCAGTGGCCGCAGGAGGTCAACCGCCTGAGCGTGGAGCGCCACGGCGCTATCCGCGTGGGGACGGCGCAGGAGCTGTCGACCCTGCGCGAGCTGTTTGCGGTGATGGGGATGTCCGCCGTGGGTTATTACGATCTTTCCACCGCCGGGGTACCGGTACACTCCACCGCGTTCCGTCCGGTATCGGAGGCTTCATTACAGGTTAACCCGTTCCGGGTCTTTACCTCACTGCTGCGGCTGGAGCTGATTGAGGACCCGGCGCTGCGCGACAGGGTGAGTGAGTTGCTGGCCCGGCGCGATATTTTTACTCCTCGCCTGCGCGAACTGCTGGCAATACATCAGCAGCAGGGGGGGCTGACGGATGAACAGGCGGATGAGTTTGTGCGGGAGGCGCTGGACACCTTCCGCTGGCATCATCAGGCTTCGGTCGATCTCAGCACCTATCATGCCCTGCTGGCCCAGCATCGCCTGATTGCCGATGTGGCGTGCTTCCGCGGGCCGCATATCAACCATCTGACGCCGCGCACGCTGGATATCGATCGCATACAGCAGCTGATGCCGGAGTATGGCATTACGCCGAAAGAAACCATTGAAGGGCCACCGGCCAGGCGCTGCCCGATCCTGCTGCGTCAGACAAGCTTCAAGGCGCTGAATGAGGCGATCGATTTTACCGACCAGACGGCCGGCACACATACCGCGCGCTTTGGCGAAATTGAGCAGCGCGGCGTGGCGCTGACGCGCAAAGGGCGGGAGCTGTACGACCGGCTGCTGCGTGAGGCCTCGGCCGAAAAACACGACGACAACGCCAGCCACCAGCGCCACCTGAGCGCAGTGTTTGCCGCGTTCCCTGATGACGCTGACCAGCTGCGCCAGCAGCAGCTGGCGTTTTATCGTTACCGCCGCGATCCGCAGCACGGCGTCTCACCGGGCGAGGATCTGGAGAGCCAGATCGCCCGGGGCGCGGTGATTGCCGAACCGATTATCTACGAAGATTTCCTGCCGGTCAGTGCGGCCGGTATTTTCCAGTCTAATCTGGGCGGCGACACGCAGCGAGTGAGCAGTGGAAACCCCAGCCAGGCAGCGTTTGAGCAGGCGCTGGGCTGCCCGGTTATTGATGAGTTTGCGCTGTATCAGCAGCGACAGCAGGACTCCCTCGATCGTCTGTTTCTGTAGACGCTGACCTTCTGGTTCCGCAGGGGCTGACCTTTTGTTCCGGTCAGCCCGCCCGCGGTAGAATTCCCCGGCACGGGGCGGCCTTAACCGTCAAACGGCGCGCGACCGGTCAGCACGCGCTCAATCACGTTCAGCGCCCCTTCCTGGTTATTGCTCTCGGTATGATAACGTGCAACGTGTTTCACGGCAGGCTGCGCGTTGGCCATGGCAAAGCCAAATCCGGCCTGGGCAACCATCTCAATATCGTTGCCGCTGTCGCCGATGGCGACCACTTCATGGTCGGCAATCTGCCACTGACGCTGGAGCAGGGACAGCCCGTGGGCTTTATGCACGCCGGGGATGATCAGGTCAACAAAGCCAAAGCCGCTGGATACCGGGGCGACGATGCCATCCAGAGCATGGCCAATGTGTGCCATCAGCTCCGGGATCTTTTCATCGGCCAGGTTCAGCGAGAATTTGAAGATGGTGTCATCCAGCGCGGTGAAGTCGTCGCGCAGTTCCAGGCGATGATAGTGCTTCGCCATCAGCGCCCGCAGCGAGTCGGGGGCACTCTTGAGCATATAGGCGCTGCGCGGCCCGCAGACCACGGTGTGGGCATAGGGGAGTGTGCCCAGCACCGCCAGCACTTTTTTCAGATGGTCATCGCTTAACGCACCGCAGAACAGTGTCCTGCCTGCGTCAACGATGTTCGCGCCGTTTTCAGAGACAAAAGCAATCTCATCGCGGATGTCCGGAAAAAAGCTGATCAGCTGGTAATACTGGTTGCCGCTGGCCACGACAAACTTAATATTTTTCTCTTTAAGCTGCTGATACTGCGCTAAAAAGCGCGCTTTATTATAGGTTTTATGGTCATCGAGGAAGGTGCCGTCCATATCGACAGCAATCATTTTAATCATCAGGTCCCCTGAGTAAAAAGTAAGAACAGTGTCCATCATCGTTGCAAACGGTGAAGGAAAAAAGAGGCAGTTTTTGCACAAGGTTTCCTCTTTTAACGGCGTTACGCCAGTGCTGTGACCGGGCAGGCGGCGCGGACTGCGCCCGAAGCCCGGTTACTGGCGTGCAGTATGGCGAAAAATACCCGTATGCGGAAAAACCGACCTGAAAAAGAGGCAGTGATTTCCCGGGATGGGCGATTGTTATCTGTCGGTGGCTTCCTTAATATGAAAACGAAACGTTACGAATGAAAGCCCCTGTGGCGACAGAAGGTCATGATGAAACAGCGACACCGGCGAATTCTCGATCGGGTAGAAGAGAAAGGGAAGGTCAGTATTAACGAGCTGGCGCAGATCGCCGGTGTGTCTGGCGTCACGATCCGTAAGGATCTGAATGTGCTGGAAAGCCTGCACTATCTCACCCGGGCGCATGGCTATGCGGTATCGCTTAACGATCTCTCCGAGCGCGTCAGCAGTAACTTCTCCACCAAAGAGGCGATGGCAAAACGGGCACTATCGCTGCTGTCAGAAGGCGATACGCTGTTTATCGAAGCCGGCAGCAGCAATGCGCACTTTGCCCGGGAGATCGGCCGATCCGGCCTGGATGTGACCGTGGTGACCCCCTGTGTATACGTGGCCAACGAACTGAAAAACTGCTATCAGGACGTGGTGCTTATCGGCGGCGTGCTGCAAAAACGCAGCGAGTGCCTGGTGGGGCCGCTGACGCATCTGTGCATTAACAATATTAACTTTAACAAAGTCTTTATCGGCATTGACGGTTACAGCCCGGAGCAGGGATTTACCGGACGGGACATTATGCGGGCGGAGAATATCCGGCTGGCCATTGAGAAGCGCGTACAGAACTTTGTGATCGCCGAGTCGGGTAAGTTTGGCAAGCTGTTCCCTTACAACGTGGCGAAACACAGCGATATCGGGACTGTCATTACGGATGCCGGCCTGTTACTGACGATGGAAGATGCACTCCAGCAACAGGGAGTTACGGTACTGAAAGTCTGATCCCCGGCCTGGCTTCTTTCATCTGCCCGTCGTTTTGCTTCATAATCCTCTTTCGGGTGAAAGGCCACTTTCACTCTTTATAACCCTGCCGACAAAATATTAATTATCTTTCTGTTTTTTAATGTTTTTATTTATGGTGTTGGTTTATTTTCCTTGAGTGATTAAGCGTGACGGCGATCAACTTTCGGAAGGGAAATGTTCATTATCGTTATGCGAAAGCAAATGATGTTTCATATGAAACAAAGATAAACCCGTTCCCGGAGAAAATGATGGAATTTTATTTAGACACGGCGGATATCGCAGTAGTAAAACGCCTGGCCGCGGTACTGCCGGTGAAAGGGGTGACCACCAACCCGAGTATTGTTGCGCGCAGCCAGCGGCCCCTCAGTAGCGTGCTCCAGGAGCTGGTGTCGATTCTTCCTGCTGACGCGACCCTGTTTGCCCAGGTTCTGGCACATGAGGCGGCGGCGATGGTGGATGAAGCCTTACTGCTGCGTGAAATCGTGCCTTCGCTGGTGGTGAAGGTGCCGGTGACCCATCAGGGCCTGACGGCGATAAAGGCGCTGACTCAACAGAATATCCCCACGCTGGGGACGGCAGTGTACGGTGCCGGACAGGGGTTTTATGCCGCGCTGGCCGGTGCCGGCTATATTGCGCCTTACGTTAACCGGGTCGATGCCCAGGGCGGTGACGGCATTGCCCTGGTGCGTGAGCTGCAAACCCTGCTGGATCTGCACTGTCCCCAGAGCAAAGTGCTGGCCGCCAGCTTCCGTACGCCACGCCAGGTGCTGGACTGTATGCTCGCCGGTTGCCGGGCGATCACCGTCGATCCTGATGTGGCGGAGCTGTTTCTGCTCGACCCGGCGGTAGAGAGCGCCCTGCAGCGCTTTGACCAGGACTGGTCACAGGCCTATGGCAATCTGACGCTGTCTTAACGCTGGCGCTGACCGGCCTGCGCGTATTTTACGTAAAGGATTTTAATCTTTTGCCGATAATTTGCTCTACTAACGAGATAACCGTAGAGGGCTTTATGGGTGTGATCAGTGGAGTAACCGACAGCGTGGCAGGAAGATATGTTGCCACCACCGCAGGCGCCGCCAATGCTGCGCCGGCGACAGAAAGCATTACCGGGAAAACCTTACCCGCCAGCGTCGTGGCGATCTCCCCGGAGGGCCGCGCGCGGCTGGCGCAGGCGACGGCCGAACCGCTGACGGCGGAACAGCAGGAAAACAATCTGAAGGATCTGCATGCCGGTAAATCCGCCAGCCAGACGGCGGTGATTAACCTTGGCTATGACCTGTTTAATGACCCGCAAACCAACTGGGATGCCCGCACCTTCCCCCCCCTGCTGGGTATGACCCGCGATAATACTCAGGCCAGCATGGATAAGTTTGCTGCTGACCTGCATGAAGTCTTAGCGCAGGGCCAGATGGGTCGTAATCAGTACGACAATTCAGATACCTCTGAAGCGATGGCGCTGTCGTTAACCCAGGCCAAACTGCAAAAGCTGGTGGAAAAATATGTCGCGCCGGATCAACAGCAGCAGGCCACCAAGATTGTCGACGGAATGATTGACGACAAAATAGCCGAACGTGAAGAACGCACCCTGCTGTCAGCCCAGGGGATGCTGGATATTGCCAGGCAGTACGGCACCGGCACCATGCAGTCTGAAGCACGCCAATACCTTGAACAGGTGAAAAGCGGGACCGCCCGGCCACAGGTTGAACTGACCACGATGCTGGCGGCAACGAAACTGAGTAGCAATATGGCCGAAACCTTCAGTGCGTTTGCCCGGGTGATTAACGCCACGCCGAATCCTGATAACAAGGCACAGCCCTCCATCGACGGGGCCCTGAAGCAGCTGGAGGTCTATCGCCAGCAGTGGGATGACTTTATGAAAAAGCTGGCGGAATAACCCCCCTGCCCGCAGGGGCGACCTGTTTCGGGCCGCCCCGTGCCAATGCCGGCAGATCCAGACTCAGGCCTGTGCCAGCCGGATGCGGCGGGCATGCATTCTCACTACAAAGCTCAGGGCACCGGCCAGCGTCAGCAGGGCGACCACCCCCGGCCAGCCCGCTTTCTCCAGGATCAGACTGCCCAGCGCGGAACCGATCGCCATCCCGATAAATACGCCGGTAAACATTAGCGCATTCAGGCGGCTGCGGGCGGCAGGCTCGAGGCCGAAGATCAGCGTCTGATGGGACACCAGCGTGGCCTGCACACCAAAATCAAAACCAACCGCCGAAACCACAATCAGTGCCAGCTGAGCGGGCACCGGCAGCAGCGGCAGGAAAAACAGCGCGGCGAACGACAGCGTGGCCAGCGCTGTGCTGAACTGCGTCACCAGCGCCGGGCCGCGACGGTCGGCCATCATTCCCGCCAGCGGGGCGGCCATGGCACCTGCTGCGCCGGCCAGACCAAAGGCACCCGCCGTGGCGCTGCCGAGACCATAACGGGTATGTAGCATGACCGCCAGGGTTGACCAGAAAGCACTGAATCCGACGGAAAGCAGCCCCTGTGCCAGCGTGGCGCGGCGCAGTTCGCCGTGGTGCAGCCACAGGTGACGCATTGATGCCAGCAGCGCCGGGTAGCCCAGTGTGGTGCTGGGGGCGATATGTGGCAGGCGACGCCACAGAACCAGCGTAATCATCAGTACCATTACGGCGGCGAGTACAAACATCACCCGCCAGCCAAAATACTGCGCCACCAGCCCGCTGACCACCCTCGAGAGCAAAATACCCAGTAGCAGACCGGTCATCACCGTGCCCACGGTTTTACCCCGCTGAGCCTCCGGCGACAGGCTGGCAGAGGCCGGAACAATGTCCTGCGCCATTGTCGCCGTGATGCCAATCGCCAGGCTGGCGGCCAGCAGCACCATCATGTTGCCCGCGGCTGCACTGAGTAGCAGCGCCAGCGTCAGCAGCACGCCTTTAATCGTAATAATGGTGCGCCGGTCGTGGCGATCCCCCAGCGGGGCGAGCAGTAAAATGCCGAGCGCGTAGCCCATCTGGGTCAGCGTGGGCACCAGACCGCTGGTTGTCACGCTGGCATGAAGCTCGCTGGATAAAATTTCCAGCATCGGCTGGCTGTAGTAGATCGACGCCACGCTGAAGCCAGCGCCGCTGGCCAGCATCAATACGGTGGGGCCGGACAGCGGGTGGGGTGAAGAAGAAGATTGGGTCGACATGGTCAGCACCTGTGTGTCTGTGAAGTTGACGCTATTATTATGCGTTGGCAGGCGCAGCGGTAGTCGCCTGCCTGGTAGAACTGTTATACGATAGACGTATGAACACCTCACAATTTCCCGGCGTTGACCGTATAGAACTGATGCAGACCTTTGTGCGCATCGTGGAAGCTGGCAATCTGTCGGCCGCCGCCGCACGGCTGGGCACCAGTCAGCCCACCGTCAGCCGCCGCCTGCAAACCCTGGAGAAGCTGCTGGGCCTGAAGCTGGTACAGCGAACCACTCATGTGATGAAGCTGACAGAAGACGGCCAGCGCTGCTATGCCCACGCCAGGACACTGCTGGAAAGCTGGCAGGGCATTGAGGACGACCTGCGCGGCGTCACCGAGGAGCCGCAGGGGGTGCTGAGGGTGCTGGCTCCGCACGCCTTCGGGCAGGATCAGATGATTGTGCCGTTGCAGCACTATCTGCAGCGCTACCCCCGGATGACCGTGGAGTGGATGCTGAGTGACCGCCACCCGGACTTTATTGCCGAGGGCATCGACTGCGCGGTGCACGTCGGCCCGGTCACCGAACCGTCGGTGGTGGCCCAGTTGGTGGCTGAAGTGCCGCGCATTGTCATTGGTTCCCCCGCGCTCCTGGCGACGGATGCGGTACCGCAGCACCCGCAACAGCTCCAGAGCCTGCCATGGCTGGCCCTCAGCACCTTCTATCGTCACAGCGTCTCGCTGACGCACCTTCCTGGCGGAGAAAACCAGCGCTTTGATATCCAGCCACGGCTGCTGACCGACAGCCTTTACGCCCTGCGCAATGCGGTGCTGGCAGGGATGGGTGTAGGGATTGCGTCATCATGGGTGGTGCAGGAGGATATTGCGCGCGGAACGTTACTGCACCTCGCGCCGCAGTGGCAGGCCGCCGCACTGCCGGTGTATCTGGTCTATCCCCACGCCCGCTACTATCCTGCGCGCCTGCGGATGTTTCTGACCATGATGCGTGAGGCGATGCCGGTACTGACGGGGACGCAGCACCCGCTGCGTTGAATAAAAAAGGCACTCCCGGAGAGAGAGTGCCTGCAGTGAGCGGGACTCAGAAGCTGTAGCTGATGCCCGCCTGCCAGGTGCGGTCACGGCCGATCCAGCAGTTCGTGGTGTCGTAGCAGGTGAAGGTTTCTTTATTGGTCAGGTTCTGCGCGCTGGCTTTCAGCGTCACCCCGGCCAGTTGTGGCGAGACCGCTGCCATATTGTAAGACACCGCCATATCCCACAGCGTGGTGCCGCCCAGCTTGCCCTGATCGTTGGCCAGGGCAATCTCCATCGGGCCGACGTAGCGCGCACCGGCACCGACAGTCAGGCCGCGCACTGCGCCGTTGTCGAAGGTGTAGTCACCCCAAAGATTAAAACTGTTTTCCGCCACCTGGGTCGGGCGTTTCCCCTGGTACTTATCATCTTCGGTATTCAGCGCGTGCGTATAGGCATAGTTGGCGATCAGGCTGATATTGTCGGTCGGACGGCTGATCACCGACAGCTCTGCCCCTTTCGATTCCACTTCCCCGGTCTGGCGATAATTGAGGAAGCTGAGATCGGAGGTGAGCACGTTTTTCTGCCGGATATTAAACACCGAGGCGGTCACCGTGGTGGCGTAATCGGCCAGCAGGTATTTCACCCCGCCTTCCAACTGACGGCTGGTGGTCGGTTTAGCGGAGGTCAGGTTGCCCGTCGGTGAAACCGGTTTGAAGCCTTCGGAGTAGCTGATAAACGGTGCGATACCGTTATCAAAGGTGTAGAGCGCCCCGAGGCGTTTGGTCAGGCGGTGCTGCGCCACCCACTCTTTTTGATTATTACCGAGGTAGTCGGTGTTGGTGGATCGGTAGTCATCGTAGCGTAACCCGGCGATCAGGCTCAGATTGCCGTACTCCACCTGGTCCTGGAAGTAGTAGCCGGTCTGGTTGAAGCTCAGACGGTTAAGCTGGGCGGTATACAGGCCCAGTGCCGATTCGTTGACCTGGTTGTAGTCCGGATTGCTGAGATCAAAGCCCGGTGTGCGGGTGGCGTACTGATAGTTGAAGTGAGAATCCATCCGCTGATAGTCCACGCCCGCCAGCAGGTGATGCTGCCAGTCGCCCAGATCCCACTGCTTCGTCACCTGGTTATCGATATTGAAGCTTTTCAGGTCTTCATCGGTGGTGTAGGCAAACCGATCCAACTGGCTGTTACTGACGGCCGGATTGGTCAGACCCGAGGCATAAATACTGCGCTGGTGGGTATCAACGTCAAAATAGCGCGCCTTCTGCGCCACACCCCAGCCGTTATCGAACTGATGCTCAAAGCTGTAACCCAGCATCCACTGGCGCTGTTTAAAGCCGCTCCAGCGGTCGCCTGCATAAGTGCGGCGCGAAGCATCTGACGAGGTCAGCGCGGCCAGTGGCAGAGGGTCAGACGGCGTCAGGCTGGGGATGTCCTGATACTGCGCGTCGATCGTCAGGCGGGTTTTATCCGACGGCTGCCAGGTGAGTGACGGAGCGACCAGGTAGTTTTCACTGTGAGTGGTGCGTGGCTGATCGTCCCCGGCGCTGGCTTTACCAATAAAGCGATAGCTCCAGTCGCTGTCGGCAATCGCTCCGGTGCTGTCGATATAGCCTTCGCGCAGCTTGCGGTTGCCGCTGTTAAACCCGACTTCGGTTTTCTGCTCTTTCTCCGGCTTTTTACTTTGAATATTCACCAGGCCACCCGGCGAACCGTTACCGTACAGCACCGACGCCGGGCCCTTCAGGATATCCACATGGTCGATCAGAATCGGATCGATACTGGCCTTGGTGTTACCCGTGACGTTATACGGCAGCTGTAAGCCGTCATAAAAGGTGTTATCCACCGTGAAACCGCGAATTTTATATTCGCTCATGTAGGAGGTGGCGCCGCGGGTTTCGGTGGACACGCCGGGGGCATAGCGCAGAATTTCATTCAGCGAGCTGGCGTGACGCGCGACAATCTCTTTGCTGCCGACGGTGTTGATCACCTGAGGCGTTTTGCTTTCCGGTACCGCCGACTTGGTGGCGCTGTTGGTATAGGCGGGCAGGGCGGCGGCGCCGGAATCTGAGGCGCTGACCACCAGCGTTTTTTCATCGCTGGCTGCCGCATGGGCAAAAGAGGCACAAGTGCTGGCAATCAGCACGGCGAGCAGACAGGGCTTAGTGGTGAACATGGGTTTAGATGCCAATGAGAATGTGAAAGATAACGACAATTATTATCATTGGTTGTCACTATGCAATAACTTCCGACAAAAATTTTCCAATAATAAAAAACGCGCTGACCGTGAGGCCAGCGCGTTAAGGGCAAAGAGCGTGCCGGGCAGAGCGTTTACTGCAGATCGACCGTCAGTTCCGGCGCACCAAAGCCGATCACCGTGGCGTGGGACGCCGCAAAATAGTCGCGCCAGAACGCTTCCAGCTGCTGCATGATTTTTCCGGAACGGTAGTTATTTTTCGCCTCGCTGTCGATCAGCCCGGCCCCCGCAATGTAGATCCTGCTGCCGGCAAAATCGGCCAGCAGATGCTGTTTGCTGACGCGCTGCATCTCTTTTTCCGGTGCCAGCAGGCGGATCTGATTATTGCTGTAGAAGCTGCCGAAATCGCTGTTTTCCAGCATATCCGACACCAGCAGAATGGTTTTTGCCTGCGCCGGCTCTGCCTTCAGATCGTCACTGATTCGCTTCAGGCTGTCCATGATCTCGCTTTTAGCAATATTGTCGCCCTGCTCCGCAAAGGCAGCAGCCAGCTTTTTGCCAATCGTCTGCTCAAAAAACTGTTTCTGCTGCGACAGGCAGCCATCCAGAGATTTCAGGCTGTCCATGCCGAGGCTGTTGCGCGCTTTCTGATCGGTGAACGGGCCTTCCAGCTTGCCGTCAAAGGTGCGCTTCATGTAGTTGTCCTGCAGCAGAGCAGAGAACTGATACAGGATGATGTGGTCGCCAGGCTGGGCGAAGCGCAGCACCTGCTGCCAGATCGACTTTTTCAGTTCGGTCGGCACTTTCACTGTCTGGTCGACAATAATCACCAGCTCGCGCCCGCTGGCAGGCGGGCGTTCGGCGTCGAGCCTGGCGTAGCTGTAGCAGCTGGGAATATCGTTACGTTCGGCAGCGTACAGCGTCGTGCTCATGCCCAGCAGGATCAGCGCGATAAGGGCTTTCATGCCGTTCCTCCCTGACGTGCCTTATTCAGCAGGGCCTGCACCTGCTGGCGCTTTTGCAGCGCGGGCAGGGCTAATCCCTGATCGTCGGCAATCAGCTGCAGTTCATCGGCGCTGAACGAGGTGAGATCGCCCAGAGCATGAATGCGCTGCTTCTCCTCCGCGTCATCGGCCACGGAGGCCGTCGGAGCCGGAGCCGTCACCGGCGCGGCAGCCGGTGCGATGGCGGCGGCTGCGACAGGCTCCGGGATGACCGCCGGGGCGGCTGCGGGCGGCTGCGGCGCAGGCACCGCCTGAGTCACGGCCACTGGCGGGGCTGCGGGGGTGGGTTGAGGCGCGGCATACTCCTGCATCTGGATCTGCTGTTCGGCATCCAGCCGCGCTTTGTCACGCACTTTGCCGCTGGCATAGTCCTGGAAGGTGGGCAGGGTATTCAGGGCTTCGCTCTGGCTGTTGGTGCGCTTCATCATCAGGCGATTTTGCAGCGAGGTCAGTTTCTCCTGGGCGTCGCGCTCTACGCGTTCGCGGCGCATCGCATGCCAGGTGGCAAACTCTTCTGAGCCGCTGAAGTTACCGATATATTTTGAGGCCGCTTTAGACTCAATGCCGGCAAAGGAGCGGAACAGGCCCACCAGAATACCGATGAGCTGAACGCCAACGAAAATCACCGACAGAATAATAAAGGTCAGCTTGGAGGCAAACACGCGGTTATCGCTGATCTCATGCGCAGCCTGACGGTCGGCACGGGCATTGTCTTCTACGGCCGCAGCAGGCAGGTCAAATGGCGACCCGGAGGCCGCTGCCGTCTGCTGGCTGAAAGGTGAGCCGTTCACGGCCTGCGTATCGATAGAGTCAATGGTGGCGGCACGAACAAAGTAAGCACCGACCGCAAAGAACAGGATCAGCGCCAGTGCAATGCCGGTAGCCCAGTACTGCGGCTTCACCTGGGCGTTGTGGGTCACGCGGTTCAGCATCTGGAGATAGTTCGGGTCGTTATCGTCCAGCCGCGTGGTTTCCAGCGAGATCTGCGTGTTTTTGCTCAGACCTTTGGCCGTCCCGCCATGGCGCGCTTCGGCATACCAGTAGCGGATCTTTTTCAGCAGAGTGTTTTTATGCAGTTCTGATCCCATCAGGTGGGTTGCCGGCACCAGCACCACGCCGATCAGTACCGAAATCACGATGGCAGAAAACTCCGCCTGGTTGGCAGAAATATTGTTCGCGATAAACGGTGACAGTACTAAGGCAAAAATAAAGGCTTCCAGCAGGACGAGGGCCACGCTGACGCACCACAGAATAATGCCGGTCGGCTTACGACCGCGCTCGTCGACTTTATTCAGGTAGTTGACGCAGCGCAGATAGAAGTCAGCATCCAGATTGGAGGTTTTGTAATACTGCCAGTACTTGGCGCAGATCGCCTCTTCTGCCGGATACCAGGCCAGGCCCCCCGTGCCACGGCGACGCGGCTCATGGCTGCGCGACAGGCGGGTAATATAACCAAACAGCGGCAGGCTGCTCATCAGGTTCAGGAAGAAATAGCTCACCTGATCCCACCAGCGGATGAAAATGATGATCAGTACCATCAGCCCCACCAGCGGCCAAAAAATATAACGATATAAAGAGATCGCTTCGGCAATACTTTGCAGAAATTCCATTAACTGTTCCTGAATTTAAAGGCCAACGGGGGCGTAAGACGCCTGGTATGGGCTGTGGTGATTGCTGTAAAAGAGTTGTCCCTGCTGCGCTTTCTTCGTCTCTTTCGGTATCAGAAGATCGATACAGGAGAGCGCTTGCTGTTGCTCATTTTGCAGATAAACGCGATACAGGATGCTGTCTTCCCCTTCCCACGCGTTGGCGACGGCGGCAAGCGGCGCATCGGCTTTGCGGTTATGCCGGGTCTGATAATCGCGGGTGATATACACCTTCGGATTTTCCGTGACCGTGGCGTTATCACTCAGCACCCGTACCGGAGAGAGGGTCACCAGGTGGCCGTTAACCAGCCCGGCCCATGCGCGGCCATTCATGCCCGGCAGGTATTTTTTCGTTTCGCTGGTTTCGACTGTGCGACCGCTGGCCAGGTTTTTCGCCTGACCACCGATACGGGCGTTATCGCTGTAACAGCTTTTCATCACGCCGCCTGCATGGGCTTCGGAAATCAGGCTAAAGCCACTGCTGCGGGGTTTCAGGCTGGCGGCCAGTGAGGCGGTGCTGCTGCTGACCGGCTGGCCACCAAAGTCCACGATCGCCGCCGGGCCGGAGGTGCCGGGCCGTGAGGCGGTGGTCGCAGGTGCTGTCGCTCTGACACTCCCGGTGTCGGTGGCCGCCGGTGGCGTGCGGGGGGCGCTGCTGACGGCGGGGGTGGTTTTCGCCGGTCTGCTGCGGGCAGGTGCGCGCGTACTGGCCGGTTTGGCGCTTTCGCTGGTGGTGCCGTAGCGCAGATAGGCGAGGTTGCTGCCTTCCTGCTCCAGACGCTGTTTTAACAGGGCTTCACTGGCCAGGGCGGCAATCTCTACGCGTCGGTTGGCAGCGCGACCCTCGCTGGTATCATTGTCTGCGACCGGACGTGAAGAGCCTGCGCCCTGGAAATAGAGATTTTTACCGCTCAGGCCTGCCTGTTCCAGCACCCGGCCGACGTTCTGCGCCCGCTGTTCAGACAGGCGCTGGTTAAGCTGCGGATTACCGGTAGCATCGGTATGGCCTACCACCAGGATCACCCCTCCCTGATCGCCCTCTTTCATTGCGGCCGCCAGTTTTTTGACCTGACGCAGACCATCAGAGGAGAGCTGTGCGCTGTTGGTATCGAACATGCCTTTGTCCTGCACCTGTGCCACCAGGCCGACGGCCTGTTTGCTGCTTTTCGCCTGCGCTTCCAGCGTACGGGTCTGGATAGCGATATGCTCTTCCGCAGCAATTTTGGCCAGTGCTTTTTCACGGTTCTGCCAGATATTCCCGGCTGCACAGCCTGCCACTCCGCCAATTAATCCACCCGCGAGGGCTTTTTTGGCATCGCCGGTGAGCAGATAGGTTAACCCGCTCCCCAGCGCCGCGCCGCCAACGCAGCCAATCGCGGTACCGTAGTCCTGACCGGCCTGATGCATCGTGGCACAGCTGGAGGTCAGCGTTACCACGGCCGCCACCAGGCTGATTTTCCTTAATGGATACTGTCTCATTTCACCCCGTTCTCCTGCCTGAGAATAAAAACTGTCCGCTTTTTCATTATGAAAGAACGTCTTTAATAAAAAGTGGATCTGATTTTCTTGGTGTCAGTGCTGATAATTCAGAAATTTGTCTTAAGTTAGCCTGTTATCCGACCTGTGCCTTTATGCAAACGAACAGCTGCCCGGATAAACGGAATTATCAGGAGAATGGCATAGGTATCGGGTAGTTAACGAAAACAGTAAAAATCCTTCATGCCCGGACGATATTATTGTAAGAGGGTGATGAAGGCGGCAAATAGTAGAACATTTAAACTCAGGCGGTCAATAAGTCGGGCGGGTAAACCGGTGATCGTCGTTATTAACGCCGGCCTGACTTCGGGTGTTATATTTCGCCTCTCTTTTTCATTTATTCAGGTTCAGGGAACGATGACCCCTTGTTACGCACGTCTTATTGTCTGTTCACTGCTCTTCGCCGGCACAAGCTACGCGGATGTTTCAGTTCACTCGCCGATGGGGGGAACCGTGACATTTTCTCAGAAAACAGCGGGGGAACATTACGCCACCGCGATGTGGGGTAAAATGGTGTTCTCGAACCGTCACGGTCAGGCTGACCTTACGCAGCCTGACCGTGTCTATGAGAGCACGTCGCCGGTGTCTCCCTCCGGGCGCTATCTGGTGGTCAACAGCCTTTCTGGCGGTGAACTGGTGCAGGAAGATGGCTCGGTAACTTATACCGACCGGGCCTATTGCAGCGTGGTGGATATGCGCAACGGCTGTATCACCAGTGACTGGTCGGGTGAAGCCTGCGGTTACACATGGACCGGGAAGAACGATATTCTGGCCGGCTCCGCCAGGCCTGATGCCGAAACCTTCGACTTCCTGTCCCAGCGGCCTACACTGAAAGCGGCAGCATCGGATTTCGCCCTGCTGGAAGCCAGTCGCGTCAGTAACCTTCTGCGCTGTGATGCCCCGGCGAAAGAGAATATCAATGACTATCAGCGGCTGGCTGACACGAATCACGCAGCGGCAGGGATCATTAACCGTTATCTGCTGCGGTATGTAACCCGTACTGAGACTACTGCAACGGTGAAATCGCGATCGGTTCTGTTCACGGAGGCTAAGGAGAACAGTAAGACCCGAGGCTATCTGGTGAAAGGCGACCGCATCAGGATCATCCAGCGTTCATCCCAAGGCCAATGGGTGAATATTGGCTATGTGAATGCCAAAGGCTCACCGCTGATTGCCTGGGTAAAAGCAGAAACGCTCGATATTTAACGCGCCGTTCTGCTGAATATTACCTGTTATTTCCAGTTATTCCTGCCGTCCACTTTTGTCGCGTATACGCACTCTTTTTCCCTGTTTTTCTCAGTCACAGTCAGCACTGCAGGGGATGAGAGGCGTCTTTTTCACTGTTTTATCCCCTCCTTCACATCTGCGTGGCTGCCCAGACTCATTTAATGAGTGATTCCCATAATTATTTTTCATTACCGCTTATTGTTAGACGTTACTTTAACGACATTGTACTGACCTTCTGCCCTCCTTATCGCCTGAAAACCGCTTCTGTTTATCAAAATGCCTCCCTGAGGTTAAACCATTTCATTCATAGACTTAACTCAAATTTCAAGAAAATTCCTATATAAATCATGGTCGAGCATATGATCTAAACGCTTGCTCCCTGTAAAAAGATTACTTTATAGTCATCTCTACCCACACAAGGAAGGTGTGTTTATGTCGCTTTCCTTGCCCATTTTTTACAGGAGTAAATATGAGCAACTCTTATCAGAATGAGATTCCAAAAGCGCGTGTCAATATCCGGCTGGATCTGCATACCGGCGGTGCGCAGAAAAAAATGGAACTGCCGCTAAAGCTGCTGGTCACCGGTGATTTCAGTAACGGTCAGGAGCAGCGTGCGCTGTCCGAGCGTGAGAAAGTCAACGTCAATAAAAACAACTTCGACAGCGTGCTGGCGGAGTTCTCTCCGGCACTCAATATCTCCGTTGAAAACACGCTGGCCGGCGACGGCAGCGAAGAGAACGTCAGGCTGACCTTCCGCGACATGAAAGACTTCACTCCGGAGCAGGTCGCCCGCCAGATCCCCCAGCTCAAAGCCATGCTGGCAATGCGCAACCTGCTGCGCGACCTCAAGGCCAATCTGCTGGATAACGTCACCTTCCGCAAGGAACTGGAAACCATACTGAAAAACCCGGCACTGAGTGACGAACTGCGTAGCGAATTATCTGCCCTCGCGCCTCAAAAGGCGTAACCCCCGGCGATGACCCGATTAATGGATTAATACGAGAGAATGCTGATGTCTGTGCAAAATGAAACCTCCTCCACCGGTGGTCACACCGTCCTGGATCGCCCTGCTGTGGGCGGCGTTTACGCCTCCCTGTTTGAAAAAATCAACCTCAGCCCGGTCACGCACCTCAGCGACCTGGATATCTGGCAGGACAGCCAGGCGATGTCCGATGCCAGCGTGGACGAGCGTGTCACTGCCGCAATGAAAGTGCTGGTTGAGTGCCTGAACCAGTCAGGCTCCGGCATCGACAGGCTGGACAAAACCCTGCTGGACCACCATATCGCGCTACTGGACGGGCAGATCAGCCGCCAGCTCGACGCCGTGATGCACCATGACGCGTTTCAGCAGGTGGAATCCCTGTGGCGCGGCCTGAAGTCGCTGGTGGACAAAACCGACTTCCGGCAGAACGTGAAAATCGAAGTGCTGGACCTGTCCAAGGACGATCTGCGCCAGGACTTTGAAGACTCGCCGGAAATCATTCAGAGCGGCCTGTATGCACACACCTACATCGCTGAGTACGATACCCCGGGCGGCGAGCCGATTGGCGCACTGATCTCCTCTTACGAGTTCGACGCCTCGGCGCAGGACGTGGCGCTGCTGCGCAACATCTCCAAAGTCGCTGCTTCCGCGCATATGCCGTTTATCGGCTCCGCCGGCCCGCAGTTCTTCCTGAAAGACAACATGGAAGACGTGGCGGCGATTAAAGATATCGGCAACTACTTTGACCGCGCCGAATACATCAAATGGAAGTCATTCCGTGACACCGACGACTCGCGCTATATCGGGCTGGTGATGCCGCGCGTGCTCGGCCGCCTGCCGTACGGCCCGGATACCGTGCCGGTGCGCAGCTTCAACTACGTGGAAGAAGTGAAAGGCCCGGAGCACGATAAGTACCTGTGGACCAATGCCTCGTTTGCCTTCGCCGCTAATATGGTGAAAAGCTTTATCAACAACGGCTGGTGCGTGCAGATCCGTGGCCCGCAGGCCGGGGGAGCGGTAACCGATCTGCCGATCCACCTTTATGACCTTGGCACCGGCAATCAGGTGAAGATCCCAAGTGAAGTGATGATCCCGGAAACCCGCGAGTTTGAGTTCGCCAACCTCGGCTTTATCCCGCTGTCGTACTACAAAAACCGCGACTACTCGTGTTTCTTCTCCGCCAACTCAACGCAGAAACCGGCGCTGTACGACACCGCAGACGCGACCGCCAACAGCCGCATCAACTCACGCCTGCCGTACATCTTCCTGCTGTCGCGCATTGCGCACTACCTGAAGCTGATCCAGCGCGAAAACATCGGCACCACCAAGGATCGCCGCCTGCTGGAGCTGGAGCTGAATACCTGGGTGCGCGGCCTGGTCACGGAAATGACCGATCCGGGTGACGAGCTGCAGGCTTCCCATCCGCTGCGCGATGCCAGAGTAATTGTCGAAGATATCGAAGATAACCCGGGCTTCTTCCGCGTCAGGCTGTTCGCTATCCCACACTTCCAGGTGGAAGGCATGGACGTCAATCTGTCTCTGGTTTCCCAGATGCCGAAAGCGAAAGCGTAAGGCAGGTTAACAGGGATGAAAATCTATCGTCCGTTATGGACTGACGGGGCCATGCTGGCCCCACAACAGTTCCAGCAGCAGGCCCGCTGGGAGGCGCACGTCGCCGACATGGTCGCCCGGATGGGTATTTCTCATCCCTGGGGCGTGGTTGCGGCAGAATTTGACGATGCCGCACTGGCGCTCTCGCGTCTGAACGCCACCCGTCTGGTGGTGCGCTTTCAGGACGGAACCCTTGTTGATACCGACCTGGCGGACAGGCTCCCTCCGGTCTGTGATTTATCTGTTGCAGCGGGCAGTGAGCCTGTTGACGTGATTGTCGCACTGCCGCTGCTGAGCGCCAGTGGTGGCAACCTCGATAACGGGCAGGACAGTGAGCGCCCGCGTCGCTGGAAAGCGGAGCGTGTGGTGGTGCAGGAACTGGCCGGGCATGAACGCGGGGAACTCGCGATTCTGCGTCATGCGCTGACCCTGCGTCTGTCCAGCCAGGAAAACACAGCATACCTGACCTGTCCGGTGGCCCGTCTGGTACGTAATGCCCAGGGGCAGTGGAGCCGGGACCCGGCTTTCATCCCGCCGATGCTTTCTGTTGCTGCCAGCCCGTGGCTTGCCACCGAACTGGGTGACCTGCTGGTTCGTCTGCAGGCCCGCCGCCGTCGCCTGATGGCCATGCGTCGTGAGAGCAATGAGCGGATGGCAGATTTTGCAGTCGCGGATGTCTCCCTGTTCTGGCTGCTCAATGCCCTGAACAGCGCCGGGCCGGTGCTGACGGAGCTGCTGCAGACACCGGAGCGTCACCCGGAACTGCTGTATCGCGAACTGACCCGTCTGGCCGGCAGCCTGCTGACTTTCTCTCTGGAACACGACGCCGGGGATATTCCTGCTTATCAGCATGATGCACCGGAGCGGGTATTTCCGCCGTTGCTGGCACTGCTCGATAAGCTGCTGGAAGCGAGCCTGCCGTCACGGGTGGTGAGTATTCACCTGGAGCATCAGGATCAGATCTGGAAAGGTGCCCTGCACGATGCGCGCCTGCGCGAAGGGGCGGATTTCTACCTTTCCGTACGCTCCTCCATGTCGAACCATGAACTTCAGACAAAATTCCCGCAGCTGTGTAAAGCGGGCAGCTTTGATGATGTTTCGGATGTGGTGAATGTGGCCCTGAGCGGGATAGTTATCAAGCCGCTGACCCATGTGCCGGCCGCTATCCCGTTACGCCTCGAGAACCAGTATTTCTCGCTGGATCTGAGTAGTGAGGCGGCGCGGGCGATGCTGGAAGCGGGAAGCTGCACCTTCTATACCCCGCGATCACTGGGGGATGTGGATCTTGAACTCTTTGCGGTGCTGCGCACATGAATACATCAGAAATGAGTCAAATTGAGCGTATTTTCTACCCCGGCTGGCTGATGGTCAGCCAGCTGCGGGGCGGACAGGAGGTCCGTGACGGGGAGGGGCTCTACCGTCGGGCCTGTCGTCTGGTGCTGGAGGCGAAAGCCGCGCTGAAGGAGGCAGGCTACAGCGATATCAGCCGTGATCACATGGTCTATGCGCTGTGTGCCCTGCTTGATGAGAGCGTGCTGAACCGCGGATCCAGCGATGACGGTTACCTGACCTGGCGGCGTGACCCGCTTCAGGCGCACTTTTTTGGCACTCTGAATGCAGGCGAAGAGGTGTGGGAACGTATTCGAAACCTGCTCAAAGAAACGGCACCAGACATCGCGGTACTGACCTGCATGTACCGCACTTTGCAACTGGGCTTTGTTGGCCAATACCGGGCTGAAGACGATGAACGACGTGAAGATGTGGTGCGGGCGTTGGGTGAGCGGGTGCCAGCCTTTACGCTGGCGCAGGATGCCCCCATTGTTGCCCGGGCATCACGCCTGCGCAGCGGTCGTCGCGGGTACTGGCTGAGCTGGGTTGTGGCCGCTGTCGCCCTCGTCGCACTCTGGTTATTCCTTTCGTCTTCGCTTACCGAACGGGTAAGCCAGATCGTCAGGCCGGGGTAAGCGATGCAGGTTGCGTACCGAAGTCTGTTAACTGCTCTGGGTGGCCTGCTGGCGCTGTGGCTCGTTCTGGAATTCTGGCCACTGTCCACGGGTAGCCGCGTGGCACTCAGCCTGCTGGTTTTTCTGGTGTCCGGGGTGATGATCTGGCGTCAGCTTCGGGCTTCTCAGGCGCGGGCGACCGCTGTCCGTGAGATTGTGGATGAAAACCTGCCGCCGGAAGATTTTCAGGGGGCGGTTATCCTCGTCTGTGGCGACAACACCCCGCTGTTTGTGTCCGGTTCCCGTCACCGGGAAACCCGGCAGGGCTGGTATCTGTGTGTGAAGGATGCGGAACAGTTGCCTCTCTTTGCACAGCACCTGAGCCTGGTGCGCCCGGCCCTGGTGTCGCAAATCTCCGTCATGCTGGCGGTGGTACCTGAACAGCACACCTCCATTGATGATTTTACCCAGTCCCTGCGGGGCTGGCAGCGGGCTGTCGTCCAGTGCCGTGCGGCATTGGGCACTCTCCCCCCGCTGTGGACCGTGACCTGGGTATCGCCCCCTGTGGCCTGCGCGGAGGCAGAGCCCGTCTGGTTTACTACGGTAAGCCAGCGAAGCGGTATTCAGGTGTATCAGCCCGGTCAGGGCAATGTGTCACTGACGGAATGGACCCGGGAGACCGGCTCAGACGGGCGTCTTTCGCGTCTGAGCCAGGGCCTGTGGCTGGACAGTCTGCTTGCCTGGCAGAGCAGCGCGGTGAATGACCTGCTGTCGCTACGGCAGGGCGAGCTACCGGTGATGAAGCCCTGTGTGCAGGGTATGTGCATGGTGCCGGTGAGCGGCATCGCGGGCAATCTCTGGCAACAGCACATCACTTCCGTGACGGCGCTGCCACCGGATGTCGTTGTCACCACAGAACCACTGCCGCTGCCTGAACTGCTGCTGCCAGCATTACCGCGGCGGCGAGGCGTGAGCGACAGAATGGTGTTCTGGCGTTACGCCGCATTTCTGGGCGGGATTTTCCTGGCACTCGCCATGCTGGCGTCCTGGATGAACAACCAGCGCCTCATCCGTAATGTTGGCGATCACCTTGCACTGTATCACCAGATGACCGGTAAGCCTGTGGCACCGAAACTGCGTGCGCAGCAGCGCCTCAGGGCCGATGGCGCTTTGCTGGACGACTGGCAGCGTCGCGGGGAGCCACTGCGTTATCGTCTGGGTCTGTATCAGGGGCTGCGCCTGGTGCCGTCCGTTGAGGCCGCCGTCAGTGACTGGGCTCCGCCGCCACCACCGCCACCACCGGTCATTAAGAAAATCATTCAGGATGCGAAAATCCTTCGTCTCGACAGCATGTCGCTGTTTGACTCGGGCAGGTTCGACCTCAAGCCCGGTTCCACCAAACTACTGGTGAACTCGCTGGCAGGCATCAAAGCCAAACCGGGCTGGCTGATTGTCGTGTCCGGCCATACCGATAACACCGGCAGTGCATTGCTAAACCAGACGCTGTCCCAGAGACGTGCGGAAGCCGTGCGTGACTGGATGCGCGACACCGGCGATATCGCGGAAAGCTGCTTTGCGGTACAGGGTTACGGCGCCACGCGCCCGATGGCCACTAACGATACCCCGGAAGGTCGTGCGTTGAACCGCCGGGTCGAAATCAGTCTGGTGCCGCAGGCAGACGCCTGCCTGGCATCAGTATCCCAGACGTCATCACAGGATGATGACACAACAGTAAGTTCTGATAAGGAGTAACACATGGCAATTCCAGTCTATCTGTGGCTGAAAGACGACGGCGGTGCGGACATCAAAGGTTCCGTGGACGTGAAAGACCGTGAAGGCAGCATCGAAGTGGTGGCACAGGAACATAACCTGTACATCCCGACCGATAACAACACCGGCAAGCTGACCGGCACCCGTATCCACACCCCGTTCCTGTTCACCAAGGAAATCGACTCGTCCAGCCCGTACCTGTACAAGGCGGTGACCACCGGTCAGACCCTTAAGTCTGCCGAATTCAGGTGGTACAAAATCAACGATGCGGGCCAGGAAGTGGAGTACTTCAACACCAAACTGGAGAACGTCAAGCTGGTGAAAGTCGCGCCGAAAATGCACGACATCAAAGACCCGGACTACGAGAAGCATAACCACCTCGAAACCATCGAGCTGCGTTACGAAAAAATCACCTGGACCTACAAAGACGGCAACATCATTCATTCCGATAGCTGGAACGAACGCGCCACCGCCTGATTACGCGTCATATTTCGCGCCACAGGT